>Ga0255095_1000589_pt1 | contig 17815 bp, 13 predicted proteins | sample Colum_Law_RepC_8_2_FD_188435 | JGI IMG/M metagenome (GOLD analysis project Ga0255095, IMG submission 188435) | Freshwater microbial communities from Columbia River, Oregon, United States - Colum_Law_RepC_8d | ecosystem: Environmental > Aquatic > Freshwater > River | place: USA: Oregon...
GAGTTTCAGACCGCCGAGATCCGAGAGTTACTCGTAGATGTCACCGGCAGGCCGGGCCATCTTGCCCCATTTTTCCCATCCCGGGATCGGGTGTTCCTTGAGGATTTCCTCGACCATGTAGAAGTCGGAGCGCTTTTCGGTCTTGGCCCGGATCTTGCCCACTTGCTCGGTGCTGACCGGCGGCAAGTTGTTGCCGAAGGACTGGCGGACGTAACTGATCACGCCGGCGGCTTCCTCGTCGGTGATCATGCCGCCGAAGCCGAGCATCGGGGGCACGCCGTTCTTCGGACCGAAGCGCTGGCCGCCGAGTTCCAGGGGACCCCACAAGCCCTTGAGCACCACCTTGATGAGGCGCTCGTCATCGGCCAGCCAAGGATTGTTCGCCACGTTCAGCGGCGGGTAAATGCCGGCCACGCCCGCTCCGTTGGATTGATGGCAGGTGGCGCAGTGGGCATCGCGGTGGAAGACCTCCTTGCCGAGGTCGTACTGTTTCTTTTCGGCGGCGTTCAACGTGCGGGTCGGCCCGTAGACGACTTGATCGGCCGACGGCGGGGCCGCACCGATCTTGAAGTTCCCAGCCAAGTAGGCCTGGGCATTGGGATTGTCGGCGAAGGCGTTGGGCTCGGCCTTGGCCAGCGTGGCCACCGATTGCTTGAAGGTGCTCTCGAGGATTTGCCGCGTCACGGGGCTCATCCACTTGTCGAGCGGTTGGCGCAAGCCTTCCAGCACGATGCGGGCTCCCTGATCACCGGGCAGCCAGGAGGCGCCCACGATGGCTTCCAGCCGAACCCGACCGTGTGTGTCGTTCACCGCCTGGCGGAACAAGTCTTGGGCCCCGGGGATTTGGTGGGCCGTGTAGCGCAGCACGTGGGCCGCAGCGGCCCGGGCCTGATGAGAGCGGGCATTGAGGGCGGCGCGCAGCAGCCCGGCATCGGGCTTGTTCTGGGCCCAGGTGGCCCACAGCGCTTCGCACAGGTGGCGATCGTAGAGAGGATCCTTGCGGTCGAGCTTCGTGGCCCAGGCCTTCACGGCCGGGATGACTTGCGAGGCCGGTCGACCGCGCAGTTCGCGACGCGTCCGATAGCGGGTGCGGTACTCGGGCGACTTCAAGTTCTCGAGCAGCTCCGGGATGGGGGCGCCGGCGACTTTCGCGGGCTTCACCAGCGGGCGCGACGGGTAGGTGACCCGATAAATGCGGCCATGGTCGTGGTCGCGCTTCGGATCGCGGGCGTTGTGCTGCATGTGCCCGATGAGGGCGTTGTGCCAGTCGAGGAAGTACAGCGAGCCATCCGGAGCGAACTCGAGGTCCACCGGGCGGAAGTTCGGATCGCTGGAGCTGATGAGGTCGCCCGCCAGGGAGCCGGTGAACCCGGAGCCGTCTTCGCGCACCGCGCTGAAGTTGAGGCCCAGGAAGCCGATGCTATTGCAGGTCATGAACTGACCTTGGCGGTCGTCCGGAAAATGCCGCGAGGAGACGAACTCCGAGCCCGAGGTGGGCCGAGACCGCTTGGGCACATACTCGCCCGCGCGCTGGATCTCCACGCCGTAGGGCATCTTGGCCGAGATGGGCAGACCCCAGTAGTTCTCGCCGCTGGAGGCGTCGGACAGCACGCACTGTTCCCAGTCATCGAAGGCGATGCCCCAGGGATTGTTCACGTCGCTCTGGATGGTCCGCTCCAGGCGGAAGTTCTTGGGATCGAAGCGCCAGGCACCACCGTCGTTCACGCGCTGGGGTCCGTAGGGCGTCTCGACCTGGCTGTGCAGGAAGCGGCCCTCGAGCAGATAGAACGCGCCTGAGGCGTCGGCGCTGTAGGCCGAAATCGCGTGGTGCGTGTCATGCGTGTCGAAGCCGTGCATGAGGATTTCCAGCCGATCCGACTTGTCGTCGTGGTTGGCATCGACCAGCAGGCAGAGGTTGGGCTCTTGCGACAGATAAACGCCCTCGGGGGCCAGCTCGAAGCCGATGGGCAGGTGGAGATTTCGGGCGAAGATCGTCTGCTTGTCGGCCTTCCCGTCGTGATTGGTGTCTTCGAGGATGATGAGCTTGTCATCGGGCCGGGCATCACCCGGACGATAGTGCGGGTAGCTGGGCATCACCGCGACCCAGAGGCGTCCCTGGTTGTCGAAGGACATCTGCACCGGGTTCTTGAGATCCGGGAACTCCTTCTCGGAGGCGAAGAGCTCGACCTTGTAGCCGGGCATCACGGTCATCTTCTCGATGGCCTTCTCGCCATCGAGGTACTCCACCGGCCGCTTGAAGTTGGTGGGCACCTCCGGCAGGGAGCGGGTCTGGGAGTCATCCACGGCGAGATCCTTGCGCTTGCCAGCGGCGATTCCGTGGATCACCCCGTCGCGCAGGGTCATCATCTCGCGAGTCTTGAGGATCTCGGCCGGGTAGTTCTGCGGACCGAAGGGGTCGTAGCGCTGGCCGTGCGTGTGCACGCCATTCACCAGGTTGTAGTCGTTGTTCCAGAAGAAGTCCTTGTCGAGCACCGCCTTGTGGACGAGTTCCGGATCCGCCTTCGAGGCCTTGCGTTGGCGACCGAAGGTGCCGTCAGCCAGCAGCACGGCCAGCTCCTGATAGCCGGCCTCCGTGGGCGCGAACCCATTGATGGTGAGCGGGGCCAAGGATTTCTTGTTCAGGCGGGCCTGTGTGGCCGAGAAGAGGTCCACGAAGGTGAGTCCGCGCTTCTGGGCCACCGAGGCCATGGCCTTGGAATACAGGGCCAGGTTGGCGTTCTCCTGCTTGCCGTCCGGCAGATCGCGTTTGGCCGACAGGTTCTCGAAGGCGATGGGCGACACGAGCACCAATCGGGGCGCGGCCGCGCCGTTGTACGCCTTGGACAAGGTGTGCGTGACCCAGGCGTCGAGTTCGGCCTCGAAGTTGCCAACCTTATCCGGGCCGTCGAACGACTCGTTGTAGCCGAAAAAGGCGACGATGGTGTCGGCCTGCAAATGCGTGAGCCATTGGTCGGGCGTGGGATAGAATCCGCGGCCGAAATGCGAATTCAGATCGGGATGAAATTTCTCCGCGCCGGGAAAGGCCCACTGCGAAACGCGGCCCGGGTGCGGACGGAATCCCGGGGTATCACCGGGCCGTCCCATGTTGCGCACGATGAGGTTCAGTTCCGGATAGCGCAGATGCAGTTCGGTCTCCAGGCGGCTGAAGTACACGTCGCGCTCGGCCAGGCCGTTGCCGATGAAGACGATGCGCTCGCCGGCCGAGGGTTTGGCCAGCGCCTGCGAACGGGCCGTGGTGGCGGCAGCAGGCAAGGCAGTGGGGGCGTGGGCGCGCTTATCGGCGTCGGCGCCATGGAGGTCCGCGGCGGCCAGCACGGCCGCGGTGAGCAAAGCCAGGGAGGGTTTCATTTTGGAAAAGAGGCGATGGTGATCTTCAGAAAAACGGTGGGATCGTGTCAGTCGAGGAAAAGGGGGCGGATGTGCCGTGAAAACAAGTTGTCGGTCACATTGCGGGCCACGAACGCCTCATGCGTGCGCAGCGCCTGCAAGTAGCGGTCGCCCTTCTTGGCGGCGATCTTGAAGCCCACGTGCAGCAACTGGCGCAGGCTGGGATTGAAGCCCGGGTGCTTCGGATCATGGCGCAGGGCTCCAGTGAACTGTGCGGAAGTCCATCCAGCGACTTCAGCGGCGGCGGGGAGCCGCGACCGGTCGATGTCGATCACAGTGGCGTACGGCGCACACAGTTCATCGATGTGCTCCAATGCGGCCGCGTACAAGTCTTTGGCCAACTCCAGCCCGTCACCGCCGGCTTCGGCCAAGCCGATGACTTCTTCGAGCCAGGTGGTGCCCGCAGTCTTCAGGTGCAGGCCGGCCCCGGTGCGGCGGACCGCCCTCGCGATGGGTCCGTAAATGGAGAACTTGTCGCTGCCCGAGTGGACGCTGAGCTTGAGCTCGGCCGGAAGCCCATAGCGTCGGATGGCCTCGGCGATGACCGCCAGGTCGTCGTTGAACTCCCGCTCGAACTGGGCCACATCACCGACATAATCCACGCCCTTGTTGAAGCGACCGGTGAATTTCGGCGCGATGGTCTGCACGGGCACACCGGCATCGGCCAGCGCGGCCAGGATGACCAGCAACGCGGGCGGGGTTTGCGGCGCGTCGGTTTCATCCATGGACACCTCGGTGATGAAGCGCCCCACACCCTTCGCCGCGGCGATGTGCCGATACAACGTGCCGGCCTCCTCGGTGGCCTTGAGGAATTGGGCGGCGATGCGGCGGATGTCGTCGCGAGTCGTGACCAGCGGTTCGGCGATGCCCGGCACCACTTGCGTTCCGATCAACTCCGGATGGCGATTGAGGAAGGCTTCGACCGCCTCGGGTGCGGCTGGTTGACCGATGAAGTCGGCCACATCGATGGTGTAGAAATCGCAGTGCGGCAAGAAGCGCCCCACTGTTTCCAGGCGGATGTGATCGGCATCGAGGAAGTGCGGAGCCGCCCAGCCCAGGGCCTTCACGGCGGCATCGGCGGCGGCCCGGGTGGCCGAAGGCTCGGAACCAATGATCGAGTGTTCTCGGTTGGACTTGTTCCAGACCGGAATGATTTCGACACCGTGTTCCAGAGCGAGTTGGCAGGCGCGCAGTTGGGCCTGCGCTTGGTGGGCAAATCGGTCGCCGATGCCGATGGAAAATCGGCCGAGGATCAGGGGTTGGCTCATGGACTCTGTCGGAGCCTAACCGCGTGACCCAGCTGGAGGCCAACCTTTCTCAGGCCACACTCCGTACGACTTTCTCGATGATTTGGATTCCTTCCTCGGCCAGGGCTCGCGACAAGTTGAGTGCCGGCAGGAGCCGGACAATTTGCGTGCCGCTGGGAATGGTCAGCACGCCGGCTTCGTGCAGTCGGTTGACCATTTGGAGGCTCGACACCGTTTCTTCCCGTTTGAAGCCGGGGATTTGGTCGAAGGGCTGCAATTCGATGCCCAGCATGAAGCCCAATCCGCGGGCTCCCCGCACCACGCCCGGATACTGCTCGGCCAATCGGGAAATTTCGGCATGCAGGAAATCGCCGGTGGTCCGGACATTGTCGGCCAGTTTTTCCCGTTCGATCACGTCGAGGATGCGCAGCGCCACCGCACAACCGAGCGGGGTGCCGCCGAAGGTGGTGCCATGCGTGCCGGGCCCGAGAATTTGCCCCAGCTCCACTCCATGCGCCTGGTCGCGCAGCCAGAAGGCACCGATGGGGAAGCCCCCGCCCAAGGACTTGGCCATGGAGATGCCGTCCACGGAAAAGCCTTCCGCACCCGCCACCCCCTCAAGCACCCGTTGGTAACTCTGGAACCGACCGGAGCGGAAATGCCCGCACTGCACCGCATCAAGCAGCAGCAGCAGGCGTTTTTCGTCGCAGAGCTTGCGCAGGCCCAACAGGTATTCGGCCGACGCCGGGGTGATGCCACCTTCGCCCTGGATGCCCTCGATGAGGATGGCCGCCGTCGCCGGCGAAATGGCCGCGCGCGCCGCCTCCAGGTCGTTGAACGGGATGTGTCGGAATCCTTCCACCATGGGCTCGAAGCCCTTCTTCACCTTCTCCTGACCGGTGGCCGAGATGCCGCCCAGCGTGCGCCCGTGGAAGGAGTTCACCGCTGTGAGGATTTCGAAGCGGCCTTCGTCGTGACCAAACTTCCGGGCCGTCTTGAAGAGACCCTCGTTGGCCTCGGCTCCGGAGTTGCAGAAAAACACTTTGCCCGGGGCCAGATGGCCGACCAGGCGTTGGGCCAATCGGCCCTGGGGCTCTTGGTAATACAAGTTGGAGACGTGTACCAACCGCCGGGATTGTTCCACCAGCGCCTCGGTGATTTCGGGGTGGGCATGGCCCAGCGAGCACACGGCGATACCGCCGCCCAGGTCCAGGTAGCGCTTGCCGGAGACATCCCAGACATGGCTGCCGGCGCCGTGGCTCAAGGCCAGGTTGAATCGACCGTAGCTTGGCACCACGAAGCGTTGGAACAGCTCGCGGATTTCCTGTTGCTGATTCTTCAGGATCGGCGGAGGCGTCGGTAGGATCACCCGGTCATTCATCGTGTGGCGCGATATGCGGTCGCAATCTTTCCAAACGCAAAGAAAAACCGACGGCACCGGGTGGCTATCCAGACCCCACCCCACAGAATCCTTGCCCGGTGTTGCGCGTCGTGGTCTTTGGAGTTCATGGAACGTGATACGCTCTTCCTTCTGAAGCATCGGTTTGTCGATGGCCCGGGGACCGCCTTTTATTGCCCGGAATGTTCCGAGGTCAACGGCCTGCTTCACTACCATCCCGAACTGCGTCATTCGGTGGATGTTCGCTATGTTGATTTCCAGCGTCCGCGTCCGGAGGTCATTGCCCGCGTCGGCGAGGCCAATCAGTCGTGTCCGGTGCTGGTGTTGGCTGCGGGTTCGCCGGGCGAAGGCCCCGAGGTGAAACGCGCCGAGGGACAGGGCACGCGATTTGTCAGCGGATCCCGCGACATCGGCAACCATTGGGCCAACCGCTTCGGCACGTCGCGGCCCCACTGAATCCCGCGACGCTTGCATGGCCATGACGACGCACTCGCACCGTGACCATCGAGTTCTGGCGTCGCTCGTCCTGGCCTTCACGTGCTTCCGCCTCATGTCCCAGACACCGCTGAATCCCCCTTCTCCGCCCCCGGCCTCGATTCCCGCGGCCGAAGCCTGGTTGGCGGGCACGGCGCTGGCTCCGGAATTTCGGGTTCCCGCCACTCGTGAGGCGTGGAACACCCGTCGGGCCGAGATCCGAACCACGCTCGAAGGTCTGCTGGGGCACCTGCCGCCGCGGCCCATGAAGCCGGTGGTCACGACGGTGCTGCGCGAAGACCGGGGCGAGTACCGCTTCGAGAAGTTCACCTTCGACAACGGCGCCGGCGCGACCGTGGCGGGATACGTGTTTCTTCCACCGCAGGCCCAGGTCCGGGGACCGTTGCCGGCGGTGCTCTACTGCCACTGGCACGGCGGCCAATACGACATCGGCAAGGACGAGATGCTCCGCACCAACGCCGTGCCCGTGGCAGCCGGTCCGGCCTTGACTCGGTTGGGTTACGTGGTCCTGGGCATCGATGCCTATTGTTTCGGCGAGCGCAACGGTCAGGGCCCGGGCGGCCCGGCCGAAAAAGGCTCCGCCGGCGAGATGACGGCTTCCAAATTCCAGCTGTGGGCCGGGCGCACTCTTTGGGGGATGATCCTGCGCGACGACCGGATGGCCCTCGATTATCTCGCCTCGCGGCCCGAGGTGGACCCGAAGCGCATCGGGGTCACCGGCATTAGCATGGGCGCCACGCGCACCTGGTGGCTCATGGCCCTCGATGAGCGCCTGCGGGCTGGCGTGGCCGTGGCCTGCATGACGCGCTACACCGATCTCATTCGCGAAGGCGGCCTCAAGGCCCACGGCATCTACTACTTCGTGCCGGGCATGCTCCGGCATTTCGACACCGAGGCTGTCATGGCCCTGGCCGCCCCGCGCCCGATGCTGTTCATGACGGGCGGAAAGGATTCGGGCTCTCCCGCGTCCGGCATCGCTCGGTTGGAACCGCCGATTCGGGAGGCCTACCGGCTGTATGGCGCTGAATCGGCCTTCGAAAGCCGCCTCTATCCCGACTTGGGCCATGTGTACACCCCTGAGATGTGGGACCGCACCCAAGCGTGGCTGGCCCGGCACCTCGGGCCGTGACCGGCGCGAGTGTCTGAGGACCGAAGAGTTGCAACGCCTCACCGCGCATCCGCGGGCGATTCGAGCTCCGGCGTTGGAAGGATCGCCGGCTCGCTGAGCAAGGGCTCGTTCATGACCCGCTCGATGAAGGCACTCCAAGTCTCGTCCGGGCTCCAGACCTCGCGCATGGGGAAGCCCGCCTCAGCCTCGGTGTGACCGAGCACCCGCCGGCGGTACAAGTGGATGAACGCCGACGCGCGCATGTTCTTGGCGCAATGCACCCAGACCTTCCGACCGCGGAATGCCGCCAGGATGGCTGCGAATTGGTGGAACTGCTCGGGCTTGGGATCCTCCCAGAGCACCGGGATTTGGACGTAGGCGATGCCCAGGCGTGTAACCCGGTCGGCCTCATCGGCCAGAGCCCTCGGTGAGGTGGGCAAGGCCAGGTTGATGACGGCCTCGATGCCCAGGGCGGGCAGCTGGTCGATGTCCCGCTCCGAGAGCTGGCCCGAGGACCAAAGCCAATCGAAGACTGGATGGGTGTTTTCAGCGTCCATGAACGAACTTGAGTTTCAAGCTGCCTTCTGGTGATTGCAGAGACAAGGGGCCCGGTGATCGACGGACCCAGTCATTGACCCACAAGTTCGAACGGGGGCCTTTCGAGACCACGGAATGCACGGAGGTTCCGCCGATGCCGAAGACGCCCCAGGCAGGTTTGCCTGGGCGCTTGCGGCGATTTGTGTCGAGGCCTCCCGACCCCAGTTTCAGAGCTTCACTGGTGGTGCTGGTGGGTGGCCGGTTGTATCAAATCCCACAAGTTTCCGTGGAGGTCTTGGAAGACCGCGACGGTGCCGTAGGCCTCGGTCCGGGGTTCCCGGATGAAAACCACCCCCCGGTTTGTGTAGGCGTGGAAGTCCCGCCAGAAGTCGTCGGTGTACAGGAACAGGAAAACCCGTCCTCCGGTCTGGTTGCCGACATGCGCCTTCTGGGGGTCGTTGGTCGCACGGGCCAGCAGCAGGCGGGACTCTGTTGCTCCGGGCGGAGACACCACGACCCAGCGCTTGCCTAGCTCCGGAAGGTGGGTGTCCTCGACCAGCAAGAAGCCGAGCGTGCCGACATAGAAGGCAATGGCTTCGTCATAATCCCGAACGACAATCGAGACGAGTCCGAGGTGCTGAGGCATGGGTCGTTGTGTTGAAGGCGTACCTGAGACCGTGTCGCCTCAAGGCAAGTTTGGCAGCGGCGATGATCTGGTTCCAAATTGAGGGGAGGCAACACCGATGCGTGCAATCTGCTTTCACACCGGCCGCCGCCGTCGTGGACCTGCAGCAAGGCCCGTCGATCGGGTTCTCTGACCAGTGACCGGACCCTCACGAAACCTTCGGCTTCCAGGTCGTGGGTCATCGCATCAGTTGGTGCGGTTGAATTCGCTCAAGGCGGCGGCGAGCTGGGCGGGGGACATCGTCTTGCGCAGGGCGGCCATCTCGGCGTTGGCTCGAACATCGCAGCGCTCGTTGAGCGGGTGCCCGGCGTGGCCTTTGAGCCAGCGCCATTCAATTTGGTGACGGCTCACCAAGCTGTCGAGCCGTTGCCAAAGATCGACATTCTTCACGGGCTCCTTGGTGGAGGTCTTCCATCCGTTGCGCTTCCATCCGTGGATCCAGGACAGAATCCCCTGACGCAAGTATTGGGAGTCGGTGAAGAAGACGATTTCGCAGGCCTGATTGAGCACGCTGAGGGCTTGAATGGCCGCCTGGAGTTCCATCCGGTTGTTGGTGGTTGCCGCCACGGCGCCGCCGATCTCCAACTCCTGCCGACCATACTGCAACACCGCCGCCCAGGCCCCGGGCCCGGGATTTCCCTGACATCCGCCGTCGGTATGGATGGTGACACGCTTCAACGGGCGACAGTCTGGGAGTGGAGAGGCCAAAGGGGAAGCCGGCACCGCAGCGTGGTGATCACATCGCCCGATCCCGACATGGCCCGAACCCACACGGTCCGATCCCGATCTTGCCGATTCGGGGCCACTGCCGCCTAATGGCCAACAACGTTCCATGATCCCGCTCCAAGCGCCGTTCACTGCCGACAAGATCCAGGCCCTCAAGGTCGGGGATGAGGTCCTGATCTCCGGGGTCCTCTTCACGGGTCGCGATGCCGTCCACAAATACTTGCACGAAGGTGGGGAGCTGCCGCCCGAGGTGAACCTTCGCGACGGGATCATTTACCACTGCGGACCCGTGGTGCTGAAGGATTCGGACGGTTCCTGGAAGGTCACCGCCGCCGGGCCGACGACGTCGATTCGCGAAGAGCCTTATCAAGCCGACATCATCCGCGATCACGGCCTGCGGGGCGTCATCGGCAAGGGCGGCATGGGCGAGAAGACGCTGGCCGCCTGCAAGGAGCACGGCTGCGTCTACTTGCATGCCATCGGCGGCGCGGCGCAGGTGCTGGCCGAATGCGTGGTGCGAGTGCGTAATGTGTCGCTGCTCGAGAAGTTCGGATCGCCCGAGGCTATCTGGGAGCTCGAGGTCCGCGATTTTCCCGCCGTGGTGACCATGGATTCCCATGGTCGTTCGCTCCACCGCGAGGTGTTCGCCGCCAGCGAAGCGGCCCTCAAAGAACGGGTCTGAACCCGCATGGACTTGGCCGAATTGGGTTGGGATGCGGTTTGGGAGAACACCTTCACCCCGCATCGCCAAGGTGGCCTCGAGCCCGCGCGGGTCGTTCACGAAGACAAGCTCTCCTACATCGTGGTCGGGGCTTCCGGCGACCGTCCGGCGATTATCACGGGCCGCTTGAGGCACCTCTGCCCGCGCGATCAAGACCTGCCCAAGGTCGGTGATTGGGTGGCGGTTCGACCGGTGCCCGGTGAGTCCAAAGGGGTCATTGAGGCCCTCTTGCCGCGACGTTCGCAAATCGCCCGCAAGATCACCGGCCGGGGTACCGAGGCGCAAATCGTAGTCACCAACATCGACGTGGCCTTCGTGGTCCAGGCGATGGACTCCACCTTCAACGCTCGCCGTCTGGAGCGCTTCCTCGTCATGGTGCTCGAAGGCGGGGTGCGGCCGGTGGTGGTGCTCAACAAGTTGGACTTGTGCAAGGCCCCGCGCCGAATGATTTCGGAGGCCGAAGCCGTCTCGGGCGGCGCGCCGGTGCTGCCCGTGTGTGCCAAGACCGCCAAGGGGACGGGCCGACTTCGTGAGATTCTCGGGCCTGGATTGACGGCGGTCTTCATCGGCACCTCGGGCGTGGGCAAGTCGAGCCTCATAAACCGCCTGGTGGGTGGCACGTTGCAGCCGACCTTGCAGGTGCGTGATTCTGACTCCAAGGGACGGCACGCCACGACGTGGCGCGAGATCATCCCGGTACCGCAAGGCGGGTTGGTCATCGACACGCCGGGCATGCGCGAGTTCCACCTTTGGTCGGCCGACCTCGGTCTCGACACGGCCTTTCCCGACATCACCGAGCTGGCCCAGGATTGCCGCTTCCGCGACTGCACCCATGGTGCGGAGCCCGGATGTGCCGTGAGGTCCGCGCTCGAGGCTGGTGCCCTCGCGACGGGTCGCTACGAGAGCTTTCGCAAGCTCCAGGCCGAATTGGATGAGGTCGATCGCGGTCGTGTCGAGCAGGAGCGCCGGGTGCGATCATCCCGGCCCAAGACCTCTGCTCGCCATGCCTCGCCCGAGGATGACGGCGGCGACGATGGCGGCGAGGAGTGAGTCCAGCTCCACGGCGCTTCCCGGTTCTCGGATCCGAAGCCCTGGCGTTGAAGAATCCGAGTTCCAGACCACGTTGGACGTGATGTTGGAATCCGAAGCCACCTTTCCCGCCACGCGTGTAGCCGCTCTGGCGCGGTGGCAGGCATTCCTGCCCCAAGCGACGCGCTATGGGGCGTTGCGCAACCAAGTCGTTCCGGGACATCCGCATGTGACGCGGTTGTCTCCGGCCTTGCGGGCTCGACTGGTGACCACCGAAGCATTGGTCGGCTCGCTGCTCGAGACTTGCCGCTTCGCGGCGGTGGAGAAACTGGTGCAGGAGTTGGTGTGGCGCGATTACTGGAAGGGTTGGCTCGAGTTGCGACCCAGCGTCTGGTCCGACTACCGTGCCGAGGTGGATCGCCTCCGCCGACAGGCCGATCCGGCGCTGCTCCGACGGGCCGAGGCGGTCATGGCAGGCCAGGGCGGCATCGCGGTGCTCGATGGATTCACCCGCGAACTCATCGAGACCGGGTACTTGCACAACCATGCCCGCATGTGGTGGGCCGGGTATTGGATCCATGTCGAGCGCCTGCCCTGGGCCTTGGGGGCCGACTTCTTCTACCGGCACCTCCTCGACGCCGATCCCGCCAGCAACACGCTGGGATGGCGTTGGGTCGCCGGCTTGCAAACCCGGGGCAAGGCCTACCTGCCGCGCCGCTCCAACTTGGAGAAGTATTGTGCCGCAAATCTCTTGGCCGATCCCACCGGATTGGAGCGCATCGACGACTCGGTCGTGGCGGCGGTTGCGCTGCCCGACGAACGGCCGGCGGAACGCGTAGCATGGAAACCCTTGCCCGACGCTCCCGGTATCACCGAAGGCTCCGCAACGCCGCCGGGAAGCTGGGGCCTGTGGGTGCACGGCGAAGATTCGAGCGTGGAAGAATCCGCCCTGGGACAAATGCGGCCCGAGGTGCTGCTGAGCGTGTTCGACGCGCAGCGGGTTGCCGCTCTCGGCATGGCCTCGCGCCGCATTGCCTATTTGAAAACGGCCTTAGCCGACGGACTGGCTCGGGCGGGCCATCACTTCCAGTGCCCCACCGAATCGTGCGAGACCGGTGAAGGTCTGGCCGAGGCGCTCTCGCGGGTGGCCCGGGAACGCAGCCTGGCCGGCTGGGTGGCAATGCGTCCCTCGGTGGGCCCGCTGGCCGATGCGATTCCGGCGATCGAGGCCGCCTTGGCCCGCGACGGCCGGAAGGTGATTTGGTGCCGTCGCCGTTGGGATGAGCACTTGTGGCCCCAAGCCTCGGCCGGGTTCTTCGGGTTTTGGGAGAAGGCCCAGCGACGCCTGGCGACTCAAGCCACAGCCCTTGCCCAGAGCCGGGACCCTCAGCAACCCGAGCTGTTATTTTGATGAACCCGACCCGACCCACCGGTTCGATCCACGCGGGGCCGCCGACCGGTCGTTCCGTGCGGGGCCCAATTTTCGCGAGGCGCGCCGACTGGCAGGTGGTGTGGTTCAAGCGCGACCTTCGGATCGGTGACCACGCACCCTTGATGGAGGCCTTGCAGCAGGGCCCCGTGATCGGGCTGTACCTCTACGAGCCCGAGCTGCTCGAGTCACCCGAGTGGGATGCGTCGCACTCCCGCTTCATCGCCGAAGCACTCCGCGAGTTGGAATCGGAGTGGACCCGGCGTGGAGGGTGTCTGCTGTTGCGGCGTGGCGAGGCCGTGGAGCAACTCGAACGCCTGCATCGCGAGACGGGTTTTGTACGCCTGTGGTCGCATGAGGAAACCGGAAACCGGCTGACCTTCGATCGCGATCTCCGCGTGGTTCGCTGGTGCCGTGAGCGCGGGATCGACTGGCAGGAGCGGCGTCAGGACGGGGTCGTCCGGCGGTTGCGATCCCGCGATGGCTGGGCCGAGCGCTGGGCCAAGAGCATGTCGGGCCGCATCGAGTCATCCCCGGAGGTGCTCGGATCCGGGCGCCCGACTGGCCTGGTCTCCGACGGAGTTTTGGGTCCGGAGCAACTGGGCTTGGGTCCGGTGATTCCGATCGAACTCCAGCGCGGCGGCGAGACGGCGGCTCGGGAAGTGTTGGGGAGTTTCCTTGAGGAGCGCGGCGTTGGCTACCGAGCGGAGATGTCGAGCCCCCTCACCGCCTGGACGGCTTGCTCGCGTCTCAGTGCCCACCTCGCCTGGGGCTGTGTCTCCATGCGCACGGTGCATCAGGCGGCCGGGCACCGGCAGGAGGCCTTGCGGGCGATGCTCAGCGCCGGAGAGCCGTTGGACCGCCGCTGGTCCGGCGCCATCGCGAGCTTCCAAGCGCGCCTGCGGTGGCATTGCCACTTCATGCAGAAGCTCGAGGACGAGCCGAGGATCGAGTTCGAGAACTTCAACCCGGTCTACGACGGCCTGCGCGAGGCCTTCACCGAATCCGAAGAAGGTCAGCAGCGCCTTGAGGCCTGGCGTCAGGGGCGGATCGGATTCCCCATGGTCGATGCCTGCCTGCGGGCGGTGCGGGCCACGGGCTGGCTTAACTTCCGCATGCGCGCCTTGGTGATGAGCGTGGCCTCCTACCACCTCTGGCTGCACTGGCGTCCGACGGCGATCCACCTGGCCCGGTGCTTCCTCGACTTCGAGCCCGGGATCCATTTCAGCCAGGCGCAGATGCAGAGCGGCACGACCGGGATCAACACCGTGCGCATCTATTCGCCGACACGTCAGGCCCTCGAGCAAGACCCGAAGGGTGTCTTCATCCGCCGCTGGGTGCCCGAACTGGCCGGCGTGCCCGACGTCTTTCTAGCCGAGCCGTGGCGCATGACGCGCTCACAGCAGGAGGCCGCCCGATGCGTGATCGGCGTCGACTATCCCGCCCCGAGGGTCGACCCCCGTCGGTCGGTGATCGAGGCCAAGGAGCGGATCGCTCGGGTGCGTTCCAGCGCCGCCGCCCGCGAGGCGTCCCGTCGCGTGTACCTGCGCCATGGCAGCCGCAAGGGCCACGCCTTCCGCGGGGCCGACGCCGAGGCTCGGTACCGACAAGGGTTGCTGAGTGAAGCGCAGGGCCCCGGGGCGGAGCCGGAACATGGGCCGGTGCAGCAAGAGCTCTTCGGATAACCCCCCAAGAGGTTTCGGGTCCAAGATTCAGCTTTAGGATTCAGGTTTAGGAGTGGGGTCCGCGTTGGACCGGGTGGGGTTGCGCCACTACGGCCCCGGTCCAGACTGGGGGCGTGGCATCCAGCGTTTCGTCTCCGACAAGCAGTCCTTCGTCTGGCTCCGCCCCGACATCGGAAGTTCTCGTTGTCGGGGCTGGGATCGCCGGCTTGTTGGCCGCTGTCGAATTGCAGCGCGCCGGGCTCACCGTGAGGGTGATCGACAAGGGACGCGGTGTCGGAGGGCGCTTGGCTTCTCGACGGATTGGTGACGCGATCTTCGACCATGGCGCCCCTTGTCTCGACCTTCAGGGTGGACGCTTGCCCGATCACTGGTGGCGGGAACGCCTCGGGCCAGCGCGGACCGAGTGGTGGCCAGCCACGGCGGGCTCTGAGGTCGTGGTCCCCTGCCGATGGCGGGGTGCTCCAACGATGTCATCCGTGGCCAAGCATCTGGCCCAGGGTTTGGAAGTCCTCTCGGAAACAGCGCTCACCTCCTTGCGTGCGGAGGGATCCCAATGGATCGCGTCCACGTCCGGCGGCTCTGTTTTTTCGGCCGGGGCCGTGGTCCTCACACCACCGGCCCCCCAATCGCTCGCCCTGCTCGATACGGGTGCTGTGGACCTTCCGCCCGATCTCCGAGTGCGCCTCGCCGCCATCGAGTACGATCGATGCCTCGCGGTGATGGCAGTCTTGGATGAGCCGTCGTCGCGCATCCCTTTCCCCGGCGGTCTTTCTCCATTCTCGGGCCCGTTGGCCTGGATCTCGGACAATCAGGCAAAAGGCATCTCCCCGGTGCCGGCGGTGACCCTCCACGCCACGGCCGCATTCAGCCTTGAGCATTGGGATCGAGACCGGACGGAGAGCGGTCTTTTGCTCATCGAGGCCGCCCGGGAATGGATCGGTCCGCGCGTTCGGGAATTTCAGGTCCACGGGTGGCGGTACAGCCGACCCCGGATCCTCGACGCGTCTCCCTGCGTGGTGGCGAGCCTGCGACCACCCCTTGTTCTGGCGGGTGATGCCTTCGGCACCGGCGGCATTGAGGGAGCGGCGCTCTCCGGACTGGCCGCCGCCCGGGCGATCCTCGAGGCAAATCCTGGCTGAGCGTCCCGAGGAGGAGTGGATTGGCCGCGGGACCATTGGTCCCTCATTTAGAAAGCTCCGGTCACCAACCGGCCGATTGCCCGGATACCCTCAGGCAGACGGCGGGAAGACCCAGAGAGCCGGACGCCCTACGTTGCAGTGGACCGCGCGGCCGAGCAGGGTGAGCCCCGCGAGCGAATAGAAGAGTTGGGATCGGGCGAGATCGCCGAAGACCGGTCCCCGAACGGGCGATCCGAGCGAATTCATCCGCCGGGCCGCCGAGGGAATCGGGTAGAAGATCGCCTCGACCCACGGCCGGTCGTTGCCGTCCTCGCCAGTCATGGTGGGGAGTCTGCGAATCCAGCCGGAGGGATCGAGTTTCATCGAGGCCACGGCTCGGTCGGCTGCGAAAACCGAGGCCCGTCCCAAGCTCGGCAACACCAGCAGACCAAGGAAGCTCCAGAGGGTCATCCAGCACGCCTGACCCAGCAGGGCGGCGCCGGTGGGCAGGGATCCGAGGTCGAAGGTCAGCGCCCCGGTCTGACAACCCGTCAGGTTCCACAGCAGCAGGATGATGACGGTGCGGAAGGGCAACCCTTGCGTCGCCTGCCATCGCCGGCGCGATAACTCAACCTGGAGTTCCGATCCGGGAAGGTTCTGGCACCAGGCCTCGGACACAAGAACCCCAGCATGGGACCCGAATCCGATGAGTCCTCCAGTGAAGGAAGGATCGTCCACCCGGGTGGAGAGAAGCTTCTCGCCACTCCCGATGGTCACAGGACGGAAACCGCCCCCACTCATGGCGGCGTGCAGAAATCGTCGCGTCAGCGCCAGCGCGACGGTTGAGGCGGCCAACCCGGTGCAAAACCCGCCGGTCCAACGCAGGCTCAGTGTCGCCACTACCCCGATGACCGCCACGACCAGGGTATGGACCATCGCGCCGTGGCCCCATGCCTTGAGGAAGGCCCAAGGGGTTGGGCGTATCCCGGGCATCAGCAGGACGCCACCGAGCGTGTCGAAGATCGCCTGGACTCCCCAGACAGCGGCGACGATCGCGACGATTGTCGATGCGTCGATGGACCCGCGGCCCGAGCGAATCAGCGCCAGACCGCAGATCGAGGCTGTCACCCAGAATCCCACATTGACGATGCCCAGCGACAGTCGTCGCCGAGCCAATTTTGTCTGATCCGGTGTCATGGTGTCTCCTCTGAAGGTTCCGAACTGGTCAACGCGGAGGGCCGGGCGACCCACGACTCCTCACGGAGCGTCACCGCTCCTGTGGTTTCCAGGGATCTCCATGAACCTTGCATCCCCCGAACATTCCCTGAACGCCTCGAGATGCAAACTGCCTACCCACAGACCCGTCGCAGAAAACCCGGAAAAAATCCCGACCTGAGCCTGGTTTTGCCTCAGCCGGAAATTGCTGGATCAGCCCTTCTTGCCGTCGAGGAAGTAGGTGCGGATTTCGCCCAACCCTTTGCAGGTGACGTACCCACGGTCGGTGAATTGAAAGCGACCGCTCAACTGTTCGTACATGGCGATCGGCACTTGGATGCGATTCGGCAAACCGGAAGATTCCATGCGCTCCGCCAGGTTGACGGCCTCTCCCCACAGGTCATACGAGAATTTCTTGCGACCGATCACTCCGGCCACAACGGGTCCGGAGTTTAGGCCGATGCGCAGGCTCAGGCAGAGGTCGCGTTCCTGGTTGATTTCACTCACCACGTTCAACATTTGCAGGGCCATCTCTGCCGCCGCTTCGGCGTGGTCCGGTCGTGGCTCCGGCACACCACCGACGACCATATAACAGTCCCCGATGGTTTTGATTTTTTCCAGTTTGTGAGAATCGGTGAGCTGGTCGAATCGGGAGAAGAGGTCGTTCAGCAGGTCGACCAGGGCTTCGGGGGCCATCTGATTTGCCAAGGAGGTGAAACCGACGAGGTCCGCAAACAGGACCGTGACGCAGGCGTAGCGCTCAGCAATGTTGCGTTCACCCTGTTTGAGCCGTCCGGCGATGGCTGTGGGCAGGATATTCAGGAGGAGCCGCTCAGACTTTTCCTGCTCGATTTTGAGCAATTGTTTTTCCTGCTGCAACTCAAGGAGCCGGAGTCGTTCGAGATCGCGCAGGCGCTTTCGTTCGAGCGATGCAGCCACCCGCGCCCGGAGGAGGACGGAGTTCGTTGGCTTGGGTAGAAAATCTTCTGCCCCGAGTTCGATGCAGCGCACCA
>Ga0255095_1000592_pt1 | contig 17769 bp, 15 predicted proteins | sample Colum_Law_RepC_8_2_FD_188435 | JGI IMG/M metagenome (GOLD analysis project Ga0255095, IMG submission 188435) | Freshwater microbial communities from Columbia River, Oregon, United States - Colum_Law_RepC_8d | ecosystem: Environmental > Aquatic > Freshwater > River | place: USA: Oregon...
CTCAACGAATCAAGGAAAACTCGGGTGGGCTATGGTAGTATGCAGTGAGTAAGCGAGACAGGGCGGAGGTGTAGGATGGGCACAGTCACTGTAGAGCTGGAATTACCTGAAGATTGGCAGGCGCTGCAACTCCCTGAGGCACTGCATGAGCGTCTGCAGGATCTGTTGGACCGGCAGGACGAAAAGGGTGGCCTTTCCTCGCAGGAGCGTCGTGAGGCGGAGACCCTGGTGCAGCTTGTGGACATGCTGGCACTCATGCGCCTGAAGGCCGAAGCTGCGCAGCGGTGATTGAAACGCTGACGACTGGGGTACACTCATCTGGTATCGGAGAATCTCATGCGATCTCGCAACATCACATTGACCGAACATTTTGAGCAATTCCTCGAAGACCAGCTTCGCAGTGGTCGTTTCAAGGATGCCAATGAAGTGTTTGGAGCTGGGCTGCGACTGCTTGAACATCAGATGCAGACTGACGTACAGCAACTGTCGCGACTCAAATCGCTCGCAGAAGCAGGGTTTCGCAGCCTCGAAAGCCACGATTCTATCAGCCTCACCAGTGACGAAGACCTGCAAACTGCGATTGCTCGACTTGGCCACGAAGCGGCATTGATGGCGGCGCAGCGTGATTCAGACAGCACTTGCTGAAACCGAGCAATGACACAGGTTATACTGTCTGCTGTCGCCCAGCAGGACATCAGAGCGATTCTGGCATGGACTGCTTGAGGCGTGGAAACGTCGGTGACACACAATTCAGCGGATCACGATCATGTCTGGTCTGCTTCGGAAGCCTGACTGCGTCGCAAGCTGGCCGCCAGACTCATCGCTTCCGCGTACTCGTCGCTACCCTGAAACGATCCCGCAATTCTTTCCCACCATGGTTGTTTCAAAATCTCATGAGGCTGGCCTGGCAGCATCTTCGTCAGCGATTGCACAGTCTGCTCAAGGTGACGAACGCGAGTTTCGAGATCGGAAAGCGGCGTGGACATAGAGGCCTCCTCAAACTCGCGATTATCATCTCTGACCATGGACGATGGCAAGGTCAGAATCCACGACCGGCGGGGAAGAGCAGGAGAACTTCGGCTGCCAGATTTGCCCCCGGGCGGTTAATTTGCCGTTTTGGACGAATCAGCCTTCCGTAACCCCCTGGCAACACATGGATCCCGACTACTGGCCGCAGAGAATTTGTGTAGCGTCTTTGGTTGTGGCATGCTGTCTGGTACTCGGAGAAGCGGAGGCAGGCTCTGCTGGGAAGCAACCTGCTGAGGAAAACCTGAGTCTCGTGTCGAAGCGGGGGTGTGGTGGCGGTTGTGTGACTGAAACAAGCCTTTTGGTTCCGACCGCTTTCTGATTTCCAGAGTTTCCAAAACACGGCCGCATCCACAAAGACGCAGCCCAACCTGAAGACCAGATTCTGCACCACCGGTCTCTCGCGCAGGCGACAGGCCGCACGCCCATCGCATCCGCGAGTTCCCGGAGGTCATGACTTCTACCCGCACCGTCTTGTCCCATGCCCGCGACTCCCCGCCGCAGCACTCAACCAGCGTTATGGCCCCACGGCCGCCCTGCGTTGCATATTTCCGGTCCCCGCCCCGCAATCCAAATTTCCGGTGTTTCGGCCTCCCGGGGGGACGCCGCTGCCCTGTTTTTTTTGGGGTGGCGGACAGGGATGGTTACGGCCTTCCGTCTGCTGCTCTACCAATCACCGGTTTTCAATCACAATCTTCGAACCACCGTGATTTATCGGCTTGATGGATACGCCCTTAAGCGTCACCGGGGGCAGTCCGACGCTGCGGCAGACGATTTCCGGGTGCTGCGTGAAAAGCTGAATCAGTCGCAATGCCGCATCCGAGGGATGTCGAGTCCCCTGCTCCCAGCTCTGCAGCGTCTTCGTGGAGACACTCAACAGTCCGGCAAAGACAGTCTGGGACATCGCAACCTGGCGCCGTATCGCCGCCAGAGTCGCTGCATCAATCTGCGGGGGATCTTCGGGGACCTCGACAGTCTTCAATGTCAACTCGCCACGACAGTGAGCAACGCTCTCCTGCAGACCTTTCTGCAGTCTCTCAAACAGCGAGGTTCGTGGCGTTCTGCTCATTGTTACTCTTTACCCCTGCGGCAAGCCGCTGATTTTGCCTGTGTCTTCAGCTCCGTGGCCAACTGCGAAAGTATTCGACGCTCTGCTGATGAAAGGTCTTCCTGATCGTCCTTACTGTAAATGTCAAGCATGAAGAACCAGCAAGCTTCAGGAACGTAAAGGTAAATCACACGACAGCCACCTCGTTTGCCCTTGCCACGACTCTCATTTGCCACACGCAGCTTTCGCAGCCCATTACAACCGGGAATCACTACCCCACGATCTGGTCGCTCCATCAGCAAACGCTGCAATTCTGCATAGTCTTCGTCAGTCAGAAACTGGCGAAACTCGGCAGTAAATTCACTTGCTTCGATGAATTCGGCCTTCATGTCGCCCCGAATCCTATCCCACTGTGTGGGATGTGTCAAGCAGCCTTGCTCGCCAGTGCATCCTACCCTGCGGCTGCGTCACCCTGGGATTATCGCCACCACAGTCGAAGTCCGGCAAGGCCGAATCACCTGCCGACCATAGGAGACACCTCCGGCGGACTTCTCAGACCACCTGCCAGCAACCTGCGAAACAGCTGCGACTGGAGCCCCTTAAAGAGCTCAGAGGAGCAGCCTTGCGGGGGCTGGTCGGACGTGGTTACGGCGACAGATGGCGACAGAAACGATCCGTATCGGCCACGGGGCTGGTGCAGGCTGGGGCGGCAGGTACAGCTTCGCGAACAGTCACCGGGCGCGGTCTGATCGACGGCCCGAGTGCCGGGACCGGTGGGCACTGCTATTCGCGAAGGCTGATTTCCTGAACGGTTTTTCGGGACCGATTTTCTGCAGCACACTTCCGGCAGGCGACTCCATAACACTGGTTGTCTGCAATTCTCGCGGACCCTTAAGGAATTCCGCACGACAGAACTGACAGGCCCTTGCAAATCCGTGCCGACGGACGACAATTTGGGGAACTGGAACAGCGTACATTCCTCTGTAACACTCAGTCAGGGCAGGAACGATGATTAAGGCTGTTTCTCTTTCAGAAGCAGAGATCCTTGAAGAGCTTGTCGGGCCGGCTGACAGTTCGCTCAGTCGTCGTGTGGCACAGGAACTGCTGTCCCTGGAATTCAGTGTTGCTGCCAAAGAGACCATCCGCGAACTCCTGCAGAAGAACAATGCCGGAACAATCACGGACGTCGAGCAGGAGACTCTGCAGAATTATACTCGTGTCGGACAGTTTCTTGACCTGCTTCAGGCGAAAGCCAGATTGTCCCTGATGCAAAGTGGGTCTTCGCTGTGATTCCAGCGACCTTGCGAGAGCAGGTTCGTTTGCGGGCGGCGGACCAATGTGAGTATTGCCAGATGCCGCAGGCACAAACTCAGTTGCCTCATGAAGTTGACCATATCCGGTCATTGAAGCACAACGGGGCAACTTCTCTGGAAAATCTCTGCTGGGCCTGTGCTCTGTGCAATGGCTTCAAAGGCAGTGACATTGCGACATATATCCCTGAAACGACTGAACTGACTCGCCTGTTCAATCCACGGATCGATCACTGGCACTCACATTTTGTCTGGTCAGATGGCGTACTTCTCCCTTGCACAGCAATCGCAACTGCGACAATCTCATTGCTGCGGATCAATTCAGATCGTCGCGTGTCTCACAGACGACTGCTGATCAGGTGCGGTCTCTTCCCTGGACTGCAGCCCCCCCGAGGCTTCCGGGCAGACACATTCGTAGTGATCCTTTGTCCGGCCCGCGTACCGGGACCGGTGGGCACTGCTATTCGCGAAGGCTGATTTCCGGAAGGTTTTTCGGGACTGATTTTCTGCAGCACACTTCCGGCAGGCGACCCCATAACACTGGTTGTCTGCATGAGGTTTCAGCAGCAGTAGCAACGTGGGCGGTGATGCCGTGTTGTGCTGCGAGGTTTTGTCCTGTCTCGACAGAAGTTGTGCGGGAGCGATTTGTCCGGCGTTATGACCGGCGAATTGTGCGGGCAATCGGCCCTGTTTTTGAGTGTTTTCGCGGGCACAGAACAGGGAGTATTATGAAGCGTCTGCGATTTACGAATGGCAATCCGGAGTCACAGCAGAAGATGCTGGTGGGTTTGTTGAGTGCTGGGATGTTGCTGCTGATCCTGCTGGACAGCTGTGGCAATCCGGCCCGCGCGGATGAGCGTGGAGCGGCAGCGGCAATGCTGTCGGCCACAGCGGGTCTGCAAGCCACTGCGGACGTCACCATTCTGGAATTCTGGCATCCTTCCGGCCGCCATGGCATGGAAATCACTCGCGGACCGGGTAGTGGTCAGCTGACGTGTCGACTGCAATTGAAGGGAACCCGCGAGAAACGCGAACTGGACGAACCCACGATCCGCAGCCTGGTCGCCCTGTTGAGTCAGCTGGCAGCCAGCGTGCAGCCGGATTCGATTCGTGAACGCATCACAGCCATTCTGATCACCGCCGTTTCTCCACATGGCCAGCGAACGGAACTGCTGCATCGTCTGCAACCCTCAACCCGCCACACCCTGCTGCAGCAACTGCAGCAATTACAGACCTGCCTGACTCTGATGACCACCATTCAGCAAACTCCACCGGCCATCACCCTGCACCCACCAGCAAACTCCCCTGCGCCAACCCCCACTTTGATGTGAGCCATGCCTGAAAAATCCGTCCGCCGCGGGGGGAGCGGGCACTGTGTCACAGATGGGATTGAAAAAAATGCAGAACGGCAATTTCCGCAGAATCGATTCATCCCTTTTCCCGGCTGGTGCAATTAGATGTTGGTCCATTTCGTTTCTGCTGCGTTTCACTGAGGAGTAGAGCCATGCGTCGGTCCTTTCGCTCCCCTTTTTTCCTGCTGGTGTCAGTCGATCTGCTGCTGGTATCCTTTGATCTTCTTCAATCAACTCAACTGCTGATGACCTGATCAATCGCCCGGTTTTTGATTACTTCGATTATCGCAAAAAAAAAACACAAAAAAAGCTTCATCCTGTTTTCGGGTGTCGCGCAATGAATGAACAGAAGGCTGCTGAATTCCGGCAGCCCTCTGTTTCCATTTGACTGGAGGACCAACATGAAACCCGTGACTTCCGGCGATGTGGCCCGCTATGCGAGTGGCCTGATTACTGATCCGGACGAGGAAGATCGCATTTTCAGCGCGATCATGAAACGGCCGGAACTGGAAGAGCTTTATTTCTTATTGACCGACCGTGACAGCGGTGAGCTGCACGAAATCGAGCTGGTTTCTGATGCTGAAACGAAATCGCCGGAAAATGTTGTTCGGGTCGAGCAGGCAAAACACTTTCTGTCGCTCCTGAAGACCGCACGTCTGTGTCGACTGGAGCAGTCATTGCCGGCCGCGGGGGCCGACAGCGAAATCCTGATTCCCCTGCACTGGGCTGCTGATGCGCCCGCTGTGGCGTGTCGTTTCGTGCCGTTGCCTGAGAGACGTGGTGTTTACAGGGTTTACGCAAACCTCCCGCCGCATCGCCCGGTGCTCAGTCTGGTAGCGGCTGATCTTGCGTGGGGCAAACCGTCTGATCTCACACTGAAGAGGCTGCCCAGCAACTGGATCAATCGTCCGCTGCCTGAGGGGGCAAAGCTGGCTTTCGATTCAGGTCGGCAGGTCCCTGCAAACCTTGCGGCGGAGAGCGGAAATCAGGATGAAACCGAATCCGGCGACCCACTTCGCGAGCACTGTGGCGACACGTGGGAAGTGAATGTGAACGTGGCTCCGTGGACTGTTCGCATCGTCGCACTGGCTCGAAAAATGCTCTTCCCAATGCCGATTCTGCTCACGGGCTTGACTGCCGGTGGAGACGTGGCTGCTGCAGAAGTCCGATTGATCTACGATAGTGGTCAGGACCTCAGGAATCTGTTCGAAATGTGCTCCGAGCGACTGCACTGGCTGAAGGTGGCGCCACTGGCGATTAACGACGCCTTCCGTCTGTCGCCCCACGATGCCGCCGTGCTGCTTGGTGCCAGTAAGTATGCTGTGTGCCCGCTGGAACCGGTCGCCGGCAGGGAAGGCGAATACACAGTCGACCTCAGCGATGCCGGGGTTCGGGAACGTCTGGACAGCAAAGAAGTGGTTCTGGCCCTCCAGGTTGCCGAAATGGAAGGGCAGGTGCAGCCATGACCGCAGGACGATCAGAATCCGGTTTAGAAGACCTTGTTGCGAAGGCGCAGGCGGGCGACGATCGTGCGTTCGAAACTCTGTTCGCTCAAGTTTATCCTGTGTTAGAATCCAGCGCCGCGCGTTCGGGGTGTGGAGCTCGAATCGCAGATGAGGCTGTCGCGGAGACCTGTCGGGTGCTTGGGACCCGTCTGCACACATATCAAACCCTCGGCTCGGGCTCGTTTCTGGCGTGGCTGAGAAAGGTGCTTCACAATAAGATCCTTGAGGTGCGGCGAAAGGAGCGCCCCTCTCGAGGCACTTTGCCACTCTTCAGCCAAACCGATGATGGAAGCAGTGTCAGCAGGGAACCTGCTGACCAGAATGGGCAGACGCCGGAAGTGGATGCGTTGCGGAAAGAGACTATTGAGCGGGTTCGTGGGTGTGTAAATCAGCTGCCTGCCAGGCAGCGTGAGGCGATTGAGCGTTACGAACTGCATAACCATAATGATCTGACGATCGAAGAAGTGGCTGACCAGTTGAAAGTCCTGGTACCCACATTCAAATCTCGTCTAAGTACAGCCCGAAAAAACCTCAGGGAATGCCTTGCCCGTGAGGATCTTTAACCTGAGAATGAACGGCTGGCATCGGAGCACTTCCGGTCACTCTGAAGTTACTTCGCCACCGACGGAAGTGCCACGAACTTCTGCGGAAGGCAGTTCGCGAGGCCACTCGCGAACTGCGCACCGGAGAACTCAATGTCTGGAAAGAGATCTGCACGCATGTCGGCCAGCAACACCACGATCCCATTTTCGCTGAAGGGCTATGGTGCCTTTGAGAACGCCTTTCTCAGTCAGAATTGTCCGTTGCACATGGCGGCGCTGCAGACGCGCACGTCAGGCAAACAGCAGGAACTGACTGCTGTCCTCACCGGTGAGGACTGGGAGGATTTCAAGGCAGTTTGCGATGAATCGCTCCGCACAAAGGACCAATTGGCGTGCCATCGACCGTCGGTTCTGCTGCAGGCCCGTTGCGATCTGGTGCTGGCGGCACTCGGCCATGAGACGTCCAAACGGTTGCAGGCTGCCGTGGCCGCGGGGCAAAAGGCCATCGGTCACAGCTTTCATGCTCAGGTAGCCGGAGTCTGTCAGCCAGCGGACCAGTTCCGCCGAACAGCGGTCTATGAGCGATTGGCAGGCGTGGCTCCTGGACTGATTCGGGAATTTGAAACACTCGCAGATGAATTTGGCGGCTGGAATCCGGCTCTGCTGACTGCCGCAGCAGCCTGTGCGGAACTCTTCGGGGCTGTAGTCACCCCGGCGCACACGGTCCGCGCGCATTTGCTGTTCACCCTGGGAAAGGAACATGGAGGTGCCCTCGGGAAACTGACGTTGCAGCGCATGAATTTTAACAGCGACGGAGGCGGCGGGGCCGTGTATCCAGACCCCGTGCGGAATGGTTTTCTGATATACGAGCAGGACTTTCAGCACGCCCTGCAGCAGGCATGGTGGCGCGAAATTCGGCCGTTTATTCCGCACTGCAATTTTGACATTTGCTGGTCGTGGCACCTTTTCGGTGATGACGGTCGCCATATTGATGGTTCTTCACAGGCGGACGCAGATCTGCAGTATCTGCGATCTGCTCTGCTGAAACCCGTTTGCGGCCGTTCGGCCGGGATGGCATTCGCCTGTGCGTTTCGTGCGCTGCGGCTGCAGGAGAGTCTGGATCCGCACGTGGTGATTACGGCTGACTTTGCTGCCCCCTTCAACGAGGCAGACAAGAGCAGCAGGGATGTCGGCGGCGTACCAGACAAGCTGCGTGCTGATCTCGAGCGTGCTGGCATCGATCAGGTACTGACCAGCAGCCACGAACCGATGTTTAGTTCCAGTACCAGCGAGGTTTTCAGCGACCCGGACGGCGGTATCTGGCTGCAGCCAAAACGCGGGCCGCTGAAGCTTTTTGGTCTGTCAACTCTTGATGCTTTCTACAGCCATGCCTCACGAAACGCTCGAATCACCCGAACAGTGAAGCAGAAGCTGGCTGAGCGTTCAGATGTGCTGCTGAAAACCACATGCTCACCGTATGTGCGTTCGTCGCTGTCGGAACGGCGACCGGGTGATCCGCTGCAAAAGGAACCGCCGGAAGTGCCGGTACCGCTGAGCGAACGACAGGTGAACGCTGTGCTGCGTGGCAGGCTCAGGGAGCCCCGACGATTGCGGCTGCTGGCAGAAAGTGGACTTGGTAAATCCACGCTCCTGATTGAGGCTGAACATCTGATTGCGTCGGCCCCGGATACCCGCATCCCGCTGCGGCTGGGGGCCGGTCCGAAGATGTCAGTTCGGGACGATAATAACCGCTGGGTGCGTCTGCCCTTGTTGTCAGATTTCCAGTGGGACAAGCCGCTGGATGACCTGCTGGCGGATTTCGCCCAACAACTGCTGGGTGACCTGCTGCCCGATGAACCGGCTGCGTCGCGGTTAGCGTGGCTGCAATTGGCCGTCCAACGCGGTGAAATTGTGTTTCTGCTGGATTCGCTTGATCAGACGGCTGGCGTGGTGCGACTTTCAAAGTTTCTGCAGTTGGACGGTGTCCGTAAGTGTTCCGTGCTGTTGTCGGCTCGTCCGGAAACGCGACGTACAGAAAAGAGCCAATCCTACGAGCAGATCCCGTGGCGAACGATCTGGGTCGATCCTTTTGATAATAAACGAATTCGTAAATTCTGGGCCGGCACCCCGATGCTTAAGAAGCTTCTCGAGAGCGATGACTGGGCGCCGCTGCGCGAGGTACCTGTGCTGCTGCAGCAGATGAAGAAACTGGCGGCCAGGGGCTTGCTGGAGAATCTGCCCAACCGTGAAGCTGTTTACCACCGGACTCTGGAAATGCTGGTGCAGCACGGGCATGGGGGACTGCGGGATGCAGGCCAGAATAAAATGGCTGTGGACGATCTGTTAACGGTTGAGGATGACCTGTCTCAATTGGCCTGGGAGACAATTCAGCTGGAGGCAGCTCAGGGTGCTGCTGACAACGCCCAGTTCACAGGAGAAGTGAGTGGCGGCAATTACAGCAGATTTGCCAAACTCTACCGAGAAAAGCTGGAAGCACTCGACCAGCTCAACCTGACCACGCGTCAAACCTATCTTGACGAGTTTGATATTCGTCAGGACCGGTTCGCGTGGCGACATTTCTCATTCTGCGAGTGGTTTGCCGGTCTGCATTTGGCAGAGCTGTCGCCCGACCAGCAGTGCCAGATTCTGCAGCAGCATGCACTGGATGAACGCTGGCGGTGGATTATTCGCTTTGCTCTGTCGGCCGCGCAGCGACAGCGGAAGACAGCAGTCGTGGAGCACCTGGCGCGTACATTGCTGGAAGCCGGAGCCCCGTTTCTGCTGTGGACGGCCATCAGTCAGGATCACGTGCCGGTTTCGACTGAGCTGGAGGAGCTCTGCCGCTGGCTGGTGCATCGGGATCGTGAATCGTGGGAAGAATCCTACGACAGTGCCACATCACCATGGTCGAAGCGTGCAGCTGAGGATCGCCCGACCCTGAGTCCGCAGACGCCCGACATTTTGAAGAAAATGTTCCGCACCGGTCAGGCCGAACCGTGGAACCGTCGTGACAGTCGCTGGCTGCATGCGGCATGGCAACTGGTGCTTGAGAACGTGGATGAGCCCGTCTACAAAGAAATTCACGACGCTTTTTTGAGCGAATTTGAAACGCGGGTGAAAGCTGCTGCCCAAAGAAACAAGAACCGTTTCCGTAAGGACTGGCAGCCGGCAGATCGAGGCCTGCTGCAACTGGTACCGGATGATGTGCTGCTGGAACTGAGGGTCCTTCCGCCAGCGACAACTGCTGGTGTACCGACGCTTGAGGCTTTGCATTTCTGGCCGGCACCGAACTGCGGCAGCTATGAAACACGGCGAGACCAATTCAACAGCCGCCTGCAGGACCTGCAGGCCAACTACAGCCTGTGTCCGCCGGTGGGCTGGGAGCATCCGTACCCAGGATCGGGCGGAAAACCGAGGGATCCGCGGGAATGCCGCGTCAGCGGGACTTCGCTGCGGCGACGAAAGGACGAAACCTGGACCGAGGACAAAAATCAACTGCACTATTTACCGGTCAACTATCAACTGCAGCGAACCCCGGTCACCAACCTGCAGTTTGAAGCGTTTGACGGATATCACCGCCGCTTTCGGCAGTGGCAGTGGTATCGGCCCGACATGGAAACAGAATTGCGGCGTCTGGATGATCATCCGGTGGTCGAGGTCTCCCCCTATCAGGCCGACATGCTGGTGATCTGGCTGACTGGGCAGGGAGCATTCGGGACGTTTCGCCTGCCTTTTGAAGAGGACTGGGAAGCCTGCGCCCGGGCCGGCCGGGACGCCGACACAGACGATTTTGGCATTCCGTGGTGCGACGACCAGCGGCGTCCCATTCGGAATGCGCAGGGGCAGGAGCAGTTTCATTCGCTGTCCTCTCACGGGGCGAACTGTGACGGCAATTACCCTGCGGGTCAGGCAGAGAAAGGTCCTTATCTGAATGGAACGGTGCCCGTCGGGCGTTACCCTGCGAACGGTTTTGCAGCGGTGGACTGCCACGGTCAGGCGTGGGAATGGATGGAAAACGGCTATTACGGCAGCGACCGAGAACATCGCAGCGTCGCAGGCGATACCGATGGTCGCTGCGTTCGTGGGGGCTCCGGGCGCAACTACGCCGGGAGCGGCCGCTGCTCGATCCGGCTCAGGTACGTTTACCGGATCAACGGCACTGGTATTCGTCTCTCCAGGACCAAGTAACAATTTGCCCTTTATCCCTTTTGCCCTCTTCCCTTGTGATTTGCTTTTCCCTCTGCGATTCCTGCGATTAAAGGCCCGTGGCGACACGCGCAGCGTGGCGCTCGCGTTTGAAATTTGAAATGAAGCTGACATGAAACCAGGCGACGAACTACCGGTGATTCGCGAGTGGTATGAACTGACAGCGTGGCTGCTGCCCAAAATCAGCAAGTTCCCCCGAGATCAGAAGTTTTTGCTGGGGGATCGGGTTCAATCGTTGCTGCTGGACGTTCTGGATCACCTGATTTATTGATCATCAGATTCTGCAACAGCGAGTTGCCCGCAAAATCAAGGATCCACGAGTCCTGTTACTGGTGCAAAAGATCATCGATCATTCCAATCGGCAGGCCGACGTGCACGGTTTTTTCCCGGGAGACGATTTATTCACAGCCAACGAGCGAAGACGGGGTTTGCCGATTGGTAACCAGACAAGTCAGTTTTTCGGGAATGTTTTTCTGGACGCCCTTGACCACTTTGTGAAGGAGTCGCTGGGCTGTCGGGGCTACATTCGGTACGTCGATGATTTTGTGCTGCTGGGCAACCACAAGAACGAATTGGCTGACATGCGGAATGCCATCGAGCGGTTCCTGATTTCACTCCGCTTGTGGCTGCACCCCAAAAAACGAGTGATCAGTCGCACTCAGGATGGAATCCGCTTTCTGGGTTTCCGAGTCTGGCCGGAACGGATCTGGTTCTGCAAGAACAGCATTCGCCGCGTGCGGCGGCGGGTTCGGCAGATGCAGCATCAGTTTTCACAGGGAATTGTCTCGCTGGAGCAGATTCGGCAGAGGATCCATGCATGGAACGGACATGCGGCCATGGTGACAGGCACTCGCTACCGTTCGCATCTGTTAAGCGATATGATCTTTTCCCGGACGGTGACCGACAGGCCTCAGACCGAATTTGCTATCGCCCCCGACACAGCTCGCACGTCCCCTGTCCAGCGACGGCGGTGCCAGTCATGTGCAGTTCCCCGGCGGCTTCCCACGCAACTCGCTGCCACCACGATTCAATCTCGCCCCGCAGCAGACGCAGCCACAACTCAACGCCCAGACTACAGGCCAGCGTATTCAAATGTACCAGCGACCCGGCACGCTGCACCGACCAGTCGACGGGCGTACCACGCTGCAGGCTGCCATCCGGAGCATTCAACGCGTAATAGGCCGCGTCCGGGTCTGCCAGTCCCCCCACGCACGACACACAACTGCCAGGCAACAACAGCCGTACATCCGCAAACAACGATGGTCGCCCCTGCGAATCCAATCGCACCAGCGTCCCAATGTCCAGATGCGGTGTCAGCGTGCGGTTGGCCAGCAGGCTGACGGCCAGCCGAGCTGCATCGTTGTCCACAGTACTGACCATCAGGCTGCAGGGCCTGAGCAGGTATGCGGCCGCTTCGCGAGTCGGCAGCTGATGTTCCACACACGTGACGGACAATTCCGGCTGAAAAGCCGTCAACCGCCGAGCCAGTACGGCCGCCTTATTCAGATACAGGTCGTCCGAAGTCAGTCCCGGCATTCCGTCCAGATTCTCCGGCAGCAGTACGTCCGCATCGATCAGCCGCAGTCGTCCGACACCCAGTCCCGCCAGCAGAAAGCAGAGCTGACTGCCGCTGCGACCGGCCCCCACCACCGTCACGATCGAACGCCGCAATCGGTCGTGCAGTTCTGTTCCCAGAGCTCCCCGAGTGCGGCTGCTGCGACGCAGGTCCTCGGCACGGCTGGTGGCCGTCGGTACCGATGCTCGTAGTTGCAGCATCCCAGTGCCAATGATTTCACACAGTTCTACAGCACCCGTACGGCCATTCGTAAAACTGCACAGAAGACAGCGTTCCGGATGTTGCCGATCCAGCACCAGCACCACGAGCACCTGAGCCGCTCGCGGCTGCAGCAGGGCGAGCAACTGATCGGCAGCAGGAAAATGACCATCGCTGTACATCAGCGCCAGCCAGTCATCCAGTGGCGGTCGCTGCAGGCCGGTGGGAGTGGTAGTAGTGAGTTGCAGGTCGTCACCCAGCAACAGCAGTTCGTTGTGTGCTCCCTCACGACGAAGCCCGCCGGACGCCCACGCGTTGGGCTGACTCACAAGCTGCCGGAGTGTCCGTTCCCAGACACTCCGGCGAATCCTGAGCCAGCAGCAGGCAGTTTCTGATAAGACGGTGTTCATGGCGGTCAGCACCTGATGCAGGCCTCTGTCAGTCAAATCGAGCCAGTTCCCGTTCACGAGCCAGAGTCTGCTGGCGTTCGTGATCAATTCGCCGCTGTTCGGCGTGCTGCAGCCTCTGGCGGTCGGCAGCCAGCGCTGCGGACGACACTTCGACCAGCATTTCTGTGTGCGGTCGTTCAGCGGGTGACAGGGGTGAAATCGCAGCCCCCGCCGCCGGTGGTGCCGACTGCACTGCACCAGGAAGTTCGGTCGACGGTGCAGTTGGTGCATTAGGTGTAGTTACCGTGGACATGTTCAGAGCTCCTTTCAGGACACATGGGGCCTTTTGGCCGCCACCGTTGCGGCAGCCAGTAATCCTGAATTGCGTCGCCGCGAAAAACGGATGAAGGAAAATGGTCAAATTGGCCACTTTCTTCGGGCCGTCGGTAAACGAAGCTGGCGGGTGGAAGCCCAATGCCGCCTGCTTTCGGATCTAAATTGAAGCGGTACGGCGCGAGCCGTCCGGTAAAGACAGGAACTTTCAGCATCCATCACCGGAAGGCTCACGCCGTTCCGCTGACAGGAGGTGCCATTTTGTGGAAGCTCGCAGCAGGGACACATTTTTCTGATCTTTCATCATCCGCGGGCACGTTGTGCGGCAATAGAAAGCTGGGCGGAGGTTTCGCAGAGCGAAACCCGACGATTTTGCGGCCGCTCAATGCCTTGCTGCCCCACTCTTCGGTTCTCATGCTGCGGAGCAGACTTCCATGAGCTTCGACGAAACCTTTTTTGATGACACATCGCGTGTGCGACTGCATTGCGACGGCCCGGACTGCTGGGTGGAGCTGCGGCAGAAACCCGTCGGCTGTCATCCGAGGGGGGGCAGTGTTGATATTGAGTTTTTGCTGCAGCCACGGGATTCAGCTCAGCGGCCTGTCGGCGGTCCGCTGCTGCTCCACGTGCAGCACCTGCAGCTGACTGACGATCCCGCGACCGGCATGGAACATGCGTGGAAATGGCTGCCACCGCGGTTGACTCCGGACCTGCTGGCACGCTGCCATCTGAGGCTGCGACGAGATACACTGGCGGCTGATCCGAAACCGTGAGTGCGATGAGGCCGGCGATGGACGTTTCCTGCGATAAACTGTGCAGAATCATTTCCAACATCTTCCAGGACGGGAAGTCATCCGATAGGGATTACCTCTATTCGGCGCTCTTTTCGACGCCCCGGAATCCTTCCGCCCCGGTGCCGTTTCTGCATTCAATACGACAGGCCGGAGCGAGGCTGTCTGCCGAGGAACGCCGCAGTGTGAGCAGTGCGATTCGTGTCCTCGAGGATTCCATTCTGAAGCCTGCTGAGTTTCAAAAGGTGCAACGGGCACTGGGCTTTGAATACTCCGAGAAGGATCAACTTGCACGGCTGACAGAACAGTTGCATCACCGGTTGCTGGGACTATTGTACGGAGTGCTGGTGGCCGCTGAGTTTCCGGAACAGCATGAGACAGGTGATTCAACTGTCCCGCATGAACTGATCGAGGCCCTGAATTCCTGTGGGCGGCACTGGGATGCTGCCTGGTGGTACCATCTGGAAGATAATTACACGAACGGTCGGGGCAATGGAGTAGCCGGACAGGGCCGCGTGGACGACGTGTTGTCTCAGGCCGTCGCGGGCAAGTGGTTGCAGGGCACGTGGTGGCAGCATTCCACCACCTGGCTTACGGTGCGGCGGCTGCTGATGTTTCTTCTGCAATCCGATCCTGCGGCGCCATCTGCGCCCGGCGAGGCGGCTTCGCTTCTGTTGCCTGTACTGTGGGTTTTGCGGCGTGACGACGCGACAGACGATCAGGAATCTGGTGGCGTCGTTCGCGGGATTCGGCTGGAAAAGAACGCGTCGTCCCGTGTCGGCTGGTTTCCGGATCCGGTGTGCTTCGGAATCACGACGTTTGACAGCGATCTGCAGAAATCTGTGGAAATCGCCGGTCGGCTGGCATGGCCTCGACTCAGGGACACAAACACCAGCATCTGCATCAGACCGGCAGACCTGCAGAATGGCAAGTCGAGCGGTTGGGTGAATCCGCTGCTGTCCGGTGATTCGGCCGGAGGACTCCTGGGATGCGGCTTGTATGCTCTGATTTTTGGAGAAAACATCACGCGGGGACTCACAGCCAGCGTCGCACTGCGACTCAGGCGCGGCAGGGACTTGACGCCCACCGACACTGTCCTGCAAATCGGCGACGTCGAGTGTGTGAGCGTTGGCGGGGCGGTGGCCAAGCTGGCTGCGGCCGAAAAAGCCGGGCTGAACGGCGTGGCACTGCACAAGGATAATCGAATAGAGGCAGACAGCTATCGCAGCAGCCACCCTGCAGCCAGATGCAGGTCGGAGACCACCAGCACGTTCCATGAGTTGCATCGCTATCTCACCCGAGGTTACCAGATTGACCTGTTGGTGGCAGCAGAGGCAAAAACCATGCAGGACAACTGGCGGAAAGCCCGAGAAGGCAAGCTTTTGGGAGACTTTCGCCATCAGTTGGATGTGTTTGTCGAGCCCCGAATCTCTGTTCGCGTATCGCAGCCTGAACCTGACTCGGGACGGCCGGAGGAGAAGTGGGAAACATTGCCGGCGGGAGTCGAGGCCCTGCTTAATCGGCATCTTATCCCGTCGCACCAGTGGCTGGTGATCCACGAGGATGCCGGTGGCGGAAAAACGGTGCTGTCATGGCTTCTGGCAGACGCGCTTTGTCAGCACGAACGACGGCCCTGGGTTGTGCGTTACGAAGGCCGCGAATTTCCAGCCAGTCTCTACGACGATCTTGCACGAAAGTTGCAGGGAAAACTGGAAAAATACGGGGTCACTCAGACAGCCACTGAAGTCCTCAACGATCTTCTGGAACAGCAGCGCGTGGTCGTGATTTACGATGCGCTGGACCAGGACAACAGCAATGCCACTGCCGATGGCATTGCGGCTGATCACAGGGTCAATAAATTACGGACTGCCAAAGCAGACGATCAACTGAAAAACCGCCTGCGGCTGATCATCACAAGTCGTCCCTATGCGTTCATGCAACTGTCTCCACTGGCAGACTGGCTGGAATGTCGGCTGGAGTTGTTTGATGAGTTGCAGCAATCCGACTACCGGCAGCAGGTGATTCGCCTTGAGGAGTCTGGTCGCCCGGGTGCCGGTGCACAGGTCGAGGAAGCCTACAGGCAGTTGCTGCCGCGTCCAGAAGACGTGGAAGACCTGCTGCGTTACCCGGTTGTGCAGGCACAGCTCCGCATGATTATTCAGGCTCAGCTGCGATCAGACGGCAGGACGCAGCTGCGTTCGTTCAAAAATGCTGGCGACTTGTATCTTGAAATGGCATATCGACTGCTGGATGGTGCCTTCAAAAGCGGGCGATATGTGCAGGAAACATCGGATAAGGAAAATCTGATTGAGCTGCTGTCATGTTACGGTTACCTCATGATGCTGCAGTATCAAAACTTCAGTGTCGAGGAAGATAGAATTCCACTGATGCACAGAGACGTCAGACAGCGATTCAGCGGCAGTCAGGAGGATTGGGAACGCTGCAGTAAGATTCTGCTGGATACGTATCTGACCGAACATCTGCTGCTCAAGGAAAACGGGAAGCATGAACTGTCCTTTCCCTCTCTGAAGATGGCTGAGTTTTTCGCGGGCCTGTATTTGGGTCGCTACTGTGATGAACGCGTGATCAAAGAGTTGCAGCTGGAAATTGGCAGAGGCGAATGGAACAATGTGTGGCGGTTTGTGGCTGAGTTGCCCGAAACGACGAACAGTTCTGGCCGGTCAGCTTGCACCCCGAACAGCCTGTGTTACAGCCTGCAGGCGTTGTTTTCCGTGCCGAACGAAGGCAGGGAGCGGCCCACTTTGGCAATGTTTCGGGCATGGCAGGTTCTGCAGCGGAATGCGTGGCTCAAAGACGTACGGGAGCAGGTTCTGGGAAGCTGGCGGCAGCAGTTTCGACAGATTCTGATCGAGGGGTATGAGCAGGGTATGCCCTCGGTGCGAGCCCGGACGGCGGCGGAGGTGGTGTTTGAGGGAGATCTGCTGGCATTTGTGAAAAGTGGCAAGGAATTCGAACAAAACCGCATCAACCAGCGGCTGCGCGAACTGGATAAGATCCCACGCCCCAATCCACGAGAGAAATCGGAAATCGAAACGCTGTCGGCAAGCGAAGAAACTCTGGACCAAATGGAGACTTCGTCATGGTGCAAAAAATTGCAGCCAGAATTCCCAGTGTACGCTCTTTGCTCGAACGCTAAAACCGGGGACCCCGATCACCTGACTTTCATGATGGGTGCCTCTCCGAAAGATAAGGACGCTTTTCCCGGCGAGAAACCATGGCAGGAAGTCAGCGTACCGGCATTCTACATGGCGACGGCGTGCGTGACGCGATCACAGTATGCCTTGTTTTGCCCGCAGCGTGAGAGAGAAGAAAGTAGTATCCTGGAATATGCCCCCGATCCTGATTGCCCGATGATTCACGTGAACTTCCACGACGGGATGTGTTTTGGCTTATGGCTGGACGACCGATACAGCCTTCCCAGTGAAGTGCAGTGGGAGGGTGCCGCGTGGGGCGGGCTGGATCGGAAGAAGAA
>Ga0255095_1000595_pt1 | contig 17716 bp, 9 predicted proteins | sample Colum_Law_RepC_8_2_FD_188435 | JGI IMG/M metagenome (GOLD analysis project Ga0255095, IMG submission 188435) | Freshwater microbial communities from Columbia River, Oregon, United States - Colum_Law_RepC_8d | ecosystem: Environmental > Aquatic > Freshwater > River | place: USA: Oregon | collected...
TTCGACCGATGCCGTGCTCGGGCCGACGCCGCGTGACAGGATCGGCACTGGTGCATTCGTACCCCGGTCGCCCGACTCCGAAAGCGAAACTGATCAGCAGGTAGACATTCAGCACAGAGACTGCAGATCCGGTCGGGCTCAGGACAGCCCGGCTGAGCAGCCGGGCTGGATTCGCTGGGTAAGGCGGTTGGACGGATGGACAATTCTACATCACTGAACAAAGCACTGTACGTGTTATGGCGATTCAGGATATTCGTATGACACACGGCGTATTCTTGGTGTGAAGCCGGGAAACCTCGCTTCATAGCTCCGTTTCATCACGTCATAGGCAAAATCGGCATCCCGTTCCCGGCAGATCAAGCCGTCGTGAATTCCCAATGCAGGTCGTCCGGATGAAATCATCTCATAAAGCGTTGCCAACATGATTGACGCTTCGTGCGTCATCAAGTCCATACCGACATTCCTATAGAAGCGACAACGAATGTGTGAGTGTTCTTGCTCCAGGCGATTGAGGAACTCAGGGACGGTCAGTTCCTCTATCTTTTTCATCAATTGCTGGAGCCAATTCTCTCCGAAACTCGCTGAGGTTCTCAGATGCTTCTTTATTGCTTCAGTCGCAGCGTATCGGCTTACAGTGTGGAAGCAGATATTCAGTGATGTCTTCAAGAAATGCCGGACTGCCGTACACTTTTCAAGGTTTCCATCTGACGATGACGCGAATCTGGGAAACACTTTGTGCCAGTCATACAAATCCCCAGTCACGTCATGCCCCAATGAGTGATACAGCATTCTCGGATGCATGCAGTGAAAGTCCAATTCGATTGTCGGCTCACCATCGATAGTCATCGTCCGTCGATATTCTCTCGGAAAACCTTGAGCCGACAACGGACCGAAGGTATAGATACGGCAACTTCGTCCCCAAGCTCCGATATGGATTTGACGTAACGTTACACTTGGGTTCAGCGTGAATCCAAGTGGATGCCGAATCTGCCAAATGTGTTGACGGTTAAGATCGTTTATGTCCTCCAGAGTCATTTCACACATCTCGACCTTGGTGCGGTCAGGGTCGCCGACGCCAGGAAACAACAACGGCTTTTCGCGTTGCTCTTTGCTAAGGTGGCGGCCAGTATGAGGGTCAAATTTTCCGGTGTGCCCTGACACTATTGGGATCCCATTCTGACTTGATAATTCAGAGCCTCGGACCAAGACGGGCTCATGGGACAATACACTCTCATTGCCGATGAGCTGCTTCAGCAGCTCATCGGTTGCATAGATGCGGGTCAAGTACCCCTTCTTCCGGTGTCCTAAAACAATTCGTGCCCATCCGCGTTCTTTGAGTTTATTCCACAGGGCTTTCCTCTTCCGTGAAGCAGCACTGCTGTTGGACAGCGAGTCGACGATTGTTTTGTCACTTAGTCTTGTTGCAACGAGGTAATATAGCTGCGTACACAACAGCCTCTTCTTTGACTCCCATGACTGCCGGTCTTCCTTGATTCCTGGCAGCAGTGACTGCTCTGCGAACTGAATGAATCGCTCTGGTGTTGTTTCCACCATCGCATCGTCCCAAGCGTACGATCCCAGATTGCGTATGCGGTCAGCTTCAAATACATCAAAGTTCTCAACACGGCTGGTTTCAGACACGGCAAATCCTCGAACGAAGTCGTGCCCCTTTGAAATCTGTGGCTGGAATGTCAGTATAGGAATCTGGTGCAGTGCCATACATGTTCCGCCCCCACCCCCATTTGACTGAGGCAAACTCGATGAACTGTCTGAATCCAGCCAAGGTCGGACTGTGCCAATTCAGCCCGGCTGTCTGAATCCAGCCCACAACAGGCTGTCTGAATCCAGCCAAGGCCAGCTGTGTAAATCCGGCCAAGGCAATCTAAGGCCCGCCCCACCCCCATTTGACTAAGGCAAACTCACCGAATTGTCTGAATCCAGCCACAGGGTCGGGTTGTGCCAATCCAGCCCAAGATAGGCTATCCGAATCCTGCCAAGGAAATCCAAGCTCCACCCCACCCCCATTTGACTAAGGCAAACTCGTTTCAATGTCCGAATCCAGCCAAGGCTAGGCCGTGCCAATCCAGCTCGGCTGTCTGAATCCAGTCCACGACAGGCTGTCCGAATCCAGCCAGACTGCCAGGATCCAGCGAGTGCCAAGCTATCTGAATTCAGGCAGGAGTGAGTTGCTCACGACTGAAACCAACGGCGATGGAGAACTCGCAGACCCATTCGAGATGTCGATTTCACGCAGACGTGGTGTCACACTTTGAAAGGTTGTCCAACTCCGTATTTGGTTGGCATCTTTGGACGGCCAAGGTGAAAAGTGATTCATAGAAGCCAAGCAGTCGAGGAGTCGCTCGACCACGATTGATCGATTCCTCAATAGCAGCACGCCAGTCACGGAGCATTTTCTCAAGCCCTCCTGCGGCATGAACTCCTAGTTTCATCAGTAAGTCAAGTTGCCTTGGATTCCTGGCTCGGCGGGCTGCAGTCGCCAATGACTGCATACGACGCCCTGCGGCGATTTCACGGCGACGACGATTTCTTTCTCGCTCAGCCACCGCATGGCATGATTTGCATTGGTGTACGCGAACCTCTTGGTCGCGATAACGCCGTCGAAATTCAGGCAGCGGTTTGATCTCGCAACAATCAGTGCAGATCCGCAATTCTTGAGTGTCAGTGCTTGTCATGGCGGGAACTCCGTAAGTCGTAAAGTTTGCATCGCTGGGGGAGCATGCTGCAAACAAATGCAGTTGAACGACTTGGGGCGTCAGTCCGAACTAATGTTCCATTCCGGAGATCCAATTGTACAGAGCAATTCACTCGATACTGGGCCGCGACGCTGATCGATACTACAAGCTAGACACGCCTCTCCGGAACTGAGCTGTCAGTTGTCCACAGAGAAACATCAACGAACCGAAAGAGGGTCCGCAACGAAGCTCGACACAAGGAGTCAGCGAGAATCGCTGTACAACGAATTGGAGTCAGTGACAGGGCATCTCATGCGATACCAAATTGTTCACAAGCGAATCAACCAAGTGACCGCTGAGAGCGGGTGTAGCTACACCCGCATCCATCATTTTTGATACTTTCCCTGAACTATTTTCAAACGCGGAAACCGCATAAAACACAGGGAAATCAGGCAATACGTGTATGCAATGTTGGGTCGATGTGACCGGAGCGTCGAACGGCTGGGTGTTAACGCGCCTCGGTCGGTCTTATTGGTGTTCATTGACAGCCGGTTCTCGCCACCTAGAAGCTTGGTCCTACCTTCGTTCGACTCGACATTCGCCTTCGACGTCTGTTTCCAATAGTCTTCCGGCGTCAGGCTATATGCAATCAAAGGAATTGGGGCGGCAGTTGCTCGTGCCGGCTTAGAATGTCAAGAATAAAGGATGTCGCCAATCAATTGTGCAAACTCACGGTTTTTGTTGCCGGTACCCTGATTTTGCTGTCAACCGTCGGAAACGCACAGGAGCAGATTCCTCGAAATTCAAACCAGATCGTCATTCTCTACACGCATCGAACTCTCACACCTATCAACGCAGACTGGGATCGAGGAATCCGAAGTGCATTGGCGGCCGGGTTCAGTGAACCGCTCGATATCGAAATTGAATACCTGAACCTGGTACGACACAAAGATCCCGATTATCTGCGAAGCTGGATTGAGTTACTGCGAACCAAGTATGCGTCTCGACCGCCAGACCTGATCATTCCTGTCTTCGTGCCAGCGCTGGACTTTACGCTGGAACACCGCGACGTGCTCTTCCCCAAGATTCCCATCGTCTTCTGCTCGGCTCCTGAGAAGCTGGCGGAATCGCCCTTCGCGTTCACTGGTAAGATCAGAGATGTCAACATTCAGCTAAAGCAGGCTCAGCCATGAAAGCGTTCTTCCTATTATTGTTTGTTGCGTGCTCGCAAACGGTGTTGGCCGGTCTGCAGGACGACGGTTCCGTTTTGCCGTTTCCGTCCACGCCGTCCGCAAGCGTGGCGAAACCAAGACTGCAGGACTCCATTCACAAGCGGCGAGTGGAACAGAGTCATCTGCCGGCCGATGCGCCTAACATCCTGATCGTGCTTGTTGACGACGTGGGTTTTGGTACGCCTGATACCTTTGGAGGCTTCGCCCATACGCCAACACTTTCGAAACTCCGCGACGAGGGCATTTGTTTTAATCGCTTTCACACAACAGCGATCTGTTCTCCAACCCGTGCCGCGCTGCTCACTGGTCGCAACATGCATCATGTGGGCAGCGGTACAATCGCGGAGCGTGCTGTGGACTGGGATGGTTACACCGGAACGATCCCAAAGTCTTCCGCGACCATTGCCGAGGTGCTGAAGAACTACGGCTACAAAACTTCTGCGTTCGGCAAATGGCACAATACGCCCGCTGACCAGACGACCGCGATGGGCCCGTTTGACAAGTGGCCCAACGGCTATGGCTTTGAATATTTCTATGGCTTCATCGCAGGCGAAACGTCGCAGTACGAACCTCGTCTGTATGAGAACACCAATCCTGTTGAGCCACCTCACAGCGAAATGTATCACCTGACCGAAGATATGGCGGACAAGGCGATCGGGTGGATGAAAAAGCATCGAGCCTTTTCGCCGGACAAACCGTTTCTGATGTACTGGGCTCCCGGTGCGGCTCACGGCCCGCATCATGTGGCCTCCTCATGGGCTGACAAATACAAGGGGCAATTCAACGACGGCTGGGATGCTCTTCGCGAGAAGACGTTCAAACGCCAGAAAGAACTCGGCTGGATTCCTGCCAACACAGAACTCACTCCCCGCGATGCCACGATGCCCGCGTGGGACAGCATTCCAGAATCCGAACACGCCTTCCAGACACGCCTCATGGAAGTTTTCGCCGGCTTCGCTGAACACACTGATGTGCAGGTTGGGAAGGTTGTGGATTACCTCGATCAAACCGGGCTGCGAGACAATACGATCATTCTGTATGTCTGGGGCGACAACGGTTCATCCGCCGAAGGCCAGAAAGGTTCCATCAGCGAACTGCTTGCTCAGAATCAGATTCCCAACACCATCGCGCAGCAAATCGCAGCGCTGGAAGCACTTGGCGGACTGAATGCACTGGGCAGCCCCAAGACAGACAACATGTATCACGCGGGCTGGGCCTGGGCTGGCAGCACCCCATTTCGTTCAACAAAGCTCGTCGCGGCTCACTTCGGCGGCACCCGCAATCCACTGGTTGTTTCCTGGCCCAAAGGCATCAGGCCCGACACGAAGCCGCGTTCTCAGTTTCACCACGTGAACGACATTGCACCGACACTTTACCAACTGCTGGGGATCACACCTCCCAAAGTTGTCAACGGTGAGACACAGGATGCGATCGACGGTGTGAGCATGGCGGACTCGTTTGCAAAACCGGACGCCCCGGAAGTCAAGCACACGCAATATTTCGAATGCTTTGGCAGCCGAGGAATCTACCACGACGGTTGGTACGCGGGGACGTTTGGCCCGCTCATTCCGTGGATCAATGCACAGACTGGACTCGCGGACTGGGATTCAGCGAACGACGTCTGGCAACTCTATGACCTCACAAAAGACTTCTCCCAGGCACGGGACCTGGCCGCTGCGAATCCCGGAAAGCTCGCGGAACTCCAGAAGGTATTTCTTGAGGAAGCTGAGAAGAACAAAGTCTTCCCGATTGGCGGCAGCCTGCTCACTCGGATCGATCCAACCACCGTCATCGCCAGTCCCTACAAGTCATGGACGTTCGACTCAACAACAACGCGAATGCCGGAGTTCATTGCGCCGGGGCTTGGTAAGAAGAATAACACGGTCACCATTGATCTCGAAGTTGGCGAGAACGCGAGTGGCGTCCTTTATGCCCTCGGTGGCGCCAGTGGCGGGCTCACATGTTACATGGATCAGGGGCATCTCTGTTTCGAATACAACATGATGATCATTGAACGGTATCGGGCGAAGTCTGCAGAGAAGATCGGACCCGGCAAGCACACAATCGTCGTGGATACGACTCTCAAAGCTCCGCGTCCCGGTTCGCCCGCCGACATCGTGCTGAGCGTCGATGGAAGCGAAGTGGCTCGGACCGTCGCAAAGATTACGGTGCCGGGAGCTTTCACGGCCAGTGAGACGTTCGATGTCGGCACTGACCTTGGTTCACCAGTTTCGTCATTCTATGACGACCTCCGCCCGTTCGCGTTTGCCGGCAATATCCAGCAAATCTCCGTCACCCTGAAGCCATAGAAAGCGCCGCTGTGAAAATCCGTTCGCTCATTCTCATTGGGGTGTTGTTCGTGTTTACCGGCTCCGTCCACGGGCAGGATCGCACGATTCTCCCGCCGCCTGAACCGGAGTTTAAAGGTAGCATCGGTGAGACCTATAAAGATTCGACTCCGGATTTTTCGCCCGCACTTCCACTGACGGCACCTCAGGGCGCACCCAACATTCTGATCGTCCTGCTGGATGATGTGGGTTTCGGCCAGATCGATTGCTATGGCGGACCGATTGAAACGCCGAACATAGATAAACTCGCGTCAAAAGGACTCCGTTACAACAACTTCCACACGACAGCGCTTTGTTCGCCGTCGCGTGCAGCACTGTTGACGGGACGCAATCACCACGCTGTCAGTATGGCCGCGATCACGGAAGCGGCGACCGGGTTTCCCGGAAACTACGGATCGATCCCGAAGAGTGCTGCAACGATCGCGGAGACTCTGAAGCAAAATGGTTACAACACCATGGCCTTCGGCAAGTGGCACCTCACGCCCTATACCGCCTACACAGCAGCCGGACCCTTCGATCGTTGGCCACTGGGTATGGGGTTTGAACGTTACTACGGCTTCCTCGGTGGCGAAACCGATCAGTGGGCTCCGCTTCTGATTCAGGACAATACGATGATCGAAACGCCTAAGCGGCCCGGTTATCACCTCACCACAGATCTGGTCGATCACACCATTGCCTCGATTCGCAATCTTCAACAGACGAGCACGGGGCGTCCATTCTTTGCTTACCTTGCTCTGGGAGCCTGCCACGCTCCTCTGCACGCGCCCAAGGAGTACATTGACAAGTATCGAGGACGGTTCGATCAGGGCTGGGACAAAGTGCGTGAGCAGACGTTCGAACGACAAAAGAAGCTCGGCATCATGCCTGCGAATGCCATGCTGCCTCCGGCGAATCCTGGCGTGCAGCCATGGGACGATTTAAACGCAGATCAGCGCAAGGTCTATGCAAAGCTGCAGGAAGTCTTCGCCGGCTTTCTGGATCACGCAGACCACGAGATTGGTCGACTCTATTCGGCTCTCGACGAATTGGGTATCACGGAGCATACGCTCATCATTCTGACCTCCGACAACGGTGCTTCGCAGGAAGGCCTTCGCGACGGAACGTTGAACACGGACAGGTATCGAAACTACTTTCCTGATACCGTCGAGGAGATGATCAAGAACCTGGATGCGGCCGGAAGCGCTTCTACTGATCCGCATTATCCGATGGGTTGGTCCATGGCAGGTAATGCACCTTTCAAACGCTGGAAACAGGATACGCACGCCGGTGGCAACACTGATCCTTTGATTGTTTCATGGCCGGCTGCGATCAAGGAGCATGGTGTCATTCGGAATCAGTATCATCACCTCGTGGATGTTGTTCCGACCATTCTGGAAGTAACCGGCTTACCCGCACCGACTTCCGTGAATGGAGTCCGGCAGCAGCCCATGCCCGGCATCAGCATGGCTTACACGTTCACTGACGGCGCAGCAGCGACGCGGAAAAAATCACAGTACTACGAAATGCTTGGAAGTCGAGCCATCTGGGCGGATGGATGGAAGGCTGTTGTCTGGCACAAAAAGGATGCGCCATACGCTGAAGATCGATGGGAGCTTTATCACACGGACTCCGATCCGACGGAGTCTCAGGATGTCGCGGCCGACAATCCTGCAAAACTCAAAGAGTTGCAGGACTTGTGGCGGAAGGAAGCGGAAGCGAACGGCGTCCTGCCTCTCGACGATCGCCGCTATGAACGTGTGGCGGATCCAACTCGTCCTGTCGCCGCTTTGACTCGCGATATTTATACCTACTACCCTGGCACCTCCATCGTACATCCGCTCGCCGCACCGCAACTACTGGGGGTTGAGCATACGATTACCGCTCATGTCACGATTCCGGACAACGGCGCTGAGGGAGTGCTGGCCTGCACCGGCGGCGAATTTGGTGGATGGAGTCTGTTCCTGAAGGACGGCAGGCTGCACTATGTTCACAACTATCTCAAGCTCGGCGAAGTGGATGTCGTCTCACCGAATGCGATTGGTTCGGGATCGCATACACTGAGTGCGCACTTCACACCCACGGAAAAGAATCTGAAACCGGACTACTTCCTTGGCGACCTTGTGTTGTCCGTGGACGGTAAGTCAGTCGCCGAGCAAAAAGGAATTAAGGTGGCGGGACAATACAGTGCTGTCACTGGCTACGGATTCCTTTTCGGTCGCAACACAGGCACGCCTGTCAGTCATCAATATGAACCACCGTTTGCGTTCACAGGACAACTTTCGAAGGTCACCATCAGGGTAAAATCTTCTCCTTGATTTAGACTTGTTACTTCCAGTCGCACTGAAACTATCTCCGCAGGAACGGGCTTCACGGAGGCCACGATCATGCTGAAAGAAATCGGACACATGCAATCAACATTCAGTTTCTGGTTCCGCTGCCTTGCGATTTGCGTACTCTTCGCGACAAGAACCTGGGCACAGGATGTTCTGCCGTTTCCTCCGACGCCATCCGCATCCACGGCGGGGCTGACGATAAAAGATTCGACCTATAAGAAACGTGTCGAGCCGAAGCGGCTGGCCGAAGGCGCACCGAACATCCTGATTATCCTGATGGACGATGTGGGACCTGCGACGCCTTCAACCTATGGCGGCGAAATTCACACGCCGACTCTTGACCGAGTGTCCAAAGCAGGAATTTCCTACAACCGCTTTCATTCGACGGCCATGTGTTCTCCCACCCGAGCCGCGTTGCTGACCGGGCGGAATCACACACGGGTTGGCAACGGCCAGATCGCTGCGATTGCCAATGACTTCGATGGTTTCAGCGGGACCATTCCGAAGTCTTCGGCGACAGTCGCTGAGGTCCTGAAAAACTACGGCTACAACACTGGTGCCTGGGGCAAATGGCACAACACGCCTGAGGAACAGATAACGAACAAAGGTCCCTTCGACTACTGGCCGACTGGATACGGTTTCGAGTACTTCTATGGCTTCCTCGCCGGGGAAGCTTCGCAGTATGAACCAACGATGGTTCGCAACACAACCCAGTTGTCGGAGCATCGCAAAGAAGGTTACCACCTGACGGATGACATCGCGACGGACGCCGTCAAGTGGCTTCGCGAACAGAAAGCCTATGCGCCGGATAAGCCCTTCTTCATGTATTGGGCTCCGGGTGCCTCGCACGGGCCGCATCAGGTGATGAAGGAATGGGCGGACAAGTACAAAGGCAAATTTAACGACGGCTGGGACAAGTATCGCGAACGAGCTTTTGCCCGTCAGAAGCAACTTGGCTGGATTCCACAGAATGCAGAACTGACACCGCGCCCTGCTTCCATGGCATCATGGGACTCGATCCCGGAAGAGGAAAAGCCTTTCCAGCGGCGACTGATGGAAGTGTTCGCAGGTTTCACTGAACACGCTGACTACAATGCAGGGCGAATCATCGATGAGATCGAACGTCAGGGCAAACTCGACAACACTTTGATCTTCTATATCTGGGGTGACAACGGTTCGTCGGCGGAAGGTCTGAACGGAACGATCAGCGAACAGCTCGCACAAAACGGAATCCCGACGAAGATCTCACAGCATCTGTCTGCCCTCGAGGAGCTCGGCGGTTTGGATGCATTGGGCGGACCAAAAACCGACAACATGTATCACGCAGCATGGGCCTGGGCCGGCAGCACTCCGTACCGCTCCACAAAACTGGTCGGCGCTCACTTCGGCGGCACACGTCAGCCGATGGCGGTGTCATGGCCAAAGGGGATCAAGGCAGACGCGACTCCGCGGCCTCAGTTTCATCATGTGATCGATATTGTGCCCACGATTTATGAAGCCACGAAGATCAAACCGCCGCAGATGGTTAACGGGTTCCCGCAGGATTCCATTGACGGGATCAGCCTGACTTATACCTTCGCAGACGCAAAAGCACCGGGACAGCGCAAGACTCAATTCTTCGACATTATGGCCAGCCGTGGAATTTATCACGATGGCTGGTTTGCCAGTGCATTTGGTCCTCGGGAACCGTGGGTGGGTGGAGTTCCAAAAGGTGCGAGGGAGTGGTCGCCGGAGAAGGATGTGTGGGAGCTATACAACCTTGACGAGGACTGGAGTCAGGCCCACGATCTCGCCACACAGAATCCCGAGAAGGTTGCGATGATGAAAGACTTGTTCCTGATCGAATCGACGAAGAACAAGAACCTTCCTATCGGCGGAGGTTTGTGGTCGACGGCTCTGTTCCATCCGGAAGATGCACCGTCAACATCTCTCACCGAATGGACATTTGAAGGAGCCATGGCAGGAATGCCGGAATCTGCGGCACCCAAGCTGGGAAAGAATGACAGCTTGGTAACGATGGATCTGAACGTAACCGAAAATGCCACCGGAGTGCTCTACGCGCTGGCCGGCTTTTCGGGCGGTGTGACTTGTTACGTGCAGGACGGTTTTCTTTGCTATGAGTTCAATCTGTTTGAGATTACTCGGACGAAGATTCGGTCCAAAGAGAAACTCCCGACGGGCAAAGTGAAAGTCGAAGTCGAATCGAAGCTCACTGCAAAAATCGGCGGCCCGATGGATGTCACTCTCAAAGTGAATGACGCGATCGTTGCCAAGGGACAAGTACCGGCCGCCATGTCGCTGCACTTCACCAGCAACGCGACATTCGACATCGGCAGCGATCAGGATTCACCCGTGTCACTCGACTACTACGACCGGGCACCATTTGAATTCAACGGAGCGATCGGCACAACCACAATCAAGTATCTGAAAAACTGAGTCAGCGACCTCAGCCGCATCAATAATCCGACTGCAGCGAAGCCTCTCCTGTGTTACCGGCCGGGGAGAGAAGCAGACGTGTATTTCACTGCGTCGGTCCGACACGCGAATGGCACGTAGATTTTCAGCAAGTCATTGGGGGTAAACGACATATGCAGACTTGCCTTGTTTGTTTAAATGATTCGTGGGTTCACGATTTATTGGCAGGCAAGGAGGCTTTTCGATGCAACCAATCAATCAGGGGAAGTTTCGGCAACAAGTGACGTTTCTGAGGCGGCAGTTTCTGCAGGAAGGAGATCTGCCGTTTCGAAATGTGCTATCGGAAAAGATTGTTCTTGAGGCACTGAACGCGATGCGTGTTGTCTGGAATGACTCCATCTATACGCCGCTTGTCACGTTGTGGGTTTTTCTGCGTCAGGTGCTCAGTGCTGATCAGTCTTGTCGCGCCGCCGTTGCTCGACTGGTGGTTCATCGAATTTCTCAAGGTCAGCGAGCGTGTTCGTCAGAGACGAGCGCCTACTGTCAGGCCAGAAAACGTTTGCCGGAGAACTTCTTCGCTGAAGTCGCACGAGGCGTGGGGCGGGCTCTCGACAAACAGGCAACTCAGGATTGGCTTTGGAAAGGCCGTCAGGTCTATATGTTCGATGGCACCATCGTGTCTTTGCCCGACACTGAAGAGAACGTCAAGGCGTATCCCAAATCGTACAACAAAGGGGGACAAGGTTTTCCTATTGCACGTATCGGTGCGCTGATCTCACTGTCTTGTGGCGCTATTCTCAACCTGGGGTTTTGTCGATACGCCGGGAAAGGACAAGGGGAGGTGAGCCTGTTGCGCCGTATTTGGGACATTCTGCTGCCAGGCGATGTCATTCTGGGTGATAGCCTGATGTCAAATTGGGCCGGGATTGTCTTGCTGAAAGAACGTGGACTTGACCTTGTCAGCCGACTCAACAAAGCACATCGCAGGGCTGACTTTCGAAAGGGAAAACGGCTTGGCTCGGGTGATCATATTGTCCGTTGGAAGAAGCCAACGTCCATTCGATCCGTTGACCGGGAAACGTATCTGACGCTTCCGGAAGAGCTTACAATTCGTGAGGCTCGAATTCGTATCCAGCAAACGGGGTTCAGGACCAGAACTCTCATCGTCGTGACAACGCTGCTTGATCCAAACGAAGTGAGCAAAGAAGAACTCGCAGAGTTGTATCGCGCGCGGTGGAACAATGAACTCGACCTTCGTTCGATCAAATCCACGATGCAAATGGATTTTCTGCGATGCAAGACTCCGGACCTCGTCCACAAAGAGGTGTGGGCTCACGTCATTGCCTATAACCTGATTCGGACCATCATTGCCCAAGCTGCAGAGAATCAGCATGTCAATCCACGAACGATCAGCTTCAAAGGCACAATGCAGACGCTGAACGCGTTTCAGCCAATGATTGCCCTTCAGGAGTCCTGCGACAGCCTCGTTCTCATGAACTTATTCGATCAGTTGCTTGATGCAATCAGCAGACATCGAATCGCTGATCGTCCTGATCGATATGAACCGCGACTCCAGAAACGACGCCAAAAGAACTACGGTTTCCTCCGCAAGCCAAGAGCCACGTTGAAACGTGAACTGGCGAAAAGGGTTACATAAAATCTACGTGCCATTCGCGTGTCGGACCGGAGTAGTTTAGCTGACTTCGTTTCCCGCACCATTCGTGACCACCGACGCGTGTATGAAGTGCTGTTTCGGGGTCGATCGACATCACCGGTGGTAGAGTGAAAACGAAATCTCATCTAACTCAGGTCGTTTAGTCCTGAGGGAGGAACGTCACCGGAATATCTGTCGCCAGTTTTTGCCAAATCAACCGGATTCTGGCGATCGCTGGTCTGGCCAGAAAACCTGTTTGGAGCGACCTCACAGTGACTATATCATCCGCATTTCTCGCCGCATCGGTCGAGGCCCACCGATGCAGGATAGACCAGTTCTGAACGGCGGCGGCTGGCCGCTCATCGGAGGCGGCAATCCACCGGGATTCTTGAACAAATGCCTTGAACTTCGGCTCGAATGGCCCGCACCGCCACACGCCCACTCGGCTCAACCCTGAACGCTACTCCGCGTTCTCTGGCGGCACTCGCGAAGTCAAGGCCTAATGTGTTTGTGTTCGGCACCAACGATCACTTTCCGATGCCAAACACATACTGTAATTCACCGATCCGCACCACGGTCGGGGCCGTCTTGTAGATGAACAGACTCACCTCTTCGTTGCCGCTCGTGTCGCCTGCCTTGATTTCGGTCAGGACCAACTGCTGTCCCTCTGTATTTGCCAGCCTCCACTTACCTCGAATCTCGTCCGCTGTCGAACCTTTGGGGAGCATCTTTTCCAGCAGGTCCGCGGGAATCGCCCCCGTCCCTTTCTTGAGGACGAACTCCTTCTTGGTGAAGGTCCATTCGAAGTCCGCAGCGTGCGATTTCTTGTCCGGCGTGAAGTAGTGGTTAAATGTCAAATCAACGATATTCGTCTCGTTCACGGGCGCGTGCCCAGGCACTTCGGCGTTCGTTGCTTCGGCTCCATGAGGCTCAATCGCTTTGGCGAGCGTTTGGATCATGGCCTGAATGGCCGACTGATCATCTTTCGTTGGGTTTTCGACCTCAACATGGCCGGCGGCGTTTGAGGCGTCAACCGACTCGGCAGTCCTTCCCGCGATCGCCAGGATGAGCGACTTTTGCAGCAGGGTCTGCATCAAGACAGACTTCTGCGAACGCGTCGTCCCAAAGAATTCCAGTCGCAGGTCAGGCAATCGTCCCTTTCGCACATTGATGTCAATTTTCTTCAGCAGCGCTTCGTTCTCCTTGAGCGCTTCCTCGATCTTCCCGGCTCGGGCTAGAGCCAAAGCATGCGTCGATTGAACATCCCAGCCGAGTGGTTCTGTTGGCCGACCTGCCTCCGCAAGTCGATCCGACAGGCGAATTCCCGCATCGGGCTTTGTCAGATCGGCAAGCCTCTGCGCCATGGGTTTCGGTATAGCGTCCGAAAGGTGGGACCATGACAGCAATGCCAGACTCTCTGATGTCTGCTGACGGCTTTCCGTGTTCGGTGTTTGTTGCCTGCGCAGCTCATTGTGGAGATTGCTGAATTTCTTCTCGAAGTCTCCGGATTCCCCCGCTTGATCGGGTAGGTTTTTCCACGCATCCAGAAGCTCCGCAATCTGGTTCATGGATGCGGAGTCGCTCAGCTCCGGAACATTCACACCGTCCTTTTCGCCGATGGCCGTTTTGCGACTGTGCTCTGCGTCTAGCAGTGCTTTCAGTCTGTCGAAGACTTTTTTCTGAGCGGCTTCGATCCCTTGCAGCGTTTTTGCATCCATTTGATTCTTGTCGAGGCCCTGAAGACTCAACAGATACGTGCCGTGAGACAGTGCATCGGCAACATCCGCCGTGATCGTTGTCAGGCTGTTCAGATACAAGCCACCTCGACAGGTTGCATTGGAAAGCCGTTGAGCACATTCCTCGTCCAGCGTCTTCACATACTTCAGATCCAAATTTGTGCCATTGAAATGCCCCAGCGCTTCCGCAATTTGCGGCGTCAGGGAACTCAGGCCATCCAACGATAACCAGTGTTTGTGTCTTGCTAAAGCCTCGGCTGATTTCGAATCGAGGGTGCGAATGTTATGAAGCGTCAGCCAGCCGGAGTGCTTCGATAACGCATCCGCCACTTCGGGAGTAATCGACGTCAGCCCCACTCTGAGCGTTCCGTTGCCTCGAACTAGAGCGGCAGCGACTTCTGGCGTGATTGATTCGACACTGTCGAGACTCAAGGCACATTTAGCCTCCCCCAACTCACGGGCCACTTCTGGAGAAATCTGCTTCAGGCCGCTCAAATTCAACCAGAGGTGATCTTTAACAGCCAGTGCCTTCGCAACCTCCGGCGAAAGTTGCTGCAATGCCGGGAACGATAAATTCGACGGATGCTTTGCCAGAATAGCGGCTGCCTCCGGATCCAGTGTTGCGAGTTTCGTGAACGTCAGATGCTCGTCGTGTCCGATCAGTCGCTCGGCAAGGTCAGTATTGATTTCCGTTATCGGCAGGTCGGCAAACTTTTCAATCGCTCGCGGAAGTTGATTGGGATCGTGCTTCTCGGGCGTGAGTAACCCGCCCATTTGAAGACAGAAAATCAGGGCCACCGCCGTTGCAGGGACGAGGGTAATGATCGTAAGGATTCCTTTTACCGTTTTCAGATACGGTCGCATCCGCTGTTTGCGACAACTCCCGGGAATGGCTGGCAATGCAATCGCGTCCGGCTGCTGCACGTGACTCAAGCAGTTTTCCAGCAGTTCACGAACTTCAGCAGCAGATGCGAATCGGTCGGACTTCTGCTTCGACATGAGCCTCTCGATGATCGATACCAGCCACGCTGGCACATCTGGATTGACTTCACGAATCGGTGCCGGGCTATTATCAATGATCTTTCGCATGACTCCGTAAGATGAATCACAGCGGTAGGGAGGCTGCCCGGTGCTGATCGCGTACAGCACGCTGCCGAGGCTGAACAAGTCGCTCTGCTGATCCACCTGATCGCCGCGAGCCTGTTCCGGCGACATGTACATCGGTGTGCCGGCGATGGTTCCGTTTTGGGTGATGGCATTGTCGTCTACTGCGCGGGCCAGTCCGAAGTCGGTGATCGTGACGCGTTCAACGCCTTCTTCCAGCAGGATGTTTTCCGGCTTGATGTCACGATGCACGAGGCCCTGATCGTGAGCGGCCGCCAGTCCTGCAGCGATCTGCGAACCAATGCGAAGCACTTCGACAACGGGCAGCGGCCCTTCCTGTTCCAGTCGCTTTTGCAGCGACCCTCCACGAACATAGGACATCACCAGATAAGGCAGCGACGCGCTGCTCGATACGCTGTGAATCGGAATCACGTTCGGATGCAGCACGGCCGCCGCGGCTTTGGCTTCGCGAGCAAATCGTTTGCGGGCGTTTTCGTTGTTGGCCAGTTGCGGAGCTATGACCTTGATGGCGACGACGCGATCCAGCGAAGGATCAATGGCCTTCAGCACGACTCCCATGCCGCCAACCCCGACGATACCGGTGACTTCGTAGTTGCCCAGCCGGCCGAGCTTATGCGGATCATCCGTCGGCGTAAGGGCGTCCAGCACATCCTGAGCAGCGACCGGCTTTTGTCCGATGTGGCCGATGGTCGCGGCAGAAAACTCCGGCACACCAGCTTCGTCGAATTCACCGGGTTTTAGCAACGTGCTGAGATTGCTCCAGACTTCCGGAGTCGCCGCCTGGCTGTCAATGTATTCGCAGCACTGATCGCAGGTGTCGAGATGGGCAATCAGCTCGGCATCTTCCAGTCGGTAGTCGTCGGAATTCAGAAACTGATCTGCTCGCTGCCGGCTGCAGGGCTGAGAATGCTGGTTTGTTTGAGGTGGCTTGCTCATGCTTCGTCCCTTTCCATTAGTTCGATCTGTACGCGTAGACGTTTTACAATGCGACTGCGAGCTGCGTAGACAGTGCCGATCGATTTGCCGATCGACTGCGCCGTGTCTTCGCATGACATGCCTTCGATGACTGTCTTTTCGAAAGCCAGCCATGTTTCTTCATTCACATCCTGACGCACGACGGCTGTGGCTCGCAGATATTGTTCTCGCCGGTATTCAGCGTCGAGCTCTCGTTCCAATTCAGGCGAAACGTCTGCGTGTTCCGCCAGGAACTCTCTGACCTCCGATCCACCCACAGCGACATCTTTCGGCGTTTGAGTCAACGAAGTGAGAATCGCGTTCTTCGCGACACGACGCAGCCAATGTCGAAATTGTGTGCCTGGCTGTTGTTCGTACTGGCCGATGGCTCCGGCAATGCGGACCAGAATGTCCTGGGTCACATCCTGGGCATCTGCATCCTGCAGCCCCCGCCGCCGCACCATGCGGTAAATGGCGGGACGATAGGCCGCTACAAATTCATCCCATGCCCGGCGATCTTCGGGCGATCGAACGGCTGCAAGCAAAGTAGCTCGTGTATTTGGAAATTCGGTCATCATGGTCTCCTGCCGCACTGAACCATTGGCATCAACGATTCTGACACACATTCCGGATAATTTCTTCGGATTCCAAAAGTCACTGATTTTCGCCGCCGCGCGATATCGCCTGGAGGCAATCTGCATGACATTTCCTCGTTGTGATGCTGACTCCACAGATATGATTCCGTTGCGGCGGTTGTAAGTGTTCCAACATTCGATATCTGAAGTGATGATGACTTGCTCCAATGTCCTGAACTTTGCACCCTCTTGGCAAACCTTTGAGTAACCGGACCAAATCGATTTGCATGTCGCACGAATTGCTTGAGTTGATGTCATCCACAAGACAACAATCGCAATACCGCTGAGCGTGGAAAAAATCGCGTACTGAGCCCGACACAATTCCCTGCCGAACTAACTCAGGTGCGCGTGACCTGAGTCAGATTTGTACCACCGATCGAAGTGTAGATACCACAGCCCGAACACTGCGAGCGGATGCCGGATCCTGTTCCGGCAAGACCGACTTGAGCCACATTATGCTCAGTCCCAAACTGCTCCGGTCACGTCGATTGACCGCACTCCGGGGTGTCGGACGAATGGCACGTAGATTTTCAGCAAGTCATTGGGGGTAAACGACATATGCAGACCGGCCTTGTTTGTTTAAATGATTCGTGGGTTCACGATTTATTGGCA
>Ga0255095_1000598_pt1 | contig 17673 bp, 9 predicted proteins | sample Colum_Law_RepC_8_2_FD_188435 | JGI IMG/M metagenome (GOLD analysis project Ga0255095, IMG submission 188435) | Freshwater microbial communities from Columbia River, Oregon, United States - Colum_Law_RepC_8d | ecosystem: Environmental > Aquatic > Freshwater > River | place: USA: Oregon | collected...
GTATTCGCCAACGCCGCCTCCAGCAACTTCAAACGCGGGCCCACCTCCTCCTCAGACGCCAACGGCGGCAGCCACCCGCTCAGGACTCGCCAGTCAGCCGACGGACGACCCGCCAGCACATCATACTCAGCCACGAGCGCTAACCCCTGCAACCGCTGCAACGCCGCAGTATTCCACGGGCTGTTGCGCCCCAGCAATGACTTCAACACCACTCGCACCTCTGCAAATCTTCCGGCAGCCAGCAGGATCTCCACGCGCCGCTCACTGCGAGCTCCAGTCACAGGCAGCGCCGCCAGCCTTGCCAGCAACTGATCCGCGACCCGACCAGCCTCGTCCTCCGCACCCAACACACGCAGCAACTGCACCAGCAGCGAAACCTGCAGGGCATCCGCTACATCAGGATGCAACTCCCCAACGGTCCCCTCGGAAAGCACACGCACCAGATGTCTCTGCAAAGCACGCTCCGGAGCCTCCTGCCCCGATTCGCCAGCCGCCGCTGCCGGCCAGGCCGCTCCCAGCGACGCCACGACGTCAGGCCTCAGAGTCACTCCCACCGTGCGTAATCGCACCGCCAGATTCACAGCCTCCAGCTGCCGCGGATCCAGCAACACCGCCTCCTCCAGCCACCGAATCGCCGCCATGCCATCAAACTCGCCACCGTCCAGCATCCTGCGGACACGCTGCAACAGGACACCACACAACCCCGCCTTCAACTTCGGCTCAGCCCCGACAGCATTGGCCTGCCGCAGTAACCGCTCGGCCTCCTCGGACCGTTCCGCCAGCAGCAGCAGATCAGCCTGCCGCAACCGCAGATCAGCATCGGTCGGCGCTGACTGCAACTGCCCGCCCAGCTCCCGAATCGCCCGCTCCAGTCGCTCATCAGGCAACCGCAGTCGCCCCATGCGCTGACGCAGTCTCAGCAGACTGCTCACATACTGCAGGTCCAAGTCCGACGCACGCTCAAGAGCCCGCTCAGCCAGTTTCGTTTCACCCCCGCGTAACAACAGTTCCGCCAGCCACGCATGCGCCCGCGCATTACTCGGCTCTCGCTGAATCACCTGCTGCAGCAATCCCTGACACTCCGCATCAGACAGCCGCCGCCACGGCGTTTGCTCACGAGAACGCTGCACCAGCCACATCTGCGCTGCAGGCAGGCTGGCGGGACCCAAATGTGCCAGTCCGTACATCCGCTCCCACGCCTCCTCACGATCCCCCACTTCCCAGAGAAACTCCGCATACCGAAACGTCGCCTGCTGATCGTTCGGCCGCAAACCCAGCAGCACATCGTGTGCCACACGCGCGGCCACCGGATCCCGCCGCTCCAGTGCCTCGTCCAGACGACCCGCACGAATCACCGCCTGCTCAGCACTCAGCACAGAAATCCCACGAATCGAATTCCCCAATAACAGCGATAACGACAGCACCGGAACACCGCCCAGCAGAAACCAGACGTTGCGGGATCCCAGCCACAACTCAAACACCATGCGAAACAGCTTTGCCCACGGTAACGGATCACCATCCGGTAATCGCACGGCAATCACCTGGCAAAACGCACGCCGCTCCGCCGCCACAAAACGATTCCACAGCACTTCCAGTGGATTTGGCAGTTCCTGCTCAAACAACCCGGATTGTCCCCGCCGCTCCAGCAGCTCCGGTCGCAGCACCGGAGACGTCAGAAACAGCACCAGACTGTCTGCACTGACCAGCAGCAGCAACTGCCCAGCCAGTAATGTCAGCAGCAGCATAGTGTTCGAATCCCCAACGCCCCCTGCATGCAACAAATACGCTCCATACAGGCTGGCCGCCGCAATTGCCCCGCAGCCCAGCAGAAAACTGAGTCCAAGCAGGCACACGGACTGCACAACAGACCGTCGCTGCAGCAACGACCAGCACAGGGCCAGCACCATCCCACCCGACCACGCACACGGCGACCAGCAGATTGCAGCAACCGAAAATGTACCCGCCGGACTGATCAGTTGACCGCCATCAGACCACTGCTCCCAGCCACTCTCCAGCGCCCGCAGATTCACAAGCCATGTCAATGTCTCCTGCAGCCATGGTGCCGCCAGCCGACTGATGCTGCGAGGCAATCCTGTGGCCAGCACAGGCAGTAAAACCAGCCGCGATAAACAACGGTCGCCCGCACGATTCTGACTGGCTCGCAGAATCGCCCACAATGTCAGACACAAGCCCGCTGCGCCCAGCCACGGTGACCACAACACAACCGCCAGCAGCAGGACCAGCATGCTGAGCACAAACAGCAGACGACTGCCGGATCCCCACACAACCCGTCGCCCCGCAGACGATCGATAGAACAGCGGCAGACACAACCAGCAACCCAGAAATGGCCACCAGAAAGCATCAGAGATTCGCTGCCGCCACAGCAGCACTGTCGGCACCAGTTGCAACAGCAGTAACAACAATACCCAACCTCGCAGGTGACTGCTGGCCGGACGCCTCAACGGCTGCGTTTCACCCGACTGCATCCCATTCCTTCCACACACTGAACCGCCACACGCAAAGCCTCTGTCCCGCCGCACCGAACATCACGGCTGCCCATTCCCACCATTCACTCCCGAACCAGACTTGCGCCCCGGCGGAATCGCCAGCAATTGTGGAGCATTCCCTTTGCGCTGACCCGCCCCAGCCGCAGGCAGCGGATCACTGACCAGCACATCCCCCAGCACACGCTCCCAGTCCCCGGACAACAGCAGATCAAATCCCGGATTCTGCTCCTTCACCTGACACGAACACGGCCCGGCCAGAAAATCACAGGCCGCCGTAATCGTACCTTCCGCGATCCCATCACCCACCAGTGCATACAATACGCGCCCCCGACCAAAGACCGGAAACGCCATCGGCTCGGACAGGCCCTCCAGATCCTCCTCGCTGCGCAACAGACAACTCACCAGAAAGGCCTCGGCCGGATCAGCACGATTCACCTTCAGCACCGAAAATGAAAGCTTCAACGGCACCTTTAACTGCTGCAGTTGCTGCTCTGTCACCTCCATCTCCGTCGCAGTGGGCAGCTTCAATCGCCCCTCCTGCTGCTGCAGTCCCGCCACCAGTCGTTCATACGCCGCCTGATCCCGCTCCGCCTGCCCGCTGCCCAGAAACAACCACACCGCAGCATCGCCGGACTGCAGTCGCTTTGTCAGCTCTCTGCGAACAGGACTGGACTGAACACGCTGAACCGACTGCGAATTCAACGCACAGGTAAACGCAGGCGCCGCAGTCTCTACTGCCGCCGTCCGCGGAAACAGACAGACCAGCAGCGGCTCCTCCCGCACTTCCCGCTGCCGCCAAAGTTCCTGCAGAAAGCCATCAGACTGCTGCGTAACCCGATGCACCCTCAGCGCCGCTGCCACCGCTCCACCGGCAACAACAGCCTGCCCACCGGTCCCCGATTCACCAGCCTGCCCCCGACCCGCCAGACCATCTGCCAGTTGCTGCTGCTGCTTCGTCAGCTCTGCCTCACACAACACCACATACCGATACTGATCAGCAGACCATCGCTCCAGCGCATACCGAAATACCGGCACCTGACAGGCCACGGCCAGAGCAGAACTGGCCAGCACTGACACCAACAATACCACTCTGATCAGACGACTTTCCTGTCGGAACATTTGTCAGGCCCCGTGAAAAACGGCCAGCCGAACCAGCCGGGTAACGGCACTCAGCGATGCTGCAGATGTTCGCCCGCAGACCGTCTCATGTAAAGCCCGCACATCTCGCCGTTTCAGGCCAATACGCGAATTGTTGAAAAAATGCCATAAAAATCGGATTTCCTGTCGCACAACGAGCCTCCCGCAGCGCCTGTGCCTCTGAGCCTCCGCGACAGTCTCCGCCCGAACGGATGTCAACTATGCGAATTGCATCCCCCATTCAACTCGTTCCCGAAGAACGGCAGGCACTGCACAGCTACCTCACTGAACCGCGGACAACTCACAGGCTGCGACTGCGAGCCCTGATCATTCTTGAACTGGACTCCGGTCTTTCCAACCTGCAGATCGCCCGCAAACTGGGCTGCTCACGTCGCACCACCGGAATCTGGAGACAACGGTTCCTGCAGCAAAGACTGCAGTCCCTGCTCACACGCCACTCCAAAGCCGGCAGAAAACCCACACTCCGCAATGCCTGCTGCGATTGCGTTGTCCGTCACCTGACGGAAAATCAAACCGCCGGGCGCTCCGTGTGGTCCATTCGAGCCATTGCGCGTGCCTGTGGCGTCAGCAAAGACACCGTTCACAGAATCGCCCGGCAAAACGCTATCGACACCAGTCGCAGATCAACCACTGCAAGCTCAGCGGATACAACGCAGCGGGCCCCGGACGAAATCGCCCGAGGCCCCGCTGATAACGCTGATAACTCTGGCTGTTCCAACAACGTCAGTTGCCAGCCCCCGGCGGCAACAACGGATTACCGTCCAGACCAGGCACACCCAGACCGCCCGCTCCCGGAGCAGCCCCCGGCGCCGGAGCTGCTGTCTTCGGCTCTACAGCAGACTCGCGAGTAATCTGGAACTTCTCGAAACTCTCCGCTGTAATGACATAGTACCAGCCGGCGAATCGCTCCGACAACTCCTTCACACGCTTACGACCCTCCTTCGCACGGTCATCCCACGCCTTCACAGCAGCCGCATGTCCCGCCTTCGCTGCCTCATACTCAGCCATCGCCTGATCCCAGGCCTTCTGTGCCTCCACCTTTGGATCGGCAGCAGGCTGAGGCTCAGCAGCAGGCTGAGGCTCATCACCCGCCGCCGCAGGGGCAGGGGACTCCGTTGCCGGTGCAGCCGGTGCAGTCGGGGCCGGATCCTGAGCAGCCGCAGGAGCCGCTGCCGGTTCGGCTGCCGCCGGAGCCGCCTGAGGCTCATCACATGCACCCGGATCTGCCGGCTTTGCCTCAGTCGGCTTCTCTTCCGGCGCCGCCTCGGGAGCTGGTTCAGCCGGTGCAGGTGCAGCAGGAGCAGCAGGCTTCTCCGCTTGAGCTCCCTCGGCCGGGGCCGCAGGCGCTGCTCCGTCGTTCAATATCGCAGGCTTCTCCGGAGCCACCGGCTCTTCCGGTTTCGGTCCCAGCAATCCCTCGTCATAGTCCACCTTCACCAGCAGGTAACGACGTGGCCCCTTCTCAGGCCCCTCAGTCGCCGCCGGCTCATCAGCGGCCTTACCGTCCGCACCTTCCTTCGCTGCCTCAGGCTTTTCACCCTCCGCCGCGTCGGATTTCAGACCCACCTCGATGTCCCTGGCTGTCCCGCGGGCAATCTCACCGAAATACAGCGTGTACCGCACGCCGTTGCTGGTGCCCGCAATCAATTCCCCCTCGTTCGATACCAACTGTACGGAATTCTGTGGCCCGCGAGCCACAAAATATCCCTGCCGCTGCATGTCCGCCTGCAATACCTGACGCAGCAACGGGTTCTGAGACACCTCGTCGGAAACCGTCAGATCCGCATTCAACCCCTGCGGCTTGGGACGCACTCCCACAATCTTCAACTGGTCAAGGTTCCGAACGAGATCAGTAACCGTAGCTTCCTTCACCTGCTCGGCCTCAGCATTCAACCCATCCAGGCCCCACTTGCCGGCCGTCTTATCCTTGACGAAGTCCAGCACTTCGCCCTGGTTGATCGTCCCCTGCTGCTCGTCGACCGAATAGCGATTGACGAGAACACGAGTGATGTCCGGCTGGTTGACCTTCAACAGATCCGGTTCAATCCAGTCCGCAAATTTTGTCGACAGATCCACCGTCATCTTCGCAATAAACACCGTGTTCTTGTCAGGCTGCCGCACGTAATAATGGGAATCACGCCCTTCTACAGCCCGTCCCACAATCAAATCCACAAGCCCGTTGCCACTGCCGTCCTTCAGGGACAACCTTGTGCCACGCGGATCCTTGCCGTCAGCAGCAGTCGCAGCCTCAGCTTCCGGGTCCTGCACTCCGTACCGTCCCCAGTCTTCCTTGCTGCGACTCTGCACGGCAACCTTGCGGATGCCGATCATCGAAGCCGCAGTGCGAGCCAGTCGCTCGGCAGCCTCAGCCGGATAATCATGATGGGATGGGATCACCCAGAATCCCTGATCATTCTTTTTCACGGAAAAGGACTGCTTCTCCTTCTGCTCCGTGTCAAACTTCGCCACGCTCAGTTCGGTGGCCTTCAGAGGATCCACGAAGTCCGGAAAGAACTCCTCACCCACCTCCGAAAACCCTTCGACAGACTTCGGAGCACTGGCGAAGTTCACCAGAAACGCAAGCAGCAGCGATCCGCCCGCTGTGCCCAGAAACATCAGTGTTCTTTTTGTAGAATTCATGTCTCAGCCTCAGCTCTTCCTTCGATTCGGATTGATTGACTGCTGCTCTGCCAGATTTCGCATCCCCAGAAACAGCATGCCAAAGCAGATGGGCAGAATTGCCGGCACAATGCAGGCCACAATTCGCACCGTGTTTTCCACTCGCCGCACTTGCCGCTTCATCTCGACCGCAGAACGGCGCACACGCGAATTCACATCCCGCTCCAGTTGCTCCTTGCGGACCTCAAGCTGCCGATTGAGCTGCTGCTCCTTCTGGCTGACCTGCACTTCGCGACTGCGATCATCCAGCGTCTCGTCCTTCTCAATACGGCTGATCTCGTCACGCAGCTCCTTCTCTGCCGTCTCCAGTGCCTTGTCCATGGAAGCCTGAGCTTCCCTCTCATCCAGATTCAGCTTCTCACGCAAAGCACCCGTTTTGTCCTCGACAAACTTCAGAGTCCTCAGGGACTCGCGACGGGAACGCAGATCAATAAAGGTCTCGTCGCCCGCCAGTGAATCCACCGCGTTCAGCACAAACGTCACGTTGTCGAACTGCACATCCAGCATGCCCCGGTTGCGTTCCATGAAAAACCAGTCCGTGATCATGTCCAGATCCGCACAGAAGATCACATTCAGCGGGTTTTCCTTCGATTCGTTCCGAATGTGCGCCGCGATCACGTGACCGCCACCGTCGTTGTTGCGACGAATGTTCGGCTTGATCTCGCGGGACGGCGACATCGAAAACGGACTGAATGACGCCGCTGTGTAGTCATCCCAGCCCAGCAGGCCCGAACTGCGGCTGGTCCTCAGCAATGGCTCAAATGTCTGCTCCTTCCGACCAGCCCGATCGCTGATCGTCCCAGGGTACAGCAGCACCAGATCCTGCAAAGCCCTCGTCGCAGCACTGGCGCCGGAGAACGGCTCCGCATCGCGACCGGACTTCGACAGAAACACATACTCCGGCGGCAGCGTGCCAAACTGAGTGTGAGGATTGCTTTGATCATACGTGACCTGACCGTTATCCCACTTCACATTCAGCAAAGTCATCAGCCCCGTCAATTCGCCGTTGTCCGCCTTCTGCTCCGGCGGAGGACCGCCAAACATGCCACCCCCACCAGCCTTCGGCATCTTTGGAGCCATCGACAGACCGGCCTGCGTCTGGAACACAAAAGGACAGGGGTCATCAAACACCAGAGTCGGTCGCCCCGACTTCACATACTCAAGGAAATTATCCATCTGCGGCTGAGTCAGTGACGATGGCATGATCGCCAGCAGCACATCAAACGCCTCGGTCGGCTTCTTCTCATCCGCCGGCTTGTCGCCATCAGCCGCCTGGCCGCCTTCCTGCTTCGCAGCATCGGCTGCCGGCTGCTCTTCCGGAATCAGCTTCTGCGAAGGATTGACAGCCACGACCTGGTACTGCTTCTGCAGCTCACGCACAATCTCCCAACGCCCGCCACCCGCACCCTCAGTCATCACCTGAGCATCCGTCAGCAGCACTCCCAGCTTCAGCCGCTTCTCCGCCGATACCGTCCGCAGCGATCGCGTCAGCTCATACTCAATCGGCAGCCCCTTGCCGAAAAATGGAATCACCAGTTCGTCCGAAGCACTCTGGATGAATGCACCAAGGAACACCTCGGCCTCCTCCCGCTTGCCGTTGCGGTCATACTGCAGCCGCACCGGCTCAATGCCCAGCGCCCGAGCCTGCTCGGCCTCCTCACTGAACGGCTCCACCAGAGTCTCACGGACCTCCACAGCACCACCACTGGACCGTCCGAACTCACGCAGCAGACCCACCAGTTGCCGCCGAGTCTCCACGTAGTCCGCAGGCACCTCAGGACTGAGGAATGCCTGTATGGTCACCCGCTGTGTATCCCGGATTCCAGCAATTGTCTGCCGAGTCGCAGCAGACAGTGTAAACAGATTCTCCGCCGAAAGGTCCGCACGCAGTGGCATCCGCGACAGCATAAACAGCAGTGATCCACAGGTGACGGCCACACAAACGGTCCGCACCACGTACTGCAGACCAGCCGACTTCTCAGTCCCCTCAGCCCAGCGACGCTTCGAAATCACCACAAGATTGGCATACAGCATCACCAGCGAAAAGAAGACGAACCAGCAGATTCCCGTCAGCGGCAGCACACCCACACTGAAGTCCAGCAACTGCTGCTGCAGACTGAGTGCCGACAGTGCGTTGCGCAGCGTATACAGATCTTTCGCTCCACCAGCCAGACTGGCCAGCCACTCCACCACATCGGTGACGTGATACAGCAGCACCGGCACGCAGCAGAACACCACTCCGATCACAAACGCCACCGTCGCACTGTTCGTCAGTGCCGACGCCAGCATACCGGCCGTCAGCAATGCACACCCCGCAAACCAGTAACCCGCGTAAGCGCAGAAAACCGCTCCCGGGTCAGGACTGCCAAGCAACAGCAACACCAGCACATTCACCAGCGAAAACAGCAGCGCCACCGTATACACGCCCACAACCGACAGATACTTGCCGAGCAGTACCTCCACTTCCGTTGCAGGCATCGTAAACAGCAGCTCGTCCGTGCCCAGCTTCCGCTCGTCCGCCCACACCGTCATCGTAATGGCCGGAATGACAAACAGCAGCAGCCACGGAAATGCTCCCGTCAACTGATCCAGATTCGCCTGATTTGCCGCAAAAAAGGCATCGGAAAACGTCATCGATGCTGCAGCAACACAGAACACCAGAATAAACAGATACCCAAGTATTCCGGAAAAGTAGCTGCGGAAATTCCGCAGCGCAACTGCCCTGATTACATGACTGCGAAGCATAGCCCTCACCCCGAATCTTCGTCGCAAACTCACGTCCACACGCCGCAATACCAGCCCACCAACACCATTCAGTTTGAACCAGCCGTGGTCTTCCGGCGGAAATTCTCTTCCATTTCAACTTCGTTCTGTCCCAGACCCGTCGTCGGGCCATCAAACACCACACGGCCGTTGTTGATCAACACGACTCGATGACACACCGCCCGCACCTCCTGCAGAATGTGTGTCGACAGCAGAATCGTTTTCGTCTGAGCCAACTCCTGAATCAGCTCTCGTACACCCTGCACCTGATTCGGATCCAGACCGCTGGTCGGCTCGTCCAGAATCAGCACCGCAGGATCGTGCAGCATCGCATGCGCCATCCCCACACGCTGCCGAAAACCTCGCGACAGCTTCGCTATCGGCTTCCGCCACACTTCCGCCAGCGAACACTTCTCTGCGACCCAGGCAAGCCGCCCGGCCAGATAATCACCTGACAGGCCTCGCACCTCTCCCATGTACGTCAGCAGAGACTCAGGCGTCATCTCCACGTACAACGGCCCGTTCTCCGGCAGATACCCCAGATGCTCGCTCGCCTGCAGCCGCGCGTCCGCAATGCTGTGCCCCGCGATGAAAGCCTCGCCGCGGCTGGGAGCCAGAAAGCCGGTCAGCATCTTCATCGTTGTACTCTTCCCAGCGCCGTTCGGCCCCAGAAAGGCACACACCTGACCGCGAGGTACACTGAAACTGACATCGCGAGTCGCTGCAAAGTCCCCGTAGAACTTGCTCAGTCCCCGCGCCTCAATCATCACTTCAGTCGAGACCACCGTCGCCGGTGCCGCCTGCTGCTTCACAGAACCCATATGTCCTGCCCCGAAAAGTATCACCTGAGCGATCGCCGAAACCACATCGCTGAACAGCAAACGTGGCCCAGCATCCAATCACAACCTATCTTCCCAGATCCAGACGCGAATTCCAGCGCACCCCGAATTCCACGAATCTCAATCACCTCACTCACACAACAATACTCCGCAGCCCCCGCCAAATTACGCCGCAGAAGCACAACGAAGCGTGTGAAAAACCTAAGAAAAACACGAACACACACAATCCCACAGATCCGGGTGCCAGAACGGCAGTCTGCCGTTTACAAATTCTCAACCGCAAAAAACATGCCGATTCCGGAACGTAGACGGGCCCCGGCATCACTGCCCGTTTCAGACAATGAGCCCAATTCCAACTTCCCAGCATTCCCGACTTTCTGCACAATCCGGCACGCCGCCAACGAACTCACCCAGAGGTCGGTTTCAAGTCGGCCTAAGGAATCCCCCGGAGTATTCAGGTCATGGCCCTGCTCGGCGTAAACATCGATCACGTTGCCACCATCCGCCAGGCCCGTCGTGCCTCTGAACCTGACCCGGTACAGGCTGCCGTTCTGGCCGAACTGGGCGGAGCAGACTCCATCACAATTCACCTGCGCGAAGACCGGCGGCACATTCAGGACCGCGACGTTCGCCTGCTCCGCGAAACCGTCCGGCTCAGACTCAATCTGGAAATGGCCGTCTCTGACGAAATTACCCGCATCGCCCTGCAGACCCTCCCCGATCAGGCCACCCTCGTACCGGAACGCCGGGAAGAAGTCACCACGGAAGGCGGACTCGACGTTATTACGCACGCTCAGCGGATCAGTCAGTGCGCGGCACAGCTGACCGGGGCTGGAATCCTCGTCAGCCTGTTCATCGACCCCGATGTTCAACAGGTCCGCAAAACCGTGGAACTCAACATCCCCGCAGTGGAGCTGCACACCGGAGCGTGGGCCGAAGCTCGCACTCCGGCTGCTCGCGCCGCCGAACTGGATCGCCTCCGCGAAGCCGGCCTGTACGCTGTCTCGCAGGGCCTGATGCTGAACATGGGACACGGACTGACCTATGACAACGTTCGCCCCGTCGCCAGACTCCACGGCGTCCATGAACTCAACATCGGACATTCCATCATCTCCCGCGCCGTTCTTGTGGGCCTGGAACGCGCCGTCCGGGAAATGAAACAACTGGTCGCCGGCCCCACGCTCTGAATTTCCGAATCACAACTCAGGTACTCGCATGCCCGGTAACTCCTTCGGTCAACTGTTCCGCATCACCACCGCCGGCGAAAGTCACGGCCCCGGAAATGTCGTGATCATCGATGGCGTACCGCCAGGCATCCACCTTTCACCCGATGACCTCCGTCCCGATCTGGCCAGACGTCGCCCCGGCCAAAGTCTGCTCACCACCCAGCGGCAGGAACAGGATGAACCGGAAATCCTCTCCGGTGTCTTCGACGGACGTACCACCGGTACCAGCCTTGCAATCCTGATCCGCAACACCGACCAGCGCAGCAGTGACTACTCCGATATCCGCGACAAATACCGCCCCGGGCACGCGGACTTCACCTTCGATGCCCGCTACGGATTCCGCGACTACCGTGGAGGTGGTCGCAGCAGCGCCCGCGAAACCACCGCACGAGTCGCTGCCGGAGCCGTTGCAAAAAAACTCATTCGTGAAGCCTTCGGAGGCGAGGTGCTCGCATGGGTCTCACAGATCGGACCGCTGCGGGCGTCCGTTCCCCACCCCGAAAAAGTCACGCTGCAGCAGATCGAAACCCTGCCCGATGGCTCACCAAATCTCGTCCGCTGCCCCGACCACAGCATCGTTCCGCAGATGGTCGCCCTGATTGATGAAGTACGACGAGACCTCGATTCCATCGGAGGCGCAGCTCAGATCGTCGCTACCGGCATTCCCCCAGGACTGGGTGACCCGGTCTTCGACAAACTCAAAGCCGATCTCGCCAAAGCACTCTTCAGCCTGCCCGCAGTGCTGGCCGTCGAATATGGCATCGGATTCGGCTGCTGCGAACTCCGTGGCAGTCAGAACAACGATGACTTCATCCCCGGTTCCGCCAACCCGGCTAACCCACACGCCCCGCCCGTCGCTGTCGCCAGCAATCGTCACGGTGGCATGCTGGGAGGCATGTCGACCGGAGCACCCATCCTGCTGCGTGCCGCCGTAAAACCCACCAGCAGCCTCGCACGCGAACAACAAACCGTCACACGCACCGGCCAGCCCGCCACGATCCGGACCACCGGTCGCCACGATCCCTGCCTGCTGCCTCGGTTCATTCCCATGGCCGAAGCGATGACCGCCATCGTCCTCGCCGATCACTGGCTCCGCTGGCAGGCCATCCGTCCACATTGAAACTCCGCAGACCAGCGTCGCAGCACCAACAGAAATCACCGGCATGAACACGGCAATCCCAAACTCGTCCCGAAATGAACCGCTGTTCCAGTGCCCGCCCGATGTCCACAACGAAGTCTACGACACTGAAGGACAGCCCCGACCGCACTGGCAGAGATTTCTGCAACTGTTCCGCACCATTCCACCCGCTGATTTCGCTCGCCGCAACCTGCAGGCCGACCGCATGCTCCGGGAAAATGGTGTCAACTACCACTCCCCCAGTGATGGCGGTGAAGGCGCTCGACCGTGGAGACTTGATCTGCTGCCGCTGGTCACCACTGCCGCCGAATGGGCCGCCGTTGAAACAGCACTCGCACAGCGCGCAAAACTCCTCAACCTGATCATCGCTGATATTTACGGACACCGACGACTGCTTGAATCAGGACTGCTGCCCCCCGAAGTCCTCTTCGCAAACCCCGAATACCTCCGCCCGTTCTGCGACCTGCAGAACGGCGATCAGTCACCCATGTTTCTCTACGCTGCCGAACTGGCTCGCCGCGCCGACGGGACCTTCTGTGTCATGGCCGATCGCAGTGAAGCCCCCGCCGGCCCCGGCTTCGCACTCGAAAATCGCATCGTCAGCTCTCGCTCCATGGCCTCCGGTTTCAAACAACTGGCGGTCGAACGCCTCGCACCGTTCTTCGTCAGACTGCAGAACTCTCTCCGACGACGCACCGCACGTCCCACCGACAGCCCCCGCATCGTGCTGCTGTCCAGCGGCCCCGGTCATCCTTACTACTTCGAAGACGTCTACCTCGCCAGATACCTCGGCTACACTCTCGTCGAAGGCGGCGATCTCGCAGTTCGCAGCGATGTCCTCTGCATGAAAACCCTTTCCGGACTGGTCCCCGTTGACATCGTCATGACCCGCTGCGCCGAAGCCGGACTCGACCCACTCGAACTCGGTGGCTACTCAGCTCACGGCGTACCCGGAATCCTCAATGCCGTCCGAGCCCGCAATGTGGCCGTCGTCAATACCCCCGGCTGCGGCATCGTCGGCGCTCCCGTCTTCATGCCCTTCCTGCCGGAACTCTGCCAGCACCTGCTCGCAGAACCTCTACTGCTCCCCTCCATTCCCTCCTGGTGGTGCGGCGATGTAACTGCACTGACCGAGGTTCTGCATCGCTTCGACGAACTCGTACTCAAACCCGCCTTCCAGAAAAGCGGCGGCGAGGAAATCATCATCAGTGACCTGACAAGCCAGCAGAAATCCGACTGCCGCGCAAGACTTCAGGCCGAACCCTGGAACTGGGTCGCACAGGAAAAAGTGCGACGATCCGGCGCACCAGTCTGGACTCCGGAAGGTATCCGCACCGGCCACGTCGCTCTGCGAGCCTTTCTTGTGGAAGACGAAAAACAGTGGCACCTGATGCCCGGTGGACTCATTCGCATTGCACCCGACACCGAACCCATGCAACTGTCCGTCTCCGGAGGCGACAGCAGCAAGGACCTGTGGGTGCTCGCCGATCGCCGCGTTGAACCCGTCACACTCCTGACACCCCAGGATCAGCCCGCCGAGCTGCAGCGCACCTCCGCACTGTTCCCCAGCCGAGTTGCCGATAACCTGTTCTGGCTCGGACGCTCCATCGATCGCTGCGATCTCCTCGCTCGACTGATCCGCGGACTGGCTGAACGACTGGCCGGTGAAGGCAGCGTCGACGTCCACGAAGTCCGCTTCCTCGCCCGACTGCTCAGCGAACAGGGGCAGCTGGAACCCGGCTTCGTCCTCGAAGGCCTTGAATCACAGTTGCCCTCACTCGCCGAAGCACTGCCCGCTGCCATTTTTGATGCACAGGAATACGGAGGCCTCGCCATCAGTGTCCGGGAACTCACACGACTGGCTTCACTCGTTCGCGACTGGATCAGCCCCGACACCTGGCACCGCATTAACGTCACCGCAGACACCTTTCGCTCCGCCAGCGTCCGCGATAATCGTGACCTCACCGATGTCGTCACCGCTTCCAACGCACTGATCGGTGACCTCGCTTCCGTCAGTGGCCTGATCGCCGACGGCATGAATCGCGGTCCGTCATGGCGTTTTCTGGAAATCGGGCGGTCGATCGAACGCGCCGTCTCCACCGCTCAGATGCTGCTCACGGCAGACCTCCGCCGCGGCAACGCCAGCCCGGCAGTGCTGCGAACCCTCATCGAAATCCTCGACGTTCGCATGACCTACCGGTTCCGCTATCGGGATAACCTGCAGCGCAACGCAGTGCTCGATCTCGCGATCTCTGACGAGTCGAACCCACGCTCACTCGCGTTCCAGCTGGAACGACTGATCCAGCACACAGATCGCCTGCCTGGCGTCACCACACAGCCCCTGCGATCCGGTGAAATGCGACTGGTCATGGAAGCCACACACGCCGTCCGCATGCTGACCGCCACAGACCTTGCAAGCCCAGCCCTGAAAACCGTTACGGCAGCCCTGAAAGCCGTCGAAGAAACCATGCTCAGACTGTCCGATGCCCTCACCGGAAAATACCTCGTGCACTCCGCTGCCCCCAGACCATTCGGAGAAGCGGAGGGCCGTTCATGAAATATCGCGTGACTCACAGGACCCGCTACACCGGATCTGACGGTGTTTCCGTCGGACACAATCAGGCGTGGCTGGAATTCCGACCCGTCGATCGACAGCAGGTCGACAACTTCTCTCTGCAGATCACCCCCGAACCCTCCGTCCGCTCCAGACGCATCGACGCATTCGGGAATCCCGTGCACCTGTTCTCGTTCAATGAAGGCTACCAGCAACTGGAAATTACAGCCACCACCACAGTCGCCGTCCGTGAACCCTGCCTGCCCGAGTTCGTTCGTCGGACACGAGTCGCTGAGCTGCGCGAACGGCTGCAGCGAAAAGCCGTCCTCGCCGATCGCGATGCACTTGAATTCCTGTTCCCCTCACCCAAAGTCTCGTGGACACACACCATCCGCCAGTGGGCCGCTGAAACACTCGCTGCCGAACAGACTTTGCCCGCAGCCGTGCTGGCACTCACTGCACGCATTCACCGCGAATTCACGTATGACAGTCGAGCCACCACAGTCAACACTCCCGTCCCCGACGTCTTCCGCATCCACCGCGGTGTCTGCCAGGACTTCGCTCACCTGCAGATTGCCGCCCTGCGTTCCGCCGGACTGCCCGCACGCTATGTCAGCGGTTACCTCCGCACACTTCCCCCACCCGGTCAACCCCGCCTCGTTGGTGCCGACGCCTCGCACGCATGGTGTTCCGTCTACGCCGGAAATGGCGAATGGATCGACTGCGACCCTACCAATAACACGCTTTGCAGCACGGACCACCTGACCCTCGCATGGGGCCGCGACTACAGCGACGTCCCACCCGTCACAGGAGTCTGTGTTGGTGGCAGCCAGCATCGCCTTGCTGTCAGCGTGGATGTGCTGCCACTGGAGCACTGACGGCGGACAGATGACTACCCGATTTGTCGGAAAAATACGGATACTCAATCGCCAGCCACTCGGGCAGCAACGCGTCCGCTGCAGGCTGCCCCTCCAGATGAATCTGCAACTCCACGGGACGGCCCGGCTGAATCCCCCAATCCGCGTTGGGCACCACGCAGAATTCCGGGCGATTCAGATCCGCCAGCACACCCTCCCGATAAACTCGACCGTTGATCAGCAGCCGGAAACGAATGGGACTCTGATTCGGACTTAACCGCAGTGTCTTATCCGTGCGCTGACCGGCTGTCAGCAGGAATCTCAGACTGCCGCCGGCTTCCCGGGGCCCGTCCAACCGAACTGTGGCGTCGTGCATCGCCGCCCCACTCGCTGCTCGCGGCGGAAGAGCAACCGCCACGTGCACGCGCGACTGCTGAGTCAATAAGGAACCTGCAGCACCCGCCGATTGATTGAGACTGATCCGAGCAAACAACAAGCCACTGCGATTCAGCCACGCACCGCCAACTCCATGGATCGCGATCACCCCGCACAGAATAACGGCAGGAATTCGCAGCGAACGCAGCCCGGCGAGAAGTTCCTGCCACACGTGCCCATCCGCAACGGCAGCACCGCCACTGCAGGTATCCGCAGCCTTCACGCCACGAACTGCCACCATCGACGCCGTCCAGCAGAATGGCAGCAGAAACGACTGAGCATAATAGGGGTGTGCCTCCGTCAGCAGATACAATGCCAGTGCAATCAGACCAACAAACACCAGCGGCAACACCTCCGACTTCAAAACCGGGTATCGCTGCGGCAGCAGCAGTCGAACAAACAACAGCAGCAGGATCAGCAGATAATAAGCATCACAGACAGCCTGCTGAGCACTGAACCAGCGCACGCGGGTGTGTTTCAGTGGTCGAATCAGCCCCTGTAACCGGTCAAACACCTGCACCAGTGCATCTGACTGCCAACTGTAAACGTCATTACGACGCATCAGAAAGAACCAGATCTGCACACCACTGGCCAGCTTTTCGTGCAACAGTCTGCGCACTGCCAATTCGGACTTTTCACTTCCAGGCACCGCCGGAAAGTATTGCACTCGCCACGCCTCCATTTCACGCCCCAGCCCCGTCCCCAGCGTGTCGACAGCCACAATTGATTCTGTAATCGGAGGTGTTCGCCATGGGACCCTTGACGCAATCTCGTGATCCACCAGAGAAACAGAACCAATGCAAACGACGGTGCCCCAACCAAGCATCCCAAAAACTCGCAAGTCGCGGTTCCACACGCAGTGACCACCGGAACTCAGGAACCGGTATGCCAGCAGACATAAGCAGGTCCCCCAAACCGCCACCAGAAAAAACACACCAAAACTGCGACACAATTCCAGCATCGCCCCGCAACAACCCGCTGCAAATGCCAGCCACAGATCTCCGGCAAACTGCCACCAACCCTTGCCGTCTGTGTCGCGCAGGCGAAGACGAATCAGTTCCAGCACCAGCATCACACAACAAATCAGCAGATTGGCCACGACATTGTGCGTGGCAATCGTGATGCTGTACCAGAATTCAGGCATCAAAGTCAGCAGCACCACAGCCGCAGTGGCCACCGCCGGACTGCCCGTCAACAGCCTGACCAGTCTGCGAAAAACCAGCAGCGTCATGAACTGGATACATAAATTCCAGCATTCCAGCCCGGCGAGCCCTTTTCCGAACAGCCAGATGGCGGGCAAAGTCGCAAACAAGGCTCGACGAATATAAATCGGTGTCAGCGTTTCTTCCCGACTGGCCAGCAGATCCCACCTTCCATCGTAAATCTGTTCGCCGATCTGCAGGTATCTGGCATAATCTGTCGACTGGTAAGAATCTACGTTCAAAATCCACACCACACGCACAACGGCAATCAGCGCAACCACGCACAGAAAACCACGCAGCCCAGCACCCACCCGC
>Ga0255095_1000603_pt1 | contig 17616 bp, 18 predicted proteins | sample Colum_Law_RepC_8_2_FD_188435 | JGI IMG/M metagenome (GOLD analysis project Ga0255095, IMG submission 188435) | Freshwater microbial communities from Columbia River, Oregon, United States - Colum_Law_RepC_8d | ecosystem: Environmental > Aquatic > Freshwater > River | place: USA: Oregon...
GCCGCGCCGGTTTGTCCTGTGCCTTGGGCTTGGCCTGGTGGGCGGGGGGCGTGCTGCCCGTGCCATGGGTGTGAACGGTGGTGCTCATCGACCGGCTCCGGTGTGCGTGGTGTGGGCCTGGGCCAGGGCCTGGGCTTGCGCGGCCTGTTGGCGGCGGTGGATGTTCTGGGCCATCTCGTCGGTCTGCTTCTGCTCGATGCGCATGGCGCGCAGGGCCAGCGCGGCCTGCTGGCGCTCGGTGTACTTGCGCAGGCTGGCCACCTCGCGCTCGGCCTCCAGCACGGTGGACTGCGCGCGCTCCAGGCGAATCTCTTTGTCGCTGAGCACGCCGCGCTGGAAGTCGATGGCGTGGTGGATCTTCTGCATGAACTGGCGGTGGTGCATGAGCAGGGCGGTGGTCACGCCCTGTGCGCTGCGCTGGGCCCAGCGCTGCTCGGCCTCCTGGGCGTAGCCCTGGATCTGGTCCATCTGCGCCAGGGCGTGCTGCTGCTCGCGTTGCAGGCGGGCCTGGTCGGCCAGCGCCTCGTCGCGCCGTTTCTCGGCCATTTCAATGACGCGCTGCAGCGAGGCCAGGGTGTCGTGGCTCATGCGGCGTTGCCTTCATAGGGGTTGTGGTTCGGCCGCGTGGCCCGCTGCGTGGGCGCTTCCCGGGCGGGCTTGTCTTCCTGCAGGGCGCTTTGCAGCGCTTGCAGGCTCTCCGGCAGTGGCGACGCCTCGTGCATGCCCTGCATGAGAAAGCGCTGCAGGCCGGGGAAGAGCACGATGGCGCGGTCGGTCTCCGGGTCGCTGCCAGGCACGTAGGCGCCCAGCTGGATCAGGTCGCGGCTCTTCTGGTAGCGCGAGTAGGCGGCGCGGAACTTGCGCGCCAGGTCCAGGTGCTGGGGCGTGGCCACGTTGTGCATCACGCGCGAGGCCGAGGCCTCCACGTCGATGGCGGGGTAGTGGCCCGCCTCGGCCAGGGCGCGCGAGAGCACGATGTGGCCGTCCAGAATGGCGCGGGCCGAGTCGGCGATGGGGTCTTGCTGGTCGTCGCCCTCGGACAGCACGGTGTAGAAGGCGGTGATCGAGCCCACGCCATTGAGGCCGTTGCCGCTGCGCTCCACCAGCTGTGGCAGCTTGGCGAAGCAGCTGGGCGGGTAGCCCTTGGTGGCGGGCGGCTCGCCGATGGCCAGGGCGATCTCGCGCTGCGCCATGGCGTAGCGGGTGAGCGAATCCATGAGCAGCAGCACGTGCAGGCCATCGTCGCGAAAGCGCTCGGCGATGGCGGTGGCGTAGGCCGCGCCCTGCATGCGAACCAGCGGCGGTGCGTCGGCCGGGGCGGCCACCACCACCGAGCGCTGGCGACCGTCTTGGCCCAGGATGTCCTCGATGAATTCCTTCACCTCGCGGCCACGCTCGCCGATCAGGCCCACCACGATCACGTCGGCCTGGGTGTAGCGGGCCATCATGCCCAGCAGCACGCTCTTGCCCACGCCGGAGCCGGCGAACAGGCCGATGCGCTGGCCTCGGCCCACGGTGAGCAGGGCGTTGATGGCGCGCACGCCGGTGTCCAGGGGCTCGCGCACCGGGGCGCGGTCCATGGCGTTGAGCGGGGCGCGGTCCATGGGGGCGATGTCCACGTCCACGATCGGGCCCTGGTGGTCCATGGGCTGGCCGTGCGCATCGACCACGCGGCCCAGCAGGCCACGGCCCAGGGGCAGGCGCAGCGTGCCCCGGTCGTCGGGCGAGGGCGGTGGGTTGAACTGGCCCACGCTGGGCACGGTGCGGTAGGGCGGCAGGGGCGTGACGCTGGCGCCGCTGGACAGGCCGTGCACGTCGCCGGCCGGCATCAGGAAGGCGCGGTCGTTGGCGAAGCCCACCACCTCGGCCAGCACCGGCGGCTTGCTGCCGTTCTCGATCAGGCACTGCGAGCCCACCGGCACCTTCAGGCCCACGGCCTCCAGCACCAGCCCGGCCAGGCGGGTGAGCGTGCCGCGCACCTCCAGCGGGGTGGGCGTGCTGGCGCTGGTGCGCAGGTCGTCCATGAACTGGTCCCAGCGCTGCTCGGAACCGAACACGCTGTCAGACATCGGCGTCCTCCGTGCTCCAGGGGGCTTCCAGGCCCAGGTTGCCGATGGCGCGGGCCCAGCGCTTCTGGATGGTGGCGTCCACCGTGGTGGTGCTCGATTCGATCAGGCAGCCGCCGGGGCTGATGCTGGGGTCGGCCACCAGTTCGGGCGTGGCGTGGCCCAGGGTTTCTTGCAGGGCCCCCTTCATCAGGGCCAGGTCGGTGGGGTTCATGCGCACGGTGGCGGGCAGGCCATCGTCCACCAGCTCGCGCAGGGCCTCCACGATCACTGGCTGCAGCGAGGTGTGGTCGGCCTTCAGTTCGCGGCGCACCACCTGGCGGGCCAGGTCGCAGGCCAGTTCCAGGATGTGGCGCGCGATCTTGGCCTCGCTGGCCTTGAGGTGGTCGCTGGTGTTGCGCAGCAACTGGGCCATGCGCACCGCCGTTTCTTCGGCGGTGCGGCGCATGGCCGCTTCCATGGCGTCGCGCACTTCCTTGGCGCCAGCGTCGTGGCCGTGCTGGAAGCCTTCGGCGTAGGCATGCTGCCGGGCCTCTTCCAGCGCGGTGTTGTCCACCGCGGCCGTGGCCTCGCCCTCGACCAGCGGGGCTTCTTCGTCGCTGCCGTCCATGGCGCTGAAGCGCCAGGCGGCCACGCCGTCGATCTCCTCGCGCGGAATGAAGCGCGAGTGGGGGCTGGGTTTGTTGGCGGGTTTGTTCATGGCTTACACAAAGGCCTCTTCTTCGCCACCGCCCAGGGCGATCTGGCCCTCTTCGCTGAGGCGGCGCACCACCTTGAGGATGTCCTTCTGCTGGGCCTCCACCTCGGACAGGCGCACCGGGCCGCGCGATTCCAGGTCTTCGCGCAGGGCCTCGGCGGCGCGGGTGGACATATTGGAGAGGATGAGCTCGCGCAGGTCGTTGGTGGCGCCCTTGAGCGCGATGACGAGCTGGTCGGTGGCCACTTCCTTGAGCACCAGCTGGATGGACTTGCCGTCCAGGCGCAGCAGGTCGTCGAAGGTGAACATCTTGTCCATGATCTTCTGCGCCAGGTCGGCGTCGAACTCGCGAATCGACTCGATCACCGAGTGCTCGATCTGCGTGCCCATCATGTTGATGATCTCGGCCGCCGTCTTCACGCCGCCCATGCTGGTCTTGCGAATCTTGTCGCCGCCGGCCAGCACCTTGTAGAGCACCTCGTTGAGGTCTTTCAGGGCCGTGGGCTGAATGCCTTCGAGCGTGGCGATGCGCAGCATCACGTCGTTGCGGGTGCGCTCGGGGAAGTGCCTGAGCACGCCGGCGGTCTGCTCGGCTTCCAGGTGCACCAGGATGGCGGCCACGATCTGGGGGTGCTCATTGCGCAGCAGCTCGGCGATCGAGAGCGGGTCCATCCACTTCAGGCTCTCGATGCCCGACACGTCGCCACCTTGCAGGATGCGGTCGATCAGCAGCGCGGCCTTGTCGTCGCCCAGGGCGCGCTTGAGCACGCTGCGCACGTAGTTGTCGGTGTCGGACACCAGCAGGCTTTGCGAGGACGCCTCGCTGGAGAAGCGCTGCATCACCTGGTCCACCCGCTCGTGCGACACCGCGCGCGTCTTGGCGATGGTCTCGCCGAGCTTCTGCACCTCTTTCGGGCTCAGGTGCTTGAACACCTCGGCGGCCTCTTCTTCGCCCAGCGACATGAGAAAGATCGCTGCGTCCTGAAGTCCTTGGTCTTCCATGGTCTGGCTCACTGCAAATGGGGGCGGGGTCAGGCCGGGGCCTCACCGTTGACCCAACCCTTGACGATGTTGGCCACGGCGGCGGGGTTCTCCAGCGCCAGGCGGCGGGCGTCGGACAGGCGGCGCGACTCGGGCGAGTCGGCGCTCTCGGAGGGCATGGGCAGGCCGGGCCGCTCGGGCGTGTCGTTGAGCAGGGCGTTCACCGGCGGCGCCTCGCGCACCGCCACGGGGGCCGGGTTCTTCATCAGGCGCATCGAGGGGCGGATCAGGCCGAAAAACACCAGCAGGCCCAGGGCCAGCAGGCCCGCGGGGGCGGCCAGGCTGCGCGCCAGCTCGATGCGGTCGGGCTGTTGCCACCAGGCAATGGCCTCGGCCTCGGGTGCCTTCTCCATCTGGAAGGGGGCGTTCACCAGGTTCACCGAGTCGCCACGGTCTTTGTTGAAGCCAATGGTCTCGCGCACCAGGGCGGTCATCTGTTCGAGTTGCTCGGGCGGGATCGGCGAGGCCAGGGACTTGCCGGTCTTGTCCGTGAAGGCGCGGTGGTTCACCACCACGGCGGCGCTGAGGCGGCGGATGTTGCCGGTGGACTCGCGCACCACCTTCACGGTCTTGTCGACCTCGTAGTTCACCACCGACTCGCGGCGCTGGTTGCCGGGTTTGTCGGTGCCACCTTGAGCGGCCACGCCCACCGGGGCGGCCGGGCCGTTGATGGGCGCGTTGCCCTGGGCCGGGGGCTGGTTGCTCACCGCACCGGGCACACCCGAGGGCTGGGCCGAGGCGGCCGTGCCGTCTTCCACCAGCTGCTGGCTGCGAACCGCGCTGGGGGCGCCGCCCTGGTTGGGGGCGTGCTGCTCGGAGGTGGACTCGACTTGCGAGAAATCCACATCGGCGGTGACTTGCGCCTTCACATTGCCCGCGCCCACCAGGGGCTCGAGCATGTCCACGATGCGGCGGGTGTAGAGCTGCTCGATCTGCTGCACGTATTGCAGCTTCTGGGTGTCGGTGCCCGACTGGCTGGCGTCGGGCGGGTTGGACAGCAGGTTGCCCGCGTCGTCCACCACGCTCACCGCCTTGGGGTTCATCTCCGGCACGCTGCTGGCCACCAGGTGCACGATGCCGGCCACCTGGGCGCGGTCCAGCGTGCGGCCGGGGTGCAGGGTAAGCAGCACCGAGGCGCTGGCCTTCTGCTGCTCGCGGAAAAAGCCGTTCTGGTTGGGCAGGGCCAGGTGCACGCGCGCGGCCTGCACCGACGAGAGCGACTGGATCGAGCGCGTGAGCTCGCCCTCCAGGCCACGCTGGAAGGTCAGGCGTTCCTGGAACTGGGTCATGCCGAAGCGGTTGGCTTCCATCAGCTCGAAGCCATTGACCGTGCCCTTGGGCAAGCCTTGCGAGGCCAGGCGCAGGCGGATGTCGTGCACCTTGTCGGCCGGCACCATGATCGCGCCGCCGCCCTCGGCGTGCTTGTAGGGCACGTTCATTTGCGACAGCTGCGCCACGATGGCGCCGCCGTCCTTGTCGGACAGGTTGGCGAACAGCACGCGCCAGTCGGGCTGGCGGTTCATGAAGATGGCCGCCAGGCCGATGGCCAGCAGGGCCAGCACACCCGCACCCAGCTTGATCTTCTGGGCCTGGGTCATGCGAGCGAAGCCTTCGGCCAGCGCGTTGCGGCGCACGGGCTGGATATCCAATTCGGCAACAGAGGTGCTCATGGGGCGTGACGGAAGCTCATGCAGGGGGGACATCCCCCTATGGCGACCGAGTATGGGCGGCTCCCCCCGGGGGCATAGCGGCGAAAAGGGCCGACTTTGGCCCTTTATTCCCCGCGTGCCGTGGCGCTGGCGCCCCTAGAGTCGGGGCCATTCCCCCTGTGGAAGGAATTTGCCATGGACCTCCGCCTCAACGCCCTGACCAACTCCGCCGTGAATGGCCTGAACCCGGCCACTTCGCAGCGCACCCAGCGCACCGCCATGCCGGGCGATGCCTTTGCCGACAGCTTCAAGACCGCGCTGCAGAACGTGAGCGCCTCGCAGGCCAAGGCCTCAGAGCTGCAGACCCAGGTGCAACTGGGCAACCCCAACGTGAGCCTGGAAGAAACCATGCTGGCCATGCAGAAGGCACAGATCGGTTTCCAGGCCACCCTGCACGTGCGCAACCGCATGGTGCAGGCCTACTCCGACATCATGAACATGTCGGTCTGACTCTCGCCACGCGCCTTGCGTGGCCCCCCGTGTCTCTCCAAGGCCCCTGAAGGGTTTGGCCCTGGCGCCCCTGGCGTCGGGGCTTTTTCGCGTGGCCCTTTCTGGGGGCTTTTCTTTGTGGCGTTATGGCGTGGTCTTTTCGGCAGACCCCGGAGCGGGGGCAGGCCCCCGCTGCCTCAGTGCACCACGCTGCCGTGGTCCAGGATCTGCGCCAGGTCTTGCAGCCAGGGCTCGGCCAGGTTGCGGATCTCGGCGTCGGTGCGCAGGATGCGCTGCATGATCTGCGCCTTCTCCTTGCGGTCTTCGGGCGCCAGGGGCAGCGTGCGCGACTTGTAGCGCAACTGGGCGATCAGCACCGCGCAGGCGCCTTCGAGCCGCACCAGCTGGTCCCAGTCTTCTTGCTGGGCCGCCGTGAGCATGTCACGGCTCGTCTTCTCGATGGCTTTGTAGTAGTCGAGCAAGGTGGGCTCCATGTCAGCCTCCCTGGAGGGCGGCGTTCCGGATCTTTTTCCACGAATCCGCCAGCGGGTCGATCAGGCCGATCACCTCATCCACGGCGGCCAGGTCATTGCGCAGGTTGGCCAGCGTGATGCGTTGTGCGCAATACACATAGAGGTTGCGCAGGTTCTGGGCCAGCTCGCCGCCTTCGGCCAGGTTCAGGCCCGATTTGAGGCCCTCATCGATGATGCGGCTGGCCTTGCCCAGGGCCTGGCCCTTGGTGGCCACGTCCTGGCGCTCCATGGCGCTTCGGGCGAGCTGCAGGCTTTGCAGCAGGCCGTCGTAAAGCATAGTCACCAGGTGGTGGGGGTCTGCGCCCTGCACGCTGGTCTCGACGGCTACCCGCTGATAAGCAGTGGCAGCGCGGGAGTTGACGGAGGTGAACATGGCAACGGTTCCTTGTGTCTGATGCCACTTTTTATCGGCAGGCACTGGGTGGACTGTAGGTGCTGGGGACAGGAAATAGAGGGGGTAAAACCGGCTTCTGGTGGCTTTGGCCCGGCCCTGTTCAGGGCAGGGGGCGCGGGCCGGCCGGTGCCGGTGCCCAGACCGGTGGCCGCCTCACTTGTTCCAGGTGGCGACCTGTTGCGACACGTAGGCGCTCAGCGAATTGAGCTGCGCCATCTGGGTGTCCAGCGCGGTGTACATGTTTCGCAGGCGGGTCTCGGTGCGCGAGATGCGGTCGTTCACGCGCTCTTGCTCGTCGCCGTTGCGGTCGATCATGCTTTTCAGCGACGTCTGCTTGTTCGCCACGGTGCCATTCAGGTCCAGCAGCCCGCTGGTGAAGGCCTTGATGCGAAGGCCCAGGCCGTTGGTGGTGTTGTCGCCCGTGTCGGTGGTGAACAGCGCCTTGAGCGCGTCGGGGTTGTTCAGCGCCTCGTTCAGGCGGGTGGTGTTCACCGCCAGCGTGCCACCGGCCTTCATTTCCAGGCCGATGTCGTTCAGGCGCTGGTAGGTGCCACTGCCCAGGGTCGAGCGCATCACGCCGCGCAGCGAATTGAGCAGGCCCACGGCGGTGGCGTCGCCCTGCAGCGCGCCGGCCGTCTTGCTCGATTCGTCGTACTTGGTGGCGCTGGTCAGCGTGGTGTTGATCGCGTTGTACGCGTCCACGAAGGCCTGGATGTTCTTGCGCAGCGACTCCGTGTCCTGGTTGATGGTGATCTCCACCGGCGAGGTGGTCACCTGCTGCAGCTTCAGCTGCACGCCGGCCAGGCTGTCCTTGAGGTCGTTGCTGGCCGAGGTGATGGCCACGCCGTTGATGGTGGCGTTGGCGTTCTGGCCGGCCTGCGTCAGGGTGGTGCCGTTGCTCAGGCCGCTGTCGTAGGCCAGGCGCGACAGCCCGCTGGCGTCGCCGTTGTTGCCATCGGCGTCGGTCACCTGCACGCGAAAACCCTGGGCTTCGCCGGTGGCGCTGGAGCGCAGCAGCAGGCGTTCGCCCGAGGCGTCCTTGAGCACGGTGGCGGTGACACCCGATTTGGCGTCGTTGATCTTGGCCGCCACCTGGGCCAGCGTGTCGGTGGCGCCGATGGTGACCTGCGTGGCCGTGCCCGAGGCGGTGAAGCTGCCGCCGCTCCATTGGCCCAGGTCGATGCTCAGGGTGCCCCCGCCCACGGCGGCGCCGGTGGTGATGGCGGCCGAGGCGGTGGACTGGGCCTTGGCCAGCTGCTGAACCGACACGGTGAAGTTGCCGGCGGCGGCGCCGCTGCCCGCGGTCACGCCCACCGCCGCGGCATTGGACGAGCTGCCGGTGACGGCCGACCAGGAGGTGGTGCTGCCCAGTTTGGCCGCGGCGTCACCGAGGGCCGAGATCTGCGACTTGATGTTGCCGTAGAGCGACAGCTTGGTCTGCATTGACGTGGCCTGCGTCTGCAGCGTCTGCAGGGGCTTTTTCTCCAGCGTGACGAGTTGCGAGACGATGGACTCGACGTCGAGTCCGCTGCCAATGCCGGCGGAGGAGATGGTGGCCATGTTGTGCTTCCCTCAGGATGGACGGACCGCACGCCGGTGGCATGCGCTCTGTGCATCCCGCTCGCAAGACCGAAGCGGCAGGGCAGATGGCTGCCGCTGCCGCTTGGGCGCCACACCCGCGGGTGTGGCGATGCGAACGGATGGACGCTCGATCAGCGCAGCAGGGACAGCACGTTCTGCGGCGACTGGTTGGCCTGGGCGACCATCGCGGTACCGGCCTGCTGCAGGATCTGGGTGCGCGACAGGTTGGCGGTTTCCTGGGCGAAGTCGGCGTCCATGATGCGACCGCGAGCAGCCGACTGGTTCTCCACCGACACGCGCAGGTTGGAGATCACGGCGTCGAAGCGGTTCTGCGAGGCACCGTAGGTGGCGCGCTCGGAGTTCACCTTGTTCAGCGCGGTGTCGATGTTGGTGATCACGGTGGCCAGGGCGGTGGCGTCACCCGTCAGCGCGCCACCGGTGGCGTTGGTGATCGAGGTGTCGGTCGTCAGGTTGGTGGACGTGATGCTGATGGTGTCGTTGGCCGTGGTGTTGGCGCCCACCTGGAAGGTCAGGGTGCCGGCGTCGGCGCCCAGGATGGCCTTGCCGTTGAAGGTGGTGCCGCCCAGCACGCGGCTGATTTCGGAGGCCAGTTCCTTGTATTCCTTGTCCAGCGAGTTCTTGTCTTCGGTGCTGTTGGTGGAGTTGCGGGCCTGCACCGCCAGTTCGCGCATGCGCTGCAGGGAGTCACCCACCTTGCCCAGCGCGCCTTCAGCGGTCTGCGCCAGCGAGATGCCGTCGTTGGCGTTGCGGATGGCAACGTTCATGCCGCGAACCTGGGCGTTCATGCGCTCGGCGATGGCCAGGCCGGCGGCGTCGTCCTTGGCGCTGTTGACACGCAGGCCCGAAGACAGGCGCTGCATCGAGGTGGCCAGCGAAGAGGCCGAGGAGGCCAGGTTGCGCTGTGCGTTCAGGGACATCACGTTGGTGTTGATCGTGGTCATGACTCACTCCTAAAAAATGGTCGAACAAAGTAATCCGGCGGTGTTGTCTGGCGGTTTCGGTCTCTCGACCTCGACCTCAGCCATCGGCGCGGTGCTCCGGATCGGCCTCTGTCGAGGCCACCACCGTTTGCGCTTGCCGCCTTCGCTGGCCGGACGACGAACCCACTTAGAAGTTCGTTGTGATGGTTTTCGGTGGTGGAGCCAGATTCTTTAGCGCCACCCAACAATCAATCGGGCGATAAGCGGTCTCGTCGGGGCCTTGTTCGCCGCTTAGGGGGCAACGGTCGCCTGGGGCGGATGAGCGGTGACCTGGCCGTCTGCCGATGGCCGAATGCCCGGGTCTTGTAGGAATTTCGCTGACAAGACGTGAGGCGGCGCCTGACGTCACGAGCAGTGGTCCGCCGATTCAAGAATCTTTACCCCTCGACACAATCACTCACATCAAGTCACCAGATGTAAGCGCTGTACCGAAAGGGGTATCAAGATGGACAACGAACAACTGCTCGCCGAAATCCGCGAAGCCAACCTCACCTACCTGATGCTGGCCCAGAACCTGATCCGCAAGGACCGCGCCGAAGCCCTGTTCCGCCTGGGCCTGAGCGAAGAGGCCGCCGATCTGCTGGTGATGCTCTCGCCGGCCCAGATGCTCAAGATCGCCTCCAGCAACATGCTGCTGTGCCGCTTCCGTGTGGACGACGACCTGGTCTGGAACCTGCTGACCAACCACAACGTGAAGAAGGTGGAGAACGGCACCACCACCCGCCTGCACGCCTCCATCCTGATGGCCGGCCGTTTCGCCGACTCGATGGCCGCCGCCCACTGAGCCCTCACCCGCAAGCGCAGGAGCACACACCATGGCCGCCGTGAAAAGCATCCTCAACGAGTCGCGTGACATCGAGCGCGCCGTCGCCCTGATCCAGCTGGGTGCGCGCCTGCAGGTGCTGGAATACGAGACCAGCCTGTCTTACGAGCGCCTCCTGCGCCTGTACAAGGAAGTGGCGGGCAAAAGCCCGTCCAAGGGCCAGCTGCCTTTCTCCACCGACTGGTTCCTGACCTGGCAGCCCAACATCCACGCCTCGCTGTTCCTCAACATTCACGAGTACCTGTCCAAGTCCAGCGAGATCGAAGAGATCGACGCGGTGATCAAGGCCTTCCGCCTGTACAGCGAGCAGATGACGGCCAGCGCCATCGAGCCCCTGCTGTCCATCACCCGCGCCTGGCGCCTGGTGAAGTTCGTGGACAGCGGCATGCTCACCCTCACCAAGTGCTCCTGCTGCGGCGGCCACTTCGTCACCGAGCCCTACGAGAACGCCCGCCACTTCGTCTGTGGCCTGTGCCAGCCGCCCGCCCGTGCCGGCAAGGGCGCAGCCTCCGGTGGCCTGCGCCTGCACTGAGCCGCACGCGATACCCCCTGATTCCCCTTGCGCAAATCAGAAAAGGGCCCTCAACGGGGCCCTTTTCGCGTTCATGGGCTCCATCAATACCGCCTAGAGTTTGCCGATAGAACACTGAGCAAGGGCGACGCCGTGCCATGGGGTCGGCGCGTCCTCCAGCCATTCGGGGTCTCACAGCATGTTTGTCATCGTCGGCTTTCTGGTCTCCATGGCCTGCATCTTCGGGGTGTTTATCGCCCACGGAGGGAACATCGGGGTGGTGCTCAAGGCCTTGCCGTTTGAGATGACCACCATCCTCGGGGCGGCACTGGGTGCCTTTCTCATCAACAACCAGATGAAGGTGGTGAAGGCCTCCTTCAAAGGCATCGCGCAGTGCTTCAAGGGCAGCCACTACACCAAGTCGCGCTACCTGGAGCTGCTGGCCCTGCAGTACGACCTGCTGCAGAAAGCGCGCAAAGAAGGCCTGATGGCCATCGAGCAGGACGTGGAGGCGCCGCATGAGTCGCCCGTGTTCAAGAAGTACGCCACCATCGCGGCCGATCACCACCTGGTGGAGTTCATCACCGACTACCTGCGCATGATGGTCTCGGGCAACCTCAATGCCCATGAGATCGAGGCCCTGATGGACGCCGAAATCGAGACCCACCACCAGGAAGCGCACGCACCCGTGGCCGCCATCGGCCGCCTGGCCGGTGGCCTGCCGGCCTTCGGCATCGTGGCCGCCGTGCTGGGCGTGGTGAACACCATGGGCTCGGTCGGCCAGCCGCCGGCCGTGCTGGGCGCCATGATCGGTTCGGCCCTGGTGGGCACCTTCCTGGGCATTCTGCTGGCCTACGGGGTGTTCGAGCCCCTGGGTGGCCTCATGGAGCAGCGAACCGCCGAGAGCGCCAAGGAATACGAGTGCGTGAAGACCACGCTACTGGCCAGCATGCAGGGCTACGCCCCGGCCACGGCCATCGAGTTCGGTCGCAAGGTGCTGTACTCGGACGTGCGCCCCAGCTTCACCGAGCTGGAAAGCCACGTCAAAGGCAAGAAGTGAGGCGGGGCTGAACCATGGCTGGTGACGGCAAGAAACTCCAACCCATCATCGTCAAGCGGGTCAAGAAGGCCGGCCATGCCGCGCACGGCGGTGCTTGGAAGATCGCCTACGCCGACTTCGTGACGGCCATGATGGCCTTCTTCCTGCTCATGTGGCTGCTGGGCTCCACCGCCAAGGGCGAACTGCAGGGCATCGCGAGCTACTTCGCCAACCCGGTGAAGATTTCCCTCATGGGGGGCGACGGCACGGGCAACAGCGACAGCGTGCTGCCCGGTGGCGGACGCGATCTGTCTCGCGCCTTCGGCCAGATGGACAGCGGCGAGGCCCAGCGCGCGGCCAAGATCATGGGCGCGCAGATGGCGCGCGCCGAGCAGATGCGCCAGGAACAGGCCCGCCAGGACCAGGAGCGCATCGAGGCCCTGGAGGCCAAGATCCGCAACGTCATCGACAGCAGCCCCAAGCTGGCCGAGTACAAGGGCCAGATCCAGCTCATCAAGACCCCCGACGGCCTGCACATCCTGATCGTGGACGCCCAGAACCGCCCGATGTTCGACACCGGCAGCGCCCTGGTGAAGCCCTATATGCGCGACATCCTGCGCGAGATCGGCGGCGCCCTGGTGGGCGTGGAGAACCGCATCGCGCTGGCGGGCCACACCGACGCCACGCCGTACGGCACCGGCCAGCGCGGCTACAGCAACTGGGAGCTCTCGGCCGACCGGGCCAACGCCTCGCGGCGCGACCTGGTGGCCGGCGGCCTGCCCGACGACAAGCTGGTGCGGGTGGAGGGGCTGGCCTCCAGTCGGCTGCTGTACCCCGATCATCCCCAGGACCCGGCCAACCGGCGCATCAGCATCGTGGTGATGACCCGCGAGGCCGAAGAGCGCATGTTGCCCTCGGCTGCCGCGCAGCCGCCACAGGCCGCCACCGCCAAGCCCCAGGCGTCCACCGAGTCTGCCGAGACCGTCGAGGCGGCGCCGCCCGCTGCCGCGCCGGCCACCCCGCTACAGATTTCCAGCGACGTGACGAAAAAGGTCACATCGCAAAGTGAAGACCCCCGCCCCTGATGCCTGTTTAGAGGGAGGCCACATGTCCGTACCGATGAAATTTCTGATCGTTGATGACTTCTCCACGATGCGCCGCATCGTGCGCAACCTGCTCAAGGAAATCGGCCACACCGATGCCGATGAGGCCGAAGACGGTGCCGTGGCCCTGAACAAGCTCAAGACAGGCAACTTCAACTTCGTGGTCACCGACATCAACATGCCCAACATGAACGGGTTCCAGTTGCTGTCGGCCATCAAGGCCGATGAAAGCCTCAAGCACCTGCCGGTGCTCATGGTGACGGCCGAGGCGCGCAAGGAAGACATCGTGCTGGCGGCGCAGAGCGGGGCGGCCGGCTACATCGTGAAGCCCTTCACGAAGGCGACCCTGGAAGAGAAGCTCGCCAACATCTTCAAGAAACTTGGCCTTTGAGGGGGCTTGCCATGAGCACCAGTGAAGACTCCGCCGCCAACCCGAACATGTTTCGCCAGCTTGGCACCATCACGCGCCAGCTGCACGACGCGCTCAAGGAGCTCGGCTACACCGACAAGCTCAAGGGTTCGGTGGACCAGCTTCCCGATGCGCAGAGCCGTTTGTCCTACATCGCTCGCCTGACGGGCGAGGCGGCCGAGAAGGTGCTGGGCGAGGTGGAGAGCGCCAAGTCGGAGCAGAACGAACTGACCCAGCGGGGCCGCCAGCTGGCCGACACCATCTCGCGCGTGCCGGCACTGGCCAAGGCCATGCCCGAGCTGATGGAGTGGTCCAACGACGTGGTGCGCCTGAGCGAGCAGACCGATGCCCGCCTGACCAACATCATGATGGCGCAAGACTTCCACGACCTCACCGGCCAGGTGATCGCCCGCGTGGTGCAGCTGGCCGGCACCATCGAAGAGCAGCTGCTGGATCTGTTGCTGCAAAGCGCCCCCACCGGCCAGCCCGGGCAGGACCAGGCCTTTGAACTGGCGGGCCCGGTCGTCAACGCCGAGGGCCGCACCGACGTGGTCAGCAACCAGCAGCAAGTGGACGATCTGCTGGCCAGCCTGGGCTTCTGATCCCTCGCTGTCTGCGGCGCGAAAAGCGCCGTTTCCCTGGGCTTTATTGCCCTTTAGTTTGTCGAGGCGGTCTCCACAATCGGGCTCATTCCTTGAGCCTGATCCATGGACTCCTCCGCCCAAGACAAAAACCTGCCAGCCACCGCCAAGCGCCTGCAAGAGGCGCGTGACGAAGGCCAGATCGCGCACTCGCGCGACCTGGGCCACCTGGCCGTGCTCGGTGGCGGTGCCCTGATCCTGCTGGCCCTGTTGCCGGCCGCTTTCGAAGGGCTGCGCACCATGCTGCGCGCCCAGCTGCGCTTTGACCACACGGCACTTCGCGAGCCCACGCAGGCCTTGCAGCGCATGAGCGAAGGCCTGGGGCAAGGGCTGATGGTTTACCTGCCCCTGGGTGTGCTCACCCTGGCGCTGGCCCTGGTGGTGGCCGTGGCCTCGGGCAGCTGGGGCTTCACCACCAAGCCGCTGATGCCCAACGTCGGCAAGATCAACCCGCTCTCCGGCATGGGGCGCCTGTTCTCCAAGCAGCAGTTGGTGGAGACCGTCAAGCTGGTGTTCATCACCGCCGTGGTGGCGCTGGTGGGCTGGCGCTTTCTGGCCTCGCACCTTCAAGACTTTGCTTCCCTGGTGATGCAGCCGCTGGAGACCGGCCTGGGCCAGCTCGGGCAGTGGATGGTGAGCGGCGTGGGCCTGTTGCTGGTGGTGGTGGCCGTGGTGGCCGCGGTCGACTTTCCCGTGCAGAAGTTGCTGCACGCGCACCGCCTGCGCATGTCCCACCAGGAGGTGAAGGAAGAGTTCAAGCAGGCCGAGGGCGACCCCACCTTCAAGGGCAAACGCCGCGCCAAGGCGCGCGAGCTGGCCCAGCGACTGAGCATCTCGGCCGTGCCACGCGCCGACCTGGTGGTGATGAACCCCACCCACTACGCCGTGGCCATTCGCTACGACGACGCCACCATGGGCGCGCCGCGCGTGATCGCCAAGGGCACCGACCTGCTGGCCATGAAGATTCGCGACGTGGCCAAGGCATCGAAGGTGCCGGTGCTGCAGTCCCCCATGCTGGCGCGGGCCCTGTATGCCAACGCCGAGATCGACCAGGAGATTCCCTCGGCCCTCTACACCGCCGTGGCCCAGGTGCTGGCCTACGTCTACCAGCTCAAGGCCGCCCTGCGCGGCGAAGGGGCCATGCCCGCCGAGCCGCAGCCGCAGGTGCCGCCCGAGCTGGATCCGCACTTCAAGAAAAAGCCTGTCTCCCGGGAGTCTGTTGAATGAACGCCTTGCAGCCCCTGCAGCAATGGTTGCGGCGCAACGCCGGCTGGGCCGGTGGCCTGGCCGCGCCCATGTTGGTGATCACCGTCCTGTCGATGATGGTGTTGCCGCTGCCGCCTTGGCTGCTGGACACCTTCTTCACCCTGAACATCGCGCTGGCCCTGATCGTGATGATGGTGGCCGCCTACATGCGCCGCCCGCTGGACTTCTCGGTCTTCCCCACGGTGCTGCTCATCACCACGCTGCTGCGCCTGTCGCTCAACGTGGCCTCCACCCGCGTGGTGCTGCTCGAAGGCCACACCGGCCCCGGCGCCGCGGGTGCGGTGATCGAGGCCTTCGGCCACTTCCTCATCGGCGGCAACTTCGCCGTGGGCTTTATCGTTTTCGTGATCCTGGTGGTGATCAACTTCGTTGTCATCACCAAGGGCTCCGAGCGCATCGCCGAGGTGTCGGCCCGCTTCACCCTGGACGCCATGCCCGGCAAGCAGATGGCCATCGATGCCGATCTCGGCGCTGGCCTGATCGACGAGAAGGAAGCCAAGCGCCGCCGCGCCGAGGTGGGCGAAGAGGCCGAGTTCTTCGGCTCCATGGACGGTGCCTCCAAGTTCGTGCGTGGCGATGCCATGGCCGGCATCCTGATCCTCATCATCAACATCATCGGTGGCCTGGCCATCGGCATGGCGCAGCACGGCCTGTCCATCGGACAGGCGCTGGACAGCTACGTGCTGCTGGCGGTGGGCGACGCGCTGGTGGCCCAGATTCCCTCGCTGCTGATTTCGGTGGCCGCGGCCATGGTGGTCTCGCGCGTGGGCAAGGACGCCGACCTGGGTGTGCAGATGGCCAGCCAGATGTTCATGTCCTCGCGGGTGCTGGGCATCGTGGCCGGTGTGCTCTTCATGCTGGGCATCGTGCCGGGCATGCCGCACGTGTTCTTCCTGGTGTTCGCCGCGCTGCTGGGCGGCCTGGCCTGGTGGCGTTACCAGGAAGAGCAGCGCCCCGCGCCGCCCGAGGCCAGCGCGGCCGCGCCCACCGGCGACGGCGAGGCCAGCTGGGACGACCTGCAGCCGGTGGACCTGCTGGGCCTGGAGCTGGGCTACCGCCTGATCGCGCTGGTGGACAAGAACCGCCAGGGCGACCTGCTCACCCGCATCAAGGGCGTGCGCAAGAAGTTCGCCCAGGACGTGGGCTTCCTGCCCCCGGCCGTGCACGTGCGCGACAACCTGGAACTGCGCCCCAGCGGCTACCGCATCACCCTGCGCGGCGTGGTGGTGGGCGAGGGCGAGGTGTTCCCCGGCATGTTCCTGGCCATTGACCCGGGCGGTATCGGCACGCCCCTGATCGGCACCCCCACCACCGACCCGGCGTTTGGTTTGCCCGCGCACTGGATCGACGAGCGCCAGAAGGAAAACGCGCAAATGGCCGGTTTCACCGTGGTTGATTCCGAGACCGTGCTGGCCACGCATCTTTCACACTTGATGCAAGTCCAGGCGGCCAAGTTGCTCAGCCGGACGGAGACCCAGGACCTGGTCGAACACGTGACCCGCCTGGCCCCCAAACTGATTGAAGAAGTCGTGCCCAAGATGGTTTCGGTTGCCACCTTCCAGAAAGTGCTCCAGCTGCTGCTGGAGGAAGGTGTGCACGTGCGCGACATCCGCACCATCATCGAATCGCTGGCCGAGAACGCCCCGCACACCACCGACCCGGCCGAACTCGCCCGCCGCGTGCGCATGGCGCTGGCCCCGGCCATCGTGCAGCAGATCTACGGCCCGGTGAAAGAGCTGGAAGTGATCGCCATCGAGCCCGGCCTTGAGCGCCTGCTGATGCAGGCCCTCACCGGCCAGAGCGCCGGCGCGCTGGACCCCGGCGTGGCCGAGATGCTCAGCCAGTCGGCCACCGACATCGCCAACCGGCAGGAAGAGAAGGGCGTGCCCGCCTGCCTGCTGGTGCCCGACGCCATTCGCACCGCCATGGCCCGCCTGCTGCGCCGCGCCGCGCCGCGCCTGCAGGTGCTGGCCCACAGCGAAATTCCTGAGACCCACCTGATCCGCATCGGCCCGATTCTTGGAGAGCTTGCCGCATGAACATCCAACGCTTTATCGCCCCCACCTCGCGCGAAGCCATGGCCAAGGCCCGCCGTGCCTTTGGCGACAGCGCGGTGATCCTGTCCACGCGCTCCACCGCCGACGGCTTTGAGGTGATGGCCGCTGCCGAGGAAAGCCTCGCCAGCATCACCACCGCCTCGGCCGCCGCGCCCCAGGCCCAGCCCGCCGCGCGCCCCGCGCCGGCTGCGGCCGCCGCCTCGGTGGAGAAAGACACCGAGACCATGGCCATGAGCACCCTGTCGTTCCAGGACTATGTGCGTGAGCGCATGCTGCGCAAGCGCCGCGAGGAGATGGGGCAGGCACCGGTGGCCGC
>Ga0255095_1000607_pt1 | contig 17541 bp, 11 predicted proteins | sample Colum_Law_RepC_8_2_FD_188435 | JGI IMG/M metagenome (GOLD analysis project Ga0255095, IMG submission 188435) | Freshwater microbial communities from Columbia River, Oregon, United States - Colum_Law_RepC_8d | ecosystem: Environmental > Aquatic > Freshwater > River | place: USA: Oregon...
ATTCAAGGGCTGTCCAAAACCCTGGGTGGAAGCATTTTGTGCGGTTACTCCGATGAGGTGGAGGAAGACCTCATCCTCATGGTGGCGGCCATGAAGCCCATCAGCTTCTCCGAGCGCCTGAAGAATTACACGGCCCAGAAGCTGGTCGTTGTGGTCGGTGACCGCGAAGACATCCAGCGGACGGCCATCCAGAACGGAGTTCGAGTGGTGGTGGTGACTGGAGGTCAGGCCGTCTCCGAGGAAATCCAGGCCATGGCCCGACACCATGCCGTGAGCCTGATTCTTTCGCCGCACGATTCGGCGACGACCGCCATGCTCTGCCGCGCAGCCATCCCGGTGGAACGGTTGCTGCGCGATGACTTCCTGAGTTTTCGGGCCGACGAGAAACTCGCCGACATCCAGCGCATCGCCGCCGCCTCGGCGTTCCAGGCGTTTCCGGTGGTGGATGGAGACGACCGCGTGGTGGGCATGCTCTCGAAGTCCGACTTCCTGAAGCAAATCCGCCGTAGGCTCATCCTGGTGGACCACAACGAACTCAGCCAAGCGGTCCAGGGTGCCGACCAAATGGAGATCATCGAAGTCATCGACCACCACCGCATCGGAGCCTTCACCACGCACCAACCCATCCTCTTCCGCAATGAGCCCGTGGGTTCCACCAGCACCATCGTGGCCGATTGCTTCTTCCAGACGGGAGTGGAATTGCCTCAAGCCATCGCTGGACTGCTGTTGGCGGGCTTGGTTTCCGACACCCTCAACCTGACCTCACCCACCACCACGCCACGGGATGCGGCGGTGCTGACGCGCCTGGAGGCCATCGCCCAGGTCGATGCCACGCGTTTCACCGAGAAGCTCTTCAGCTCCGGCTCTGTTCTGACGGCCAAACCGGCCGCCCAAGCCATCACCACCGATTGCAAGGAGTACTCGGAACGGGGACACCGCTTCAGCGTGGCACAAATCGAAGAGGTGGGATTTGAGCAGTTCAACGCGCGCAAGACCGAGGTGGCTGCCGCTCTCGAAGCGTATCGCTCGAACCACGAATACTTGTTCTCCGCCCTACTGGTGACCGATGTCGTGGTCCAGAACTCCCTGCTGCTCGTCGCCGGTGAGGGTGGGTTTCTCCGGACCATCGGCTATCCGGAACGCGAACCCGGAGTCTTCGAGCTCAATGGCGTGGTCTCACGCAAAAAGCAGTTGCTCCCCTTCCTCACCGACTGCCTGTCATTGATGAGCTGAACGGGCACAATCGAAGCGCTCAATGGCTTTCGAGAAGGGGATTCAAGCGTTGAAGAATCTGGGGTCCTGAAAGGCCCACAATACGCACCTGCTTGTGCCGACTGGTGGCCCCGCGCAGGAGTTGCACAGTCCCTCGAGGCACATCGAGGATTTCGGCCAGAAAACGAACCACCTCGGCATTGGCGGCGGAATCCACCGGAGGCGCGGTGACCTTGAGTTTCAAGGCGTCGGCCTGAACTCCGGCCAGCGCGTTGACCGAAGACCTGGGGATGACCTTCAACGTCAGCACGACTCCCTCAGGCGATTCCCGCAGGTAGGAAGAACCGCCCGGAGCCGGATTCATAGCGGGAGTCGAAGGAAGAACCGAGGCACGGCTCCTTGCAGGAAATACCCCAAAGCCCAATAGGCTCCCGCCGCGGCCAGGGGCCTGAAATCCACCCGCCCCCACTTCAGCGGCAACCAAGCCAACCACGCGGACAACCGGCCCCCGGTGCTGTGGGAATAATCCCAAAATGGCATGGAACCCAAATACACATGGTCGAGCAGGAAGCGCATCAGGCACAGCCCCACCAGCGGCCACTTCAATGCAGTGAGTCCGCCCAACGCCACCACCGCCGCCTGCTGGAAGGCATGAGATCCCGGCAATCGGGCCGGAGTCAGCCCCGCCGAAACCAAGGAGGGGGAAACCGCCCACCACAAGAACCCCAGGGCCACGAGGAACGGAATCAACGCAAGTCCCCCGGGCCACCGAGCCAGCACCCCCAATTCGGCACGCACAGAACGGGTGATGGAATCCGGCTCTCCATCGGATCGGTGCAGCGTGGCCAACAAGGCAAAGCACAGGTAGGCCTGCAAAACAAAATACGCCCAACTCAGGACGGAGTGGGCCAAGATGCGGCTCCACAGGTCACTGCGGAACACCACGGTGACGGCCCCGAGCGACCAAGGAACCGCTTCGGCAAACTGAGGGGAAAAGGAATGGTGCAAGAAGGCCCGACCGAACAGAAGGATGGCCAAACCCGGGAGGAACATCGGGCTTCTGCGCGTCGTCCGATCCGCAGGCCGCAAGTTGGACAACAGCGTCAGTGCCGGACGCGGTGACACAGGCAGCGAACCGAAACCCCGCCAAGAAAGCCAGAGCAGCAACCCGACAAGGTCGGTCATCCAGTCGAGCCAGTGCATCCGGGCAAAAAATGGCCGGCCCCGCGAACAATCCGCCAGGGCCGGCCAGAATGGACTACATCATCTTGAGCAGCGTGTCGGCCATCTCGCTGGGAGTGGCGGCCACACCGATGCCCGCCGCGCGGAAGGCGTCGAACTTGGCTTGGGCCGTACCCTTACCGCCGCTGACGATGGCGCCGGCGTGACCCATGCGGCGTCCCGGAGGGGCGGTCGCACCGGCAATGAATCCGGCAACGGGCTTGGTGCCGTGGGCCTTGATCCACTCGGCGGCCTCTTCTTCGGCGGAGCCACCGATCTCACCGATCATGATGATGCCGTGCGTATCTGGATCGGCCATGAACAGCTGAATGACGTCGAGATGGGATGTTCCGTTGACCGGATCGCCACCGATGCCCACGCAGGTGGACTGGCCGACACCGCGGCTGGTGAGCTGATACACGGCTTCGTAGGTCAGCGTGCCAGAGCGGCTGACGACGCCGATATTACCGCGCTTGTGGATGTAGCCCGGAGCGATGCCGATGCGGCAGCCACCATGGGAATCCTTGCCCTCGCCCGGAGTGACGATGCCCGGGCAGTTGGGCCCGATCAGGCGGGTGGAGACGCCTTGCATGGCGCGCTTCACCTTGACCATGTCGTTGACGGGGATGCCCTCGGTGATGGCCACCACGAGATCGAGTTGGGCATCCACGCCTTCCAGAATGGCGTCGGCCGCGAACGGGGGCGGCACGAACACGGCGCTGGCCGTGGCTTGGGTCTCACGGACGGCCTCGGCGACGGTGTCGAAGATGGGCACCTTCACGCCGCGGTGTTCGAAGATCTGACCGCCCTTGCCGGGGGTGACACCGGCGACGACCTGGGTACCGTAGTCGATGGACAACTGAGCGTGGCGCGCACCAAAGGCGCCCGTGATGCCCTGGACCAGAAGTCGTGTCTGCGGAGTTACGAGAATGGACATGCTATTGAGAAGATAAAGGGTTCGTGTGGTTGCGGATGGTCGTGTCCGGAATTAGGCAGCCACCGAGGCGACCACTTTCTTGGCGGCGTCCGCCATGGTGTCTCCGCTAATGATGGTCAATCCCGACGCAGCCAGCGTGGCCTTGCCAGCGGCGACATTGTTGCCCTCGAGCCTCACGACCAGGGGCAGCTTCAGGCCCGTTTCGCGCACGGCTTCAACGATGCCGGTGGCGATGACGTTGCAATCCATGATGCCACCGAAAATGTTGACGAAGATGGCCTTCACGTTCGGATCGCTGAGGATGATCTTGAAGGCCGCGGAGACCTGATCCTTCGAAGCCCCACCGCCGACATCCAGGAAGTTGGCCGGCATGCCGCCGAAGTGCTGGATGATGTCCATGGTGGACATGGCCAGACCGGCACCATTGACCAAACAGGCGATGCTGCCGTCGAGCTTGATGTAGTTCAGGGCGAACTTGCTGGCCTCGATTTCCAGCGGCGATTCCTCGGCCAGGTCACGCATGGCCTGGATGTCGGGATGGCGATACAGCGCGTTGTCATCCAGACCGATCTTGGCATCCACGCAGATGATCGCCTCCTTGCCGGCCGGGGTTTCCACCACGGCCAAAGGATTGATCTCAACCATGGAGGCGTCGCATTCCCACCAGGTCTTGTAGACACCCATGATGAGCTTCACAGCCCCGTTGTACGCATCGCCCTTGAGGCCCAGACCGCTGGCGATCTTGCGGGCTTGGAACGGCTGGATGCCCACGGCGGGATCCACCCATTCCTTGATGATCTTCTCGGGAGAGTGGGCGGCGACTTCCTCGATATCCACGCCACCCTCGGTGCTCGCCATGATGAGCGGACGGCTGTTGGCGCGGTCGAGCAGCACGGCGAGGTAGAACTCCTTGAGGATCTTTTCGGCGGCAGCCACGAGAATGGTCTGAACCACGCGACCCTCGGGCCCGGTCTGGACCGTGACCAAGGTCTTGCCGAGCATGTTCTCGGCGAAGTTCACGGCCTCATCCACCGACTTGGCCAGTTTGACGCCTCCCTTGAAGCCATGGGTGAAGGTGCCCTTGCCGCGGCCACCGGCATGGATCTGGGACTTGATCACCGCCAAGGTGTGTCCGGCTGCGAAGAGCTTCTCGGCCGCGGCCTTGGCTTCGGCGACGGTCTTGCAGGGTTCACCGGAGGGAACGGCGACTCCGTACTGCTTGAGCAACTGCTTGGCTTGGTACTCGTGGATATTCATTCAGTTCAGGCTGGATCTTCCAATGGATTGACTTCGAAAAGACAGGGGTTTTGAACGGGGCCAACACGGGTCTGTCTGAGGGACCAGAGCAGTGTCGGGTTGCTGCGGAATGATTCCGCAGCCGCAGCCCCGTCGATGGGTTCAGGCGCGCTCGGCCAGCGGAGTGACCGTCAACCCGACCGGACCGGTGTACACCGACTGCGGGCGGATCAAACGGTTGTCGGCCAACTGCTCCAGAACGTGGGCGGTCCAACCGCTCGTCCGGGCGATCGCAAAGATCGGCGTGAACAGGTCGGTCGGGATGCCCAGGCTGTAGTAGACGGTCGCGCTGTAGAAATCGACGTTCGCGTGGAGATTCTTCTCCGTGAGCATGATCTCAGCGATCCGCTCCGACATCTGGATCCACTTGGGCTCACCCAGCTTGGATGACAAGATCTGAGCCATGCGCTTGAGGTGCGGAGCGCGCGGGTCGAGCACCTTGTACACACGGTGGCCGATACCCATGATCTTGCGCTTCTGGGCCAGACAGTCGGCCACATAGGCATCCACCTGTTCCAAGGAACCGATTTCCTTGAGCATCTTGATGACGCCTTCATTGGCACCACCGTGCAGCGGGCCCTTCAGGGTACCAATGGCCGTGGTGACCGCCGAGTACATGTCGCTGAGCGTGGCGATGGTGACGCGGGCGCTGAAGGTCGAGGCATTCATGCCGTGGTCGGCATGGAGCACGTAGCACATGTCCATGGTGCTCTCCTTTTCGACGGAAGGCTTCTCGCCGTCGATCATCCACAGGAAGTTGGCAGCCTCTCCCAGCTTGGGGTCGGGCGGGACGATCGGCAGACCTTGGCGGGAACGATGGAAATACGCCGTGATGACCGGAATCTGGGCGATGAGGCGCAGGGCCTTGCGGCGCTGGGCGTCCATGTTGTCATCGTCAGCGGTGGTGTCGTAGCAACCCAAGGCACTCACGCCCGTGCGGATGGCATGCATCGGCGGGCAATCCTTCGGCAGGTTGGTGAGCATCTCGATCACCCCCTGGGGCAGTTCGCGGTAGCCCGACAGCACGGCCTTCAGGTCGGCCAGTTCCTTCGCGTTGGGCAGGTGGTTGTGGTACAGCAAGTGGACCACTTCCTCGTAGCTCACCTTCCCTGCCAACTCGTTGATGTCGTAACCGCAGTAAATGAGCTGCCCGATGTCTCCGCGCACGTCACTGAGCCGGGTATGGGCGGCAATAATGCCTTCAAGGCCCTTGGAAACGGACGGAGAAGCGGGAGGGGTGCTCATGTTGTTTAAGGAGGAAAGGAGCGCGTTTTGATCTATCCGCAAGTCTGTTGGGCAGATGAAACAGGCGTCAACGAATTACCCGCCTCGTTTTGAGGGGTCCCAGCGGAAGGTGACTTATATCGAGGGCCGTACTTCGCCGGACGCCTCGCGACGCAAGATCTCCGTCATCGCGGCCACATCCAGGCGATCCTTGTCACGCCAAGAACAAGACTTAAGTTCGATGAGTTGGGACGGGTTGAGATAGGCGATGCGGCAATCGCCGGACTGCAAATACCTGAGATGGGGGCGGAAATCCGACAAACAACGACCGCTCATCTGGGTGAAAAGGTCCAACTCGAACTCCTCGATGACCCGGATGCACCCCTCTTGCGGCGTGAAGTCGTCCGAATGCAGCTGGCGGGCCCACCCCTCGCCCCAGTCACCCAAGAACCCCAAGAGTCGACGCACATTCTCTGGCGAGGGATCGACCAAGATGTCGGTATCGTTGGTATGCCTGGGGTAGCCGTTGAGGATCACGGCTACTCCTCCGACCACGGCGAAATCAACTCCGGCCCGGACGAGGCCTGCCAACAATTTTTCGAACCGGGAAAGCGTCTCCCTCGATGATGGCTGGTCTTCCATGGGTGTGTTTCTGGACGAATCGACGCATCTCTTCGAGTTGCCAGAGCACCTGACGAGGGGTCGAGGGTCGCCCTACCTGGCGTCGGACCGGAAATGAGGGGCTGTCGGCCGGCTCGTCCATGGTTCTCAGGCTATCGCAGGCACCGGACCCGGTCAAACTCCCCTGCTCCATGGGCCCCCGGCGGCCCGGATCGGGCCCGGAGCAGCGGAGCGGCCGAAACCGGTATTACGGGTTTTTCAAGGCCGGCAGGCTTGCCTCGCGGCCCTGCCCGCCGACAATCACCCAAAATGCATTCACTGCCGCACGACACGGAGATCGCCTGCCTGCCCCAGATTCCATCCGGGGTGCGGGTTCACCGTTTGGACAACGGGCTGGAACTGATTATCCGCGAAGATGCCTCAGCCCCGGTCGTGAGCGTGCAAGCGTGGGCCCGCGCCGGCAGCATCGATGAGGGTCCGTGGCTCGGGGCCGGCTTGTCCCACGTGCTCGAACACATGCTCTTCAAGGGCACCACCACCCGGGGCTCCGGTCGCATCGATCAGGAGGTCCAATCTGCGGGCGGCTACATGAACGCCTACACGAGCTTCGACCGCACCGTGTATTGGATCAATGTGCCCGACTCGGGGGCCACCACGGCCATCGACATTCTCTGCGACATCTTCCAGAACGCGACGCTGCCGGCCGATGAACTCGAGAAGGAGCTCGATGTCATCCGCCGCGAGATGGACATGGGCGAAGACGATCCGGGCCGCCGCTCCAGCAAGGGGCTTTTTTCGGCCGCCTACACCAAGAGTCCTTACCGCTATCCTGTCATCGGCCTGCTCGACCTCTTCAATCGCATCACCCGCGACGACCTGTTGGCGTACTACCGCGCCCATTATGCGCCCAACAATTGCTTCATCGTCGTGGTGGGCAATGTGCAGGCCGACTCGGTCATCGAGCAGGTGCGCAAGGCCTTTGCCGGCACCCAGCCGCGCACCATCCCAGTCCACTACTTGCTGCCGGAACCCCGGCAAATGTCACCCCGGGAGGCGCTGGAACTGGCCCCGGTCGAGCACGCGCACTTCCATCTGGGATGGCATATCCCCGACCTGACCCACCCGGACATTCCCGTGCTGGACGTGCTGTCCACGCTCTTGGGCGGCGGCCGCAGTTCCCGGCTTTATCAGGCGGTCCGGGAGCGCACCTCCCTGACGCATTCGGTCAGCGCCTGGATTTACACTCCCGGCCTGAGCGGACTCTTCGGCGTCAGCGGCGTATGCGATGGCGGTAAATTCTCGGACGCGCAGTCAGCCATCCTGGCCGAAATCACGCGAATGGGTCAGGAACCGGTCTCAAGCACGGAACTGGCCAAGGCGGTGAAGCAATTCACCGTGGGCACCCTGTCCTCCCGGAAGACCATGGAAGGACAAGCTCAGGATCTGGGCGGCAATTGGATCGCCACCCAAGACCTTCATTTCTCCGAACGCTACTTGGCGGCCGTGCGCGCCGTCACCCCCGACGACCTGATCCGCGTCATCCGCACTTACCTGCGCGACGAGAATCGCACGGTGTTTGGGCTTCTGCCGAAGGAATCGGGTGCACCGAAGGAATTGCAGACGGCTGCGGTCATCGCTAATCCGATCGTCAAGATGACGCTTTCCAACGGGCTGAGGGTCCTCGTCAAAGAAGACCACCGCCTGCCCTTCGTGGAACTGCGGGCCGTCTTTGAAGGAGGCCTGCGCGTGGAGACTTCGAGCAATTCAGGCATTACTTCGATGCTGTCGCGGTTGTTCATCAAGGGCACTCCCACCCGCTCGGCCGAGGACATAGCCCTGGAAATCGAAAGCCTGGGCGGCAGCATCGAGGCCTACGGTGGCAACAACACCTTTGGACTGAGCGGCGAAATGATGCGGGAAGACCTGAAGCAGGGGTTGGAACTCTTCACGGACATCCTCCTCCGCCCCAAATTCCCAGAGAAAGCCCTCGAACGCGAACGCGAGGCACAATTGGCCGCCATCCGGGGGCAACGCGATCAATTGCTCCAGTGCGCCTTCAAGGCGATGCGTCGGGGGTTGTTTGGCGAACAAGGCTACGGGTTGGATTCGCTGGGGAATGAGTCGCTCATCCGCAGCCTGAGTTCGTCCGATTTGCGCGATTTCCACGCCCGTTGGACCGTGCCCGGCAATGCGGTGCTGTCGGTATTCGGCGATGTGGATCCGGAAGAACTGCGCCAACTTCTGGAAACCCACCTTGCCGGCTGGAAAGACCAACCCCGCCCCGCCCTGCCCGTCTTGGCCTCGGTGACGCCGACACCGCGGTCCGAAGAGTCGCGGGAAAAAGAACAAGCCGTGCTAGCCCTCGGTTTTCCGGGAACCAGTTTGTCCTCACCCGATCGGTTCGCTCTGGAACTCATCCAGGAAGCCTGCAGCGACATGGGTTCTCGATTGTTCATGCGCATCCGCGATGAATTGGGCTTGGCCTACTATGTCGGGGCGAGCCTGCTCACCGGCCAGACCCCGGGCTACTTCGCCTTCTACTGCGGCACCGCTCCCGAGAAGATCGAGTTGGTGGAGAAGGAACTGCGGGCCCAGGCGGAAATCCTCCGCACCGAAGGCCTCAGCGATGAGGAATTGGCCAGAGCCAAGGCCAAGATCATTGGCCAACGCAAGATCGGCCGCCAAGACCTCGGAGGGTTCGCCATGAGCACCGCCTTGGATGAGCTGTACGGGCTGGGCTACTCACACTTCGAATCCGAGACACAGCGTTTTGAATCGGTGACGACGGCCGACATCCAGGCTGCGGCCCAACGCTATCTGGACCCGTCTCGTTCCGTGGTGGCCATCGTCCGTGGAGAAAAACCCACCTCGGAAGCCTAGGCGATCGACGGCACGGCCAACGAACAGACCCAAAAGAAACTAGCCCGGATTTCTGAGAAAATCCGGGCCTTTGATTTTGAGGTTCGTGTCGGGAAGCCCCGCAGCCAAAAGACAAAACGGAGAGCCTGTTCGACTTCGATTACTTCGATCGTTCCTTCAGCACCTCGAATTGCGGAGTGCCATCGCGGATGAAGCTGACGAGAACTCGGCCCTTGGCCTTGGACACCTCGGTCTGGAATTCCTTGGGGCTGCGGACCGGCTCGTGGTTGATGTCGGTGATGATGTCCCCCGGCTTGATTTCGTAGCGGCTGGCCAGCGACCCGGACTGCACTTCAGTCACGATCACCCCACCGGTCACGTCCACCTCGAACTGCTTGGCCAATTCCTTGGTCAACGGCTTGACGGTCATCCCCAACTCCATCACGCCGGCGGGCTCTTTGGAGGACTTGGGCTTGCGGTTGGAAGCCAGCATTTCGCGGGTCGGCTTTTCGTCCGGCTTGACCTTGATGCGCATTTTTTCATCGCGCCGAAAAACATCCAAAACCACCTCGCTGCCCGCCTTCTTGCGGGAGATGAGGCTGCGAAGCTGCTGAGTGGTGGCCACGGCCTTGCCGTCCACGGAGGTAATGACGTCGGCCGGCTTCAAATCGGAGCCGTAGGCCGGTCCGTTGGGTTCGATGGACCGAACCACGACCCCGTCCTTGGCCTGCGTATCGATGTCACGGAAGCGCCGGTATTCGCGAAGATCGGCAATGCCGATACCCAACCAGGAACGGATGAAACGGCCGTCTTCGATGAGACGATCCCCGATCTCGCGGGCCAGATTCGACGGAATGGCAAAACCGATGCCTACACCCACGCCCATGGACGTCCGGATCATGGAGTTCACCCCCATGACCTCACCGTTGATGTTGACCAAAGGGCCACCGGAGTTGCCCACGTTGATGTTGGCGTCGGTCTGGATGAAATCCTGATCGGACAAGGTGCGCATGTCTTCCACTTGGCGGCCTTTGGCGCTGACGTGGCCGAAAGTGACACTGTACTCGAGGTCGAAGGGGGCACCGATGGCTATGGCGAATTCCCCGACCTTCACCTTGTCGGAATCGGCGAATTTCACCGGGATCAAACCCGAAACCTTCTCGGTCAACTGGATCACCGCCAAATCGGACTCGGGGTCCCGACCGCGCACTTCCGCCTTCACTTCTCGGCCATCCTTGAAGACCACCAAGATGGCCTCGGCTTCTTCCACCACATGGTTGTTGGTCAGGATGTAACCGTCTTCGCGCATGACCATTCCGGATCCGCGACCATTGTAGAACGGATTACCTTCGAGGTCGGTGGATTCGGGTTGGGGACGTTGGCGACGGGGTTGTTGTCCACGGAAGCGTTCGAAAAAGCGCTCGAATTGCTGGCGCTGTTCTTCGGGCAATTGCTCGTACAGCGGATTGCCGCTGAGTTCCCCGCCCTCGCGGTCTTCCTTGGTCTTCACCTTGATGACCACCACCGACTTGGAGGCTGAATCGGCCACCTCGACGAAGGCCTGATTGAGTTGCCGAGCCAAATCCAAGGCCGGACTGGTCGCCACTGCCGACGATTCCTTGGCAACAACCGAAACGGAAAGCAGCGCCGCCAACAGCGCTCCCCGATACCCAACTGATGAAGAAATAGAACGCATCATGCCCTGAGGATAACGCCTACTTGGCGGTGCGCCAGTGTCTCTGTGTTTCTGATGAAGTCAGCGGCAACCGAAGGTGATAGGGGGTAAGATTGGGAGCGCGAGATTCGGTTGAGCTGGGTTGGGTTGGGTTTGGTTCAGGGTCTTGCCCATCGCGGAGCGAGCCGATAGCTTGAACCACCATGCTCCCGATCATTGAAAAACTGCTGATCCTCCAGGACCGCGACCGCCGTCTTCTCCGCGTTCGGGCTGAGGTGGCCACCGTTCCTGGCCAACGGCAGTCGATCCAAAGCAAGGCGGTTGCCGGTGCTTCAGAATACGAAGCACTGAAGAAACAGGCCCAACAAATCGAGAGCGACCGCAAGAAGCTCGAACTCGATGCGGATGCCCTGAAAGACCGAATCGGCAAGGTTCGCGCCCAGCAAAATGAGACGCGGAGCAATGACCAGTACAAGGCCTACGAGCATCAGATCGAGACGAGCCAGCGCGAGATTTCCAAACTCGAGGACCAGCAGTTGGAATTGATGGAACGGAACGAAAGCGCTTCCAAACAAGTATCCATCGCCGCATCGGCATATGCGGCGCTGAAGGCTGAGACCGACCGACAGTTGTCCGACCTGGCCGCACGCGAAAAGAATTTGGCCGGCGAACTGGCGACCGCGACCGAGGCCCGGGCAACCGCGGCGGCCGGCATCGACGACCCGGCCGTCCTCAGCCGCTATGATCGCCTGCTCAAGACCAAGGGTGACAACCTGATTGTCGGAGTCGCCGGAGGGGTTTGCGGCGGTTGCCACATGAAGCTGCCCACCCAATCAGTGGTCTCTGCCAAGGGACAGTCCGAGCTGGTGGCCTGCCCCAGTTGCAGCCGGATTCTCTATTTCACAGCCGACATGGGCTGATCACGGACGGGTCTTCAACCCACTCAAGTAGGTGAGAAGATCCGCCACTTCCTGAGCGGTCAACGCATCCAGCAGCCCTTCCGGCATCGCTGACACCGGCGAGACCGTGTCGGTCACCACGGTGTCGATCGGCAGGGTCACCACCGCAGTGCCTTCGGTCTGCAAGCGGAGGTTCTGCGCATCCTTGGAAACCACGAACCCACCGTACTGAAGACCGTCGCGGGTTTCGATCTGATGCAATGCGAACTCCGGAGCCACCTTTCGGGACGGCCAGCGAATTTGATCGAGCAAACCGGAGCGATCGAACTTGGAAGCGATACCGTCCAAGTTCGGTCCGAAGGACTCGCCCTTCCCTTCGGCCTTGTGACAACGACCACATTGCGGACCTGAATCGGCCTGGAACAGCGCCCGACCGCGTTGGGCGTCACCGATCAGCCCATTGAGAACGGCCGGATCCCATCCCTCGCCCAAAACAAGACGCCGTTGGGAGGCCGGAAGGAAACGCCCGAACAAATCCCGGGTAGGCCCGTTGGTGGACCGCATCGCCCGCTGAACGACGGCCGATTCCGGATGGGCCACCCGGCCCAAATAGGCCAACGCGGAGGAGGTCTCGTCCAGAGACAGTGAGTCCACCGATGGGGCCGAAAAACGCGACCGAGCCGCGCGCACGGCCGGAGACACGGCCTGCGTGGAGGTCAGGCCATCGATCCATCGCCGGACCAAGGCGACGCCCGCTTCGTCCACCCGACGGGATCCCTGAATGGGCATCCGCCCGGACCCTTCGGTGCTGATGCGATAGAGAAGGACCGACCGCCACGCATCTCCCGGTGCGATGATGCGGGCTTCGTTCAAACCGAAGGTCCCCCGCGCGGGGAGCACGTCCAACAATCGGCTGTCGGACAAGGGACGGTCCAGGTTGAGAAAGAGCGACACCGCCCCGCCCGCGCCCCACCGGTGACAATGGGCACAATTCGCATGCAGCCAAGAACGCGCCCGCGACTCCAAGTCGGCAGTCTCATCGGAGGGTGAGTGCAGGCGGGCCACCGACTTCAACTCGTCGTGAATTTCAAGGACTCCCGAATGAGCCAACCGACCGGCCTCACCCGCGCCGTTTTTTCCCAGCAGTTGCTCGAAATTGAACGCCAACGGAGGACCGGCCCAGTTGTTGTGGCAACGCAGGCATTCGGCGCGCGAGGCAAAGCGCCAAGACTCGGTGCGGACCCCACCGGGTTCTCGAGCGTCTCGAAGGGTCCATTCACCCACCGCGCCTCCGGCCGCAACCAATTCCGCGTCCGTCCCGGCCTCATTCCACCGGTAGCTGTAGGCCTGCCAACCATCGCCGCTTTGATGCAGGAGCTGGGTTTCCATCGGACGCGCGGATTCCGGCCGCCCCGCTTCCCGATCCAAGCTCAAGGTCTTCACCAAGACCGACTGGTCCGGAAACTCCCAGCGACGTTCATGCGACTCGCGCCCGACCTTGGTCTTCACCACGCCCTGCCCCGGAATGGCCACCCATCGCCGCGCTCGTGCGTGATCCGACCACTGGGGAGCGGTGATGGCGTATTCCACCACGCCCGGTGCTGCGATCTGTTTGGCCACATCCGCAAACAGCCCGGTCTCGGACAATCGGCGCGGAAAAGCGCCACTCAGACCCTGCCCCTTGCGAGCAGTCAGCCGATAAATCCCCGCATCGGGACGGTAATCCATTACCAGAAGGCCACCGGCGGGATCGCGGGCGAAGGCTACGATCTTCAGTGGCGTGTCACACAGTTCCTCATTCCAGACGATCTGGTCCCCCTGAAGCCGGAGCCCACGAATCTTGCCCGTTTCCCAATCTCCGAAAACATAGGCTCCCTTGAGCTCGGGCAACCCGTCGGCTCCGTCATGGAAAAAGCCTCCAGTGATGCTGGCAAACTCGCTATGCGGCAAGGCCAGCAACGGTTCTTGAATCGGAGTCGGCGGTTGCTGGGTTGCATTGACCAACTGAGGCCCTTCCATGCGACTCCAACCGCCATTGTAGCCGCCGGTCTTGATCCGGTGGACGGTTTCCCAGAGCTCCCATCCCACATCGCCCACCCACAAGGCCCCATCCGGGCCGAAGGACGTGCGCCACGGATTGCGAAACCCATAGGCCCAAATCTCGGGCAACGCTCCTGGGCGGCCAATGAATGGGTTTCCCGGGGGAATGGAAAACGCGTTGGTTCCCGAAGGTCGATCCACGTCGATGCGGAGAATGCAGCTCAGGCGATCGTCCAGATTCTGCCCCGTTAGCAGCACATCCGGAGGCTCCGGCGAGGCCGCGTCGCCCGTGGAAATGTACAGAAACCCGTCAGGACCGAATTGGAGTGAACTGCCGTTGTGTCCCCCGCCCAACCAAGTCAGCAGGATTTGTTCGCTCGACGGATCCACCCGCGGCGGGTCGGTGGGTTCCACGCGGAAACGGCTCAGGCGGGTTCCGGCCGGATCCCGATCCTGAACGACATAGACCAGATACAGGAATCGGTTGGTGGCGAATCCCGGATGGAAGGCGAATCCGAGCGCCTGCGCAAAGGGGCTGCGAACCTTGCCCAAATCGAGGGACAAATCGGTGGCGGCGGCCTCGGCCCGCGGAACGAAGGAAACCAGTCGCCCGCCAACCTCCAACACCCACAGTCGGGATCCCGACGGGTCGAAGGCCAATTCGACCGGATCCTTGAACTGCAGCTTGGGAAACACGCGATCCACCTGGGCCATGGGCGGCGGCTCTGGGGATCCTTGAACCCGGCCTGAGGTCCACGGCGCTCGAGATTCGGCCCGTGCCCCGAGCACAACGCAAAGCACCAGCCATACGGCCCAACACTTCCGGGAGATCATAATCCGACACTACCCCACCGATTTCCGGATTTCAAACACCCCCGGACACACCCGTTCTACTCTGTTCCTTGCGTGAGTCTGAATTCCGTGGTCGCTTGAGCACTCACGATGCCACTGATTCGCATCCTCGTGGACGGCTACAGCCTCCTGCATGCCTGGCCTGAATTGGCGCCGAAATCGGCACGCCATTCCGCCATGGCTCGCGACGCCCTCATCGCCCGTCTCGAGGAATATCAGGCGGCCTTGGGCACGCCCATCACCGTGTTCTTCGACGGCCAGAGCGGTGGCCTCTCATCGCGCACGAAGTCGACCGATCCGAGGGAGGTGGAAGTGCTCTATTCCAAGGCTGGGCAAACCGCGGACGATCTCATCGAACGCGCCGCCTACCGCTTCAAGGCTTACGGAGAAGTGTTGGTCATCACCGATGACCACGCCGAACGCGACACCGTGCAAGGGTTTGGCGGGCTGGCCTCCAGTTGCGCGACCTTCATTGCCCAGATCGAGGGGCAACTCCAACAAGTCCACCTCGACCTCAAGGCCCACAACCGCCGGGAGCGAGACCGCTTTCAGCGCGATCGTTCCCGATAAAAACAAACCCTTCGGTCCCCGAAGGAACCGTGGGGTCGAAATCCTCGTCCTTGGCCGGCGCCTATTCTTCGCCAGCCAGAAGCTTGGCGATGACGTTGATGTCTTCGAGGGTGGTGGTGTCACCCTTGATGTCCACGCCGCTGGCGATCTGCTTAAGCAGACGACGCATGATCTTGCCGGACCGAGTCTTGGGCAGCGCCTCGGCAAACCGGACCTCATCGGGTTTGGCCACTGGGCCGATTTCCTTGCCGATGTGGTTGCGTAGTTCGTTCTTCAGCTCGGGCGAGGCTTTCTGCCCCGTCTTGAGCGTCACGAAACAAACCAGAGCCTGGCCCTTCAATTCGTCCGGACGGCCCACCACGGCGGCCTCGGCTACCGACGGATGGCTAACCAACGCGCTTTCCACTTCGGCCGTGCCGATGCGATGGCCGGCGACGTTGAGCACGTCGTCGATACGGCCCACGATCCAGAAGTAACCGTCCTTGTCCTGGCGGCATCCGTCGCCTGTGAAGTAGCTGCCCGGGACCTCGGTCCAGTAAGTTTCCTTGTAGCGGGCGGTGTCTCCCCAAATGCCCCGCAGCATGGACGGCCACGGCTTGCGGACCACCAGCTTGCCGCCGGAATTCTTCGGCACGGGCTTGCCGGCGTCATCCACGACCTCGGGTAAAATGCCGAAGAACGGCAAGGTCGCGGTGCCCGGCTTGAGGGGAGTCGCGCCCGGCATGGGTGTGATCATGATGCTGCCCGTCTCCGTCTGCCACCAGGTGTCCACGATGGGGCAGCGGCTGCCGCCAACCACCTTGTGATACCAAGTCCAGGCCTCCGGATTAATAGGTTCACCCACGCTGCCCAACAGACGCAATGACGACAGGTCGTGCTTCTTCACCCACTCATCGCCCCACTTCATGAAGGCCCGGATCGCGGTGGGAGCCGTGTACAAAATGGTGACGCCGTACTTCTGGATGATGCGCCAAAAACGATCGGGCTCGGGCCAGTTCGGCGCGCCCTCGTACATGAGCGCCGTGGCTCCATTGGCCAGCGGACCATAGACAATGTAGCTGTGGCCGGTGACCCAGCCGACATCGGCGGTGCACCAATACACATCCTCGTCCTTCAAATCGAAGACGTACTTGGAAGTCAGCTTGGTGCCCAGCAGGTAACCCGCCGTGGTGTGCAAGATACCCTTGGGTTTGCCAGTCGATCCACTGGTGTACAGGATGAACAGCGGCGCCTCGGAATCCATCTTCGCGGCCGGGCACTCGTCGGAAACGTATTGGAGTTCGCGGTGCCACCAAACGTCGCGATCCTCAACCATCTGCACCTCATTGCCGCAACGGCGGACCACGATGACTTTCTCGATGCTCTCGGTGAGCGACTGGCCGGCGGCATCCCGGATGACCAGCGCATCATCGACGTTCTTCTTGAGCGGAACGACTGCACCGCGGCGGAAACCACCGTCCGATGTGATCACCAGCTTGGCACCACAGTCCTGGATGCGGTCGGCCACCGACTGCGCGCTGAATCCGCCGAACACGACACTGTGCACCGCACCGATGCGCGTGCAGGCCAGCATGGCGATGGCGGCCTCGGGGATCATCGGCAAGTAGATGATCACCCGGTCTCCCTTGCCCACGCCGTTGCGCTTGAGCACGTTGGCGAATCGGCACACCTCGCGGTGCAATTGGCGGTAGGTCAGCACCCGCTCTTCACCCGGAGCCCCATCGGTGGCGGGCTCGCCTTCCCAAATAAGCGCCGCCTTGTTGGCCGTTGCGGTGCCGAGCCACTTGTCGAGGCAGTTGGAGGACACATTGAGTTGTCCGCCCACGAACCACTTGGCGAAGGGTACCTTCCACTGCAGCACCTTTTTGAAGGGCTTGAACCACACCAACTCGGTCTCGGCCTGCTTCTTCCAGAAGCGCTCGGGATTCTTCACCGATTCAGTCCACAGCTTCTTGTACTGGGCCATGGATCGGATGTGAGCCTGGGCGGCAAACTCCTTGGACGGCTTAAAGACGCGGGACTCCTTGAGATGGGACTCGATGTTCGACGATGAAGCGGTGCTCATGGATGGACGGTGAACAGGACCTCAGTGTGTTGTTCGAACCGGGCATGCGTCAATCATGCGAGATCGAAGT
>Ga0255095_1000608_pt1 | contig 17525 bp, 15 predicted proteins | sample Colum_Law_RepC_8_2_FD_188435 | JGI IMG/M metagenome (GOLD analysis project Ga0255095, IMG submission 188435) | Freshwater microbial communities from Columbia River, Oregon, United States - Colum_Law_RepC_8d | ecosystem: Environmental > Aquatic > Freshwater > River | place: USA: Oregon...
GCTCAGCACGGGCGTGGGCTTTGGCGGCGAGACCGAGAATGTCGATTGGGACACCGTCGGTGCGCGCAATCCGAGTCGCCGCGTGGGCACCCCGCAAGACATCGCTGGTCTGGCCATCTTCCTGAGTTCGCGCGCTGGCGAATATGTGGTCGGGCAGACCATCGCCTGCGATGGCGGGTCGGTGGCGTCGGCCTGAGCGTTCTGATCGATCTGCTTGGCTTGCGCGATCCGCGCAGCCTGCGCAATCCGATTGCGAGTTCCGCCCGATGATTGAGGCTACGCAGTCACCTTCACGGTGTCTTGTCGGGTTGCACTGGAGTCACAAAAGGAAACCGGGCGCGCCCCTTGACCGCAGTCGGACCCGCCCCGCCTGAACCCCGGATGAAGCGTTTGCTTTCATCGGTGAAGGGCTGATAAGCCCAGTTACCGTAAAGCGGCGAACTTCCCTGCACATCTGCCAGAAAAAGCCGTCGCTTCTGGCTGTCGAGGATCCGCGCATGGACTTCCGGTGGGTTCCAGTCCTGAATGATCCGGGCGTGCAGGCGTGCCTCGATCGTCGCATGCGATGCGGTGCCCGCGAGATTGTCCATTTCGTGCGGATCGGATTCAAGATCAAAGAGCAGGGGCGGCAATCCGTGGGTGAGAATGTATTTCCAGCGGCCGTCCCGAAGCATGCGGGATGGTGCACAGACGCCCTCGGAGCTGTATTCCGAGAGCACCTGTCGATCGGCGCCCGCTTCCTGGCCACGGGCCAGGGGCAACAGGCTGCGGCCGTGGACCTCATCGATTGGAGCAACGCCCGAAGCACTGGCTTCAAGCAAGGTGGGCAACAGGTCGACGAGCGAGACATGGGCCGCGACCCTGCGAGCCTGCAAGTGCCCAGGCCAGCGCATCAATAGCGGCACGCGGGCCGACCACTCGAAGAAGCACTGCTTGAACCACATCCCGCGCTCGCCCAGCATCTCGCCATGGTCACCGCACAACACCACCAGCGTGTTGTCGGCCAGCCCGGTGTCTTGCAGCACACGTAGAACGCTGCCGAGCTTTTCGTCGACGTAGCTCACCATGCCGTAATAGGCCCGTCGCGCACGACGCACAGCCTGCGCGTCGACGGTGTATTCATTTTGCGCATGGGCGATGTAGAGCCATTGGCTGTGTTCATCGAGCTGCTCAAATGGAATCTCTGGAACGTGTGGGTCGTCGATGTCTTCATCGCGATAGAGGTCCCAGAAGCGTTGCGGCGCGACAAAGGGCGGATGTGGATGGGTGTAGGACACCGTCATGAAGAACGGTTGCTGTTCGGGGGCGCGCGCGAGGTCGTACAGACGCTGCGTGGCCTTGTACTCCACCTCGTCGTCGTAATCGATCTGCAGACTGCGCAGACACGGGCCGGCCTCCAGAACCGGCCTCATGCTGACGCCTGTCGGCCGGTGGCCGGGGCCCCGAAGCCAGTCGGGCGTCCACGAGAAGTCGGCCGGATAGATGTCAGTGGTCAGGCGCTCTTCATAGCCATGCAGCTGGTCCGGGCCAATGAAATGCATCTTGCCGCACAGGATGGTGCGGTAGCCGGCATGCCGAAGGTAATGCGCCATGGTCGGCGTCGCGGCTGGAAACTCGCTGGCGTTGTCCCAGGCCTGAATGCTGTGCGGCAATTTGCCGCTCAGCATCGAAAATCGGGAGGGCGCGCAGATCGGAAAATTGCAATAGGCACTGTCGAAGATGACCGACTCTCGAGCAAAGGCATCGATGTGCGGCGTTTGGGTCACTCGATGCCCATGAATGGCCAGTGCCGGTGCGGCGAGCTGGTCCACCATCAGTAGCAGGATGTTCGGTTTCATCGCTCAGTCCATTCTCAGATTTTGCGTTCGAACAACCTGCTGCCAACGTGCAAATTCCGCTTTCACCAGACCGTCAAAGGCGACTGTGCTGGTGGGCGTGGCGAGTTGTATGCCGGCGTTTTGGAGAGTCTCCCGCAATGCAGGATCGCCCAGCGCGCGATTGACCTCGGCCGACAGTCGATCTGACACCGCGGCAGGCAGGCCCTGTGGCGCGAGCAAGCCCAGCCACTGATCTGCTTCGAAGTCCTGGATCCCTGCCTCGATCATGGTGGGCGTGTCGGGCAGTCCTGAAAACCGTTCCCGGCTGGTGATGGCAAGGGCCTTCACTCGGCCGGACCTTACATGAGGCAGGGCGACTGTGATGTTGGCCATCTGAAAGTCGATGCGGCCCGCGAGTTGATCGTTCATGGCCCCGGGTGCGCCGGTATAGGGGACATGGACGGCAAAGATGCGGTTCTCCGCCTTGAAGCGCTCGACAACCAGATGCGCGAAGGATCCAATTCCTGCCGAGGCATAGGTGAGCTGGCCAGGCCTGCGGTGAGCGAGCTCGAGCAGATCCTTGACCGTATTCACCTGAATCGACGGGCCGGCGACCAGGATTGAGGGCGCGTTCGCCACGAGTGCCACGGGTTGGAGGTCCTGCATCGGACGAAAGGACGCCCGTGTCTGCAGGGCAGCGCTGACCGTCAACGAGCTGGTTGCAAACAACAGCGTATGGCCATCGGCTGCCGCTCGGGCAACATGCTCTGAGCCCACGCTGCCTCCTGCGCCCACCCGATTTTCAATCACCACGGGTTGCCCGAGCGCGGTCTGCAATCGGCTGGCCAACTGGCGTGCAGCAATGTCGACCAGCCCGCCGGCAGGCCAAGGCACCACCATCCGAATCGGCCGGCTTGGCCAGGGTGGGTTCTGGGCCAGTGACAGGCCTGGAGAGAAGGCGGCACAAGCGCTCGTCGACAGGCTGGCCTTGATCAGTCTTCGTCGAACAGATGCGTTCTTGTCCATGGTGGACCATCCCTGAGCGCTTGAATTGAATGTCCTGATCTTACGCGCGCAGTGGCGCCCCACGCGCGGAGCTCAACCAATCCGGCTACCGGGTCCTCGAACGCCCGGCATACTCCATGATCTGACTTTCCTGGACGACCTCGCATGAATGCCTCGTTGCGCATCACCCGACTGCAGGTGCGCGTGTTTCGCCACCCGATTGAGCGGCCCGTCATCACGTCCTTTGGCGTCATGAAGGACCGGCCCTGCGTGCTGGTGTGTGTGGAAGATGACCAGGGTGTGCGCGGCTGGGGCGAGGTCTGGTGCAACTTTCCCTCGGTGGGTGCCGAGCACCGCGCCCGGTTGGTCAACAGCGTGCTGTGGCCCATGCTCGAGGGCCGCAGCTTTGCTTCACCACGGCAGGCCTTTGCTCAGATGAGCGCGGCCACCGCGGTGCTGGCCATTCAGAGCGGTGAGCCGGGCCCCCTGGCCCAGGCCGTTGCCGGCGTGGATCTGGCGCTCTGGGATCTGGTGGCTCGCCGCGCCGGCCTGCCCTTGTGGCGGGCGCTGCGCGAGGCCTTGGGTTCGCCAGTCGACCCCACGGCGGATCACGATCCGTCCGAGGGGGATCAGCGAACGGTCCCCACCGCTGCAACCGCGCGCCATTCAGCTGCGAATGGGCGCATTCCCGTCTATGCCAGCGGCATCAACCCCGATTCCGCCGCCGACCCCGATGGCCCGCGTCAGCTCGTGGCCCGGCGTCGTGCCGAGGGCTATACGGCCTTCAAGCTCAAGATCGGCTTTGAGCCCGAGCGCGATCTGCGCAGCCTGCGCGGTATGCAGGAGGCGGCAGGCCCGGGCGCCGATCTGATGGTCGATGCCAATCAGGCCTGGGACCTCACAACGGCGCTGGCGCGCATGCCGCTCTTTGCAGACTTTGGTCTGCGCTGGATCGAAGAGCCCCTGCGGGCCGATGTGCCCTGGGCGCACTGGCAGATCCTGCGCGCCCGCAGCCCGGCGCCGCTCGCGGCCGGCGAGAACGTGGCGGGCGATGCCGCCTTTGATGCCCTGCTCGCGGCCCGCGCCGTGGCTGTGGTGCAGCCTGATGTGGCCAAGTGGGGCGGGCATTCGGGCAACCTGCCCATCGTGCAGCGTGTGCTGGCCGCGGGCCTGCGCCACTGTCCGCACTACCTCGGCGGGGGCATCGGCCTGCGTCATGCCGGCCACCTGCTGGCGGCCACCGGGGGAACGGGGCGCCTTGAGATCGATGCCAATGACAACCCTCTGCGCACGCTGCTGTGCGGATCGATCGCGCAGGTGAGTGCCGGCGAGGTGCAGCTTGAGGACGCGCCCGGCATCGGGGCCGAGCCCGATCTGGATGCGATTCGCGAGATTGAGACACTGACGCTCTGAGCGATCGGCGCTTCAGCGCCTCAGTCTTGGGCTCGATTCACCCCTGAGACCGATTCAACCCCGAGACTGATTCAGCGCCAGCCTGATTCAGCAGGATGTTGGATCAGGATTCAGCGGGCCTGACTCAGCGCGGCCTGCGCGGCCGCCGGATCAATCAGCGGATGAATCTCGAAGCGGGCCGGAATCATCTCCGCCCATTCGGTCAGCCGCGCATGAAGCACCTCGTTGGAGGGCACATCGAACACCACTGCCATGCCGCGCGGCACGCGCGCCCAGGCGCCGCGCACGCTGCCGGCCTGCTGCTGAGGCGCGAGCCAGGCCCAGAAGGCCTGCCGATGATGAGCGACCTCGGAGGGGCGCTCGGGGCGCGGTTCACTCAGGACGAGAAAGAGCATGAGCTACCGGGCGGTCACCAGCGAGACCCGCGTACCACAAAGCACCAGCGCACCCTGCGCATCCACACTGCCGCGCGCCTTGGCACGCGCCAGGATGCGTTGCGGATCACGCACGGTCAGTTCGATGCAGCTCACGCCTTCGCCGCGTCCATCGGTGGCCACCTCAAAGCGGATCGTGCCGCCCTGCGACAGGCGCTGCTCAAAGCCGCCCGCCACGGGTTGCGCAGGCACACCCAGCACCTCGGCCCAGCGGGCCGCCATGGCGGCCGTACCCGCGGCGTCTTCACCCTGTACGGTCACGCCGCTGATCGCCAGACAGTCTTCGGTGCGGACATGCTTGTGCCAGTCGGGGCCGCCCCATTCCCAGCGCTCGGGTGGCTCCATGGCATCGATTGAAAGAATCGCCCCGCCCACATCGCGCGGATGCAGGTGGGTCATGTACACCCCGTCGGGCCGCGAATACTCGGCCACCACCCGCACCCCCAGCGCTGCCGGGCGGGCCCGGGCGGCGTGGATATCCTGCACCTGCAGGATCACCATGTAGCCGCCATCGCCTGCGCGCTTGTCGAGCAGGCGCCCCGCGGTGGTGCCGGCCTGCGCCGGACTCACCACCTCGAGGAAGGTGTCGCCCACCGGCATCACCACATTGACCAGACCATACTTGGCCACGGCCGGGTCGCGAAACCCGACCGACAGGCCCAGCACCTCGGTCAGTTCAGTGGCCGCGGCCTCAAGGTCGCGGGCCACGAGGGCAATCTGGCGCAGGCGCATGGATGCAACTCCGGCAGGGGTTGGGGCCCGTGTTCTTCGGGGGCTGTCCGCTCAGGCTCAGGCCGCGCGCCAGTCCTGGAAGCGCTTGCCGGCTGCGGCGAGCTCAACCAGCAGGGGGGCGGGTTCGAAGTCTGCGCCGAGCGCCGAGTAGCTGCGCAGCTTGGCCACCACCTTGTCCAGACCCATGAGATCGGCATAGAACATCGGCCCGCCGCGGTACTTCGGAAAACCGTAGCCCGCCTGATAGATGATGTCGATGTCGCTTGCGCGGATCGCCTTGCGCTCGGCCAGGATCTTGGCGCCCTCATTGATCATGGGCAGCAGGCAGCGCTCGAGGATCTCGTCATCAGGGGCCTGGCGCGGCGTGTTGCCGGCCTTGGTGATGAACTCCTTGATGATGCCCTCGGTGACTGGCGACGGCGAGGGATTGCGGTTCTCGTCGTAGTCGTACCAGCCCTTGCCGGTCTTCTGGCCGCGGCGATCAAGCTCGCACAGGCGATCGCGAATGGTCAGACCCTTGGATTCGGCCTTGACCCAGCCCAGATCGAGACCGGCCAGATCGCTCATGGCGTACACGCCCATGGGGAAGCCGAAGTCGTAGAGCACGCGGTCGATGTCCCACGGCATGGTGCCCGACATCAGCAGCTGCTCGGCGGCCCGACGACGGGCAGCCAGAATCCGGTTGCCCACAAAGCCCGGGCACACGCCCACCAGTGCCGCGATCTTGCCGATCTTCTTGGCGATCTGCATGGAGGTGGCAATGACCGACTTGGAGGTGTGATCGGCACGCACCACCTCGAGCAGGCGCATGACATTGGCCGGCGAGAAGAAATGCAGGCCGATGACGTCTTGCGGACGCTTGGTGACCGAGGCGATCTCGTCGATGTTCAGCGCCGAGGTGTTGGTGCCCAGGATGGCGCCCTGCTTCATGAAGCTGTCGAGCTTGGTGAAGATCTCCTTCTTGACCTCCATGCGCTCGAACACGGCCTCGATCACGAGGTCGACATTGGCGATGTCCTCGAGGCGCGTGGTGCCGGTGATCAGGGCCATGCGCTGCTCGACCTGCTCCATCGTGAAGCGGCCGTTCTTGGCACTGCGCTCATAGTTGGCGCGCACCACCTTCAGGCCGCGATCGAGGGCTTCCTGCGTGGTCTCCACGATCGTGACCGGATAGCCCACATTGACGAAGTTCATGGCGATGCCACCACCCATGGTGCCCGCGCCGATGATGCCCACGGTCTTGACCGGAATGATGGGGGTGTCGGCCGGCACGTCGGGGATCTTCCAGACTTCGCGCTCGGCAAAGAAGGTGTAGCGCTGGGCGGCCGACTGCGAGCCGGTGACGAGCTCCGTGAAGAGGCGGCGCTCTTCGGCGATGCCCTCATCGAAAGGCAGATTGACGGCGGCCTCGATGCACTTGATGTTGCTCTCGGGGGCCATGAAGCCCCGGAAGGCGCGTGCGTTCTTCTTGCGGAAGTTGGCGAAGATCTCGGGCTTGCCGCGGGCGGCCTCGACCTTCTCGTTCATGTCGCGCACCCGACGCAGCGGACGCTTTTCGGCGACCACCTTCTCGGCAAAGGCAATGGCGGTTTCGCGTAGCTTGCCTTCTTCGGCCAGCGCATCGACCAGGCCCATGGCAAGGCACTCCTTGGCCGGAACATGCGCGCCGCTGGTGACCATCTCAAGCGCGCGCTCGGGCCCAACAATGCGGGGCAGGCGTTGCGTGCCACCCGCGCCGGGCAGCAGACCCAGATGCACCTCGGGCAGGCCGCACTTGGCCGACGGCACCGCCACGCGGTAGTGGCAGCACAGGGCCACTTCAAAGCCACCGCCCAGCGAGGTGCCGTGAATGGCACCAATCACGGGCTTGCTCGCGTTTTCCATGCGGTTTTGCACATCGCGCAGGTTGGCGCCGCGCGGGGGCTTGCCGAACTCAGAGATGTCGGCGCCGGCAATGAAGGTCTTGCCTTCACAGATCAGCACGATGGCATCGGTCGCGGGGTCTGCGGAGGCCTGCGTGAATGCAGCGTCCAGGCCATCGCGCACATCGGCGGACAGCGCATTGACCGGGGGCGAATTGAGGGTGATGACCGAGATGCGACCGACATTGGTGAGGTCGGTAACGGCGTTGATGGCGCCCATGCGTGCTCCTCCAGAGTGTTTGTATGAAACCGTTTGGACTTCGAATATACCGCAGGGGCCGGTGAGCCCAAGCCCTTCGAGCCGCTTATCGGGCCGTTCGATAGGGCTCTTCAAAGTCCAGAAAATCCTGCTCCGCGCAGGCCTCGCTCACCCAGGCGGCAACCGCTGGATGCGCCAGCACCCGGGCCATGTAGGCTGAGGTGTGAGGCGAGACCGGCAGGCCATAGGTCCGCAGGCGCATGACCACCGGTGCAAAAAAGGCGTCGGCCGCGCAGAAATCGCCCAGCAAGAAACCGCTGCCCTGCACCGCGCTGTGCGCGAGGCTGTCCTGCCAGAGGCGCTCGAGCAAGGCAACCTCGGCCCTCAGATCGGCATGCTCGGCCCACAGGCGAGCACCCACTTCGGGCAGATGCGCCTCGATGTTCATCGGACACAGGCTGCGCAGCCGGCCGAATCCGGAATGCATGGTGGCGCACAGGCTGCGCGCCCGTGCACGCGCACGGGACTGCGTCGGCCACACGCCGGCCTGAGGAAACCGTTCGGCGAGGGTCTCGACGATGGCCAGACTGTCCCAGACCACTTCATCGTCCTGCCTCAGCAGGGGCACCTTGCCGATGGGCGTGAGCGGATCCAGGGTCTGTCGAAACTGTGACCCGGGGGCAAAGCTGTCGAAGCGCACCCTCACCTCGGTGAAGGCGATGCCACAGGCCCGCATCAGCACCCAGGGGCGCATCGACCAGGACGAGTAGTTCTTGTTTCCGATGTAAAGGGTCAGCATGAGGCCTCGGGAGGTTCAGTCGATCAGGGGTGGTGCCCCTGTATGGTACGGGGATGAGCACTCGCCCCGCCCCGGTCCTCGCCACTCTGGCCGTGCCTGCCTTGGCCCTGTTGTGGGGACTGAACTGGCCGGTCGTGCGTGTGCTGCTGGATCGATGGTCGCCCTGGCAGCTGCGCATGGTGGGTCTGGGCACCGGCGCTGCCCTGCTGCTGGGCCTTGCCCTCTGGCGTGGCCTGCCTTTGCGCATCCCCGTGGGCCAGCGCGCCCGCCTGCTGATCTCGGCCCTGCTGAGTCTGGTGGGCTTCAATCTGTGTACGGCCTTTGCGCAACTGCATGGCAGCACGGCGCGCGCCACCATCCTGACCTATGCCATGCCCGTATGGGTGGTGTTGCTCGCCTGGCCGGTGGTCCGGGAGCGCCCAGACCTGCGGCGCACGAGCTCGGTGTTGTTCGCGGTGGCGGGCATCGTGCTGCTGGCTGTACCCATGGTGCAGTCTGGGCTGCCCTTGCTGGGCGCCGTCTTTGCGCTCGGGGCGGGGCTGAGCTGGGCTGCGGGCACGGTGTTTCTCAAGCGCTGGCCGATCGATCTGCATCCGATCGTGGCGACGGGCTGGCAGCTGCTGTTTGCGGCGGGCGTTGCCGCGCTGGGTGGGGCCATGGCTCAGTCGGTCGCGATCGCTCACCCCGCAGCCCTGCCGGTCTACCCCATGTGGGCCTTCGTGGCCGCGCTGGGGTTTCATATCCTGGGCGCGATGGCGCTGGGCTATCTCTTGTGGTTCGAGGGGGTCGCTCGTCTGCCTGCAGGTATTGCCGCGCTGAGCACGCTGCTGGTGCCTGTGGTGGGCGTGCTTGGTGCCATGGCCCTGTTGGGCGAGCGCCCGAGCTGGACGGACTGGGGTGGGTTGGCACTGATCAGCGTGGCCGCCGGGCTCGTGCTTCGGCCCGCGGCGCGCGCCTGAACCTCAACCCGTCACCACCACTCCGGCCGCCGCCAGTTGTTTGACCTCATCATGAGACAGACCGAGCAGCTCATTGAGCGCCTCGGCGGTGTGCTCCCCCAGTCCTGGCGCCGGAGTGCGCACCGAGCCCGGGGTCTTGCTCAGACGCACCGGGGCATTGGCCATGATGACCTTGCCCGAGCGGGGATGGTCCATGGTGAGCAGGGACTGACGAGCGGCCACCTGTGGGTGGTCCACCACCTGGCCGATGTCATTGACCGCACCCACCGGAATGCCCACATCGATCAGGATGCGCTCCCATTCCTCATAGGTCTTGGTGAGCATGGCTTCCTGCACGATGTCGATGAGATCGGTGCGATTGGCCACGCGCAGTCGATTGTTGGCAAAGCGTGGATCGCTCAGCAGATCGGGCCGGCCAATCACCGGGCAGAAGATCTTCCAGAGCTTTTCGCTGCCCACGGCAATGGCCAGATCGCGGGTCTGGGTGCGCAGGGTCTGGTAGGGCAGCAGGGCCTTGTAGGCGGTGCCCATGGGCTTGGGCATTTCGCGATCCACCCCATAGGAGGCGACCAGCGTGTTGAGCAGGCCGAGCTGGCCCTCCATCATCGACATGTCGATGCGCTGGCCCATGCCGGTTTTGTCCTTCACCCGGAGCGCCATCAGGATGCCGTAGGCGGTGTACATGCCGGCGGCCATGTCGGCGATCGAGATGCCGCAGCGCACGCCCCGCCCCCCTTCTTCACCGGTGATGCTGATCATGCCGCTTTCGGCCTGCAGGATGAGGTCCATGGCGGCGCGCTCGCGGTAGGGCCCATCCTGACCAAAGCCCGAGATCGAGGCATAGATGATTCCGGGGTTGCGCGCACTCACGGCCTCGTAGCCCAGACCGAGCTTTTCAAGGGCGCCCGGGCGGAAGTTCTCGATCAGGACATCGGCTTTCTCGATTACCTTGAGAAAGAGCTCCTTGCCCTTGGGGTCCTTGAGGTTGATCGACAGGCCCTTCTTGTTGCGATGCAAGGAGACAAAGTAGGCCGACTCCGCACCCCCCGTTCCTGCAGCCGCACCCCAGGCGCGTGAGATGTCTCCGCCATCGGGCGACTCGAGCTTGTAGACCTGGGCGCCATAGTCCGCGAGCATGGTCGAGCAGTGCGGCCCGGCCAGTGCATGCGACAGATCGATCACGACCACATCTTCCAGTGGCATCTTCATTTCAGGTCTCCTCACACATTCATTCACATTCCACGGGGCGTGGAAAAATCATGGCCGCCCGAACTGCAGTACGCCATCTTCAAGCGGCGCGTTTTTGAGCAGCTCGACATCCCGCTTGTAATTCTGCTCCGTTCGCCAGGGCGCAACCTCGCCCTGTTTCGGAAATCGATCGAGCGCACGCTGAAAGTAGCCCGACGAAAAATCCACCCAGGGCGCGGTGGGCACGGCCTGCCCGGGCGGGCGCGCCACCACCCAGGCGGTGTTGCTGCTGCGCATGTGCTGCAGCAGGCGGCCCACGAAGGCATTGACCAGGTCGGCTCGCAGGGTCCAGGAGGCATTGGTGTAGCCGAACACCAGCGCAAGGTTGGGAATGCCGCTCAGCATCAGCCCCTTGTAGGGCAGGCTCTCGCGCGGATCGACGGGCTGCCCATCGATCGAGAGGGCAATGCCTCCCATGAACTTGAGCTCAAGCCCGGTGGCCGAGACCACCAGATCGGCCTGCAGTTCCTGGCCCGATTTGAGGCGAATGCCGGTCTCGGTGAAGGTCTCGATCTGATCGGTGACCACTTCGGCCTTGCCGCTGCGAATGGCCTTGAACAGATCGCCATTGGGCACCAGACACAGACGCTGCTCCCAGGGGTTGTAGCGTGGCGTGAAGTGCTTTTGCACGTCATAGCCTTCGGGCAGTTGCTTGCGCACCATCTTGAGCAGGCCACGGCCGGCCCGCTCGGGATTGTTGCGACACATGCGATAGAACCACGATCCCAGGGCCAGGTTCTTGGCCTTGGTCAGCCGGTGGGCCAGGCCTGCCGGCAAAAAGCGCTGCAGCTGCCGGCCGATTGGGTCGACGGCCGGGCGCGAGAGGATCCAGGTGGGCGAGCGCTGCAGCATGGTGACGTGTGCAGCCTCGCGCGCCATGGAGGGCACCAGCGTGACCGCCGTGGCACCGCTGCCGATCACCACCACCCGCTTGCCCTGCCAGGCGATGTCGGGCGTCCAGAACTGCGGATGCACGAGCCTGCCCTTGAAGCGCTCAGCGCCCGGGAAATCCGGCAGGTAGCCGCGATCGTAGTCGTAGTAGCCACTGCACATCAGCAGAAAGTTGCAGCGCAGGATGCGCTCGATGGGCGTCGACTGGACTGCAAGCTCGCCCGCCTTGCCTTTGCCCGCAGGGTCTTGAGCCTGAGTGACCTGCACACGTACCGTCCAGCAGGCGTCTTTTGAAGACCAGTCGGCGGCCAGGAGTTTGTGGCCGTAGCGAATGCGCTCGTCAATCCGGTATTCGCGTGCGGTGTCCTTGAGGTAGGCCAGGATCTCGTCGGCTTCGCTGATGGCCTTGGCATTGGGCCAGGGCCGAAAGCCAAACCCGAAGGTGTGCATGTCGGAGTCGGAGCGGATGCCGGGATAGCGAAAGAGATCCCAGGTGCCGCCCAGGGCGCTGCGCGCCTCGAGAATCGCCCAGCTGCGCTCCGGGCACATGCTTTGCAGGTGATACCCCGCACTGATGCCGGAGATGCCGGCACCAATGATCAGGACGTCGAGATGTTCGGGGGAATTCATGGTCAGTGCACCCAGTCATCGAGGCTCAAGCCGCGAATGCGACGGAACTCTTTCACGTTATGGGTGACCAGTGTGGCACCCAGGGCCAGCGCGTGGGCCGCAATCCAGAGATCATTGCCGCCAATCGGCGTGCCGGCCGCACGCAAACGGGCGGCGTGTTCCGCATGATACGAGCAGATCAGGGGAGATTCAGGAAGCAGGACGGGAATGACCTGCTGGACGCCCTCCAGCTGCTTTCTGACCTGTTCGGAACGAGTGCTGCGAAGCGCCCCAAGCAGCAATTCGGCCCAGGTGACCCAGGACATACCGAGGCGGTCCTCGGGTTTGAGTCGATCAATCTTGCGAGCGACAGATTCCGGCGCCCCTTTGAGGAGGTAAATCAGGATGTTGGTGTCCAGAAGAAACAATCGGCCCGAGGATTTCACAGCGGATCGCGTTCCTGGATCGGGTCGGGATGGGATCTCGCCTCTTCGAGTGCAACGACGAAGTCCGCATCGATGCCGCGAAGGGCTTCCATCAGTTGTTGGCCACGACCTTTGAGGATGGGCCGGATGATGAGTGCCCCCGATTCGGTTTTTTCGATCTCGACGTCCTGACAGTCAAGGCGAAATGCGGCTGGAATTCGGATGGCCTGGCTGTTGCCATTCATGAAGACACGCGACCGTGCATGAGGCATCGCATTCACTTGTGTGTACATAGACGTGTGTATTTTAGAATTTCGGGTCTCGGCTGTGCAAGAAATACGTTCGCGACAGAATGACTCTCAATGCAGAGCCGACCCTGCACGATCGAGTGAAGCCTTGAGGCGAATGTTTTGACTACGGACTGGGCGCTCCACCATGACACCTTCCCCGGATGACACGCCCCGCCCCTCGCGATTTCCAGTCCTTGCCGAGGTGAGCCTCACGGCGCCCTTCGGATGGCTGTGGCGGGGCGCGCGCGACCTGCGCGCTCAGCCCTGGCCCAGCCTGTTCTACGGGGCGTGCTTTGCCGCCATGGGCTGGGCTCTGGCCGCCCTGTTGCGCAGCTCACCCGGGCTCATGATGGCGCTCACCGGCGGGTTCCTGCTGCTCGGGCCGTTTCTGGCCATGGGCCTGTACGAAGTGGCCCGTCAGCGCGAGGCAGGCGGGCGCTGCGATCTGTTCGAGTCCACCGTCGCCTGGGGGCGCAATCTCTCCAATATCGCCATCCTGGGGATTGCGCTGGGCGTGCTGCTGGCTCTGTGGGCGCGCAGCTCCATGATGGTGATCGCGTTTTCGTTTCCGTACCGCATGCCCGATGTGGGTCTGCTGCTCACGGCCATCCGCCAGGGCGAAGAACTGGGCTTTCTGGCGGCCTGGTTTGCGGTGGGCGCGGTGTTTGCCTCGCTGGTGTTTGCCTTCACCGTGATTGCGCTGCCGCTCATGCTGGATCGCGGCACCGATGCCATCACGGCCATGCTGGCGAGCGTGGCCTGCGTGGCACGCAACCCGGCCGCCCTGATGGTCTGGGCCGCCTGCATCGTGACCCTGATCGTGGCGGGATTCGCCACGGCGTTTGTGGGCCTGGTGGTCACCGGCCCCTGGCTGGGGCTGGCCACCTGGCATGCCTATCGCGAACTGGTCTGCGCGCCCGAGACCGAGCGATAGAAGACCATCGGCGTGCCTTCGGCCTGCGCCTGCGCGCGTTCACGCCGGGACTCGCGCAGCACATTGGGGCGCATCGCGCCCACCACATGCATTTCGCAGGGCTTGCAGTCAAAGCGCAGGGTGAGCGTGTCGTTGCCGTGGCGCAGGGTCATGGGCTCGGCCCGCACCGTGCCTTGCACGCCAGTCACGCCCTTGGCCTGCTTGGGGCACAGACTGAGCGAGGCCCGCACGCAGTGGCGCGTGATCATGAGGCTGACCTCACCCAGGGTCTCCTGGCTTTCATAGGCCGAGTCAATCAGCCGGACCCCATGACGCGCGTAAAACGCCGCAGACTGGCTGTTGTAGACATTGGCGAGGTAGCTCAGCGTGTCTTCGGGGTAGGGCACGGGCGGCTCAACTGGCGCCAGCGGTGTCAGCCTCCCCAGTGCGGCGGCCCGGGCAGCCTGCAGTGCGCTCACCGCCTCGCGCCGCAAGGCATTGGCCAGACTCGCCGGCACAAAGCAGCCCGCCGCATCAGGATCAATCACCACCGCATCGGCTTCAAATTCGGTGCCGCCCAGGCGGGTGAGTTGAGCCGCCAGCGCCTGCTGCGCACGATCGACATCCCGCGCGGGCTCATGAGCGTGGGTGGCTTGCGCCCGCGCCGTGCAGCCATCGGTATCGGTGACCGTGAGGGCAAAGCCCTCATCCGTCGCCTGCCAGTGCAGCCGCACACCGATGCGTCGCTCGGCGGAGTCCCTGGCCAGCAGCCGCTCCCAGGCCATGTCGCGATTGCGACTGATGGCGCGCCCGGCGCGCAGATCCTTCAGGCTTGCGATGTCGGCGTTGGGTTCGATACGCCAGCGATCCTGGCCCAGCGCCTGCGCCACATTCACCGGCACCCCTTGCAACTCGCCCTGCAGGTCGGTCCAGGTCAGGGCATCGCCATTGTTGAACTGCACACCCTCATGGCCCTGCACCTCGAAGTCGGTGCGCCCGACCCGCACCACCTCACCCACCGGCAGCCCGGCGTGCTTGGGGGTATCAAAGGCGCCGATGTCATCCTTGCGACCATTCACAAAGTAGTCGGTGGCCCCGCGATTGAAGTTGCGATCGGGATCGGGGGTAAAGAAATGTCGGGTGCGTCCGCTCGATGCGGCGCACAGGGCGGGCTCGCTGGGGTCGGTTGCCATCCCGCGCTCGAGCAGGGCATCGAGCTGCTGGCGGTAATGCGCGGTCACGTTCTTGACGTAGCCCAGATCCTTGTAGCGGCCTTCGATCTTGAAGCTGCGAATGCCGGCTTTTACCAGGGCCGCGAGGTTGTCGGTCTGGTTGTTGTCCTTCAGGCTCAGCACATGCTTGTCATGGGCCACGATACGCCCTTGCGCATCGTGCACGGTATAGGGCAGTCGGCACTCCTGAGAGCAGTTGCCCCGGTTGGCGCTGCGACCGGTGTGGGCATGACTGATGAAGCACTGGCCACTGTAGGCCACGCACAGCGCGCCATGGATGAAGAACTCGAGCACCGCACGATCCACCTGCTGCGCCACGGCCGTGATCTGCTGCAGGGTGAGTTCGCGGGCGAGCACCATCTGTGCAAAGCCCGCATCCTGCAAGAAGCGCGCCTTCTCGGGTGTGCGGATGTCGGTCTGGGTGCTGGCATGCAACTGAATGGGCGGCAGATCGAGCAGGGTCAGGCCCATGTCCTGCACGATCAGGGCGTCAGCGCCCGCCTCGTAGAGCTGCCAGACCAGCCGCCGCGCGCCTTCGAGTTCGTCATCGCGCAAGATGGTGTTGACGGTGACGAAGATGCGGGCGTGATAGCGGTGGGCATGGCTCACCAGCCGGGCGATATCGGCCAGGCTGTTGCCCGCCTTGTCGCGCGCACCAAAGGCCGGCCCGCCGATGTAGACCGCATCGGCACCATGATCGATCGCCGCGATGCCGATGTCGGCATCGCGCGCCGGGGACAGCAGTTCGAGTTCAGGACGTGGCATACCGGCACTCTACCGCGGGGCCGGTAAGATGGGCGAGACCTCACAGCGACCGGAGACCCGCACATGAAGACCCGAATCACCGAACTCTTTGGCATCCAGCATCCGATCATTCAGGGCGGCATGCATTACGTGGGCTTTGCCGAGCTGGCCGCGGCGGTCTCCAACGCAGGCGGCCTGGGCATCATCACCGGCCTTACCCAGCGCACGCCCGAGCTGCTCGCCAGGGAGATCGCCCGCTGCCGCGAGATGACCGACAAGCCCTTTGGCGTGAACCTCACCTTCTTGCCGACCTTTGCCGCGCCGCCCTACCCGGAATACATCCAGGCCATCATCGAGGGCGGTGTGAAGGCCGTCGAGACGGCAGGTCGCAGCCCTGAGAAGTACATGGCCCAGATGAAGGCCGCGGGCATCAAGGTGATCCACAAGTGCACCTCGGTGCGCCACTCGCTCAAGGCTGAGGCCATTGGCTGCGATGCAGTGAGTGTCGATGGCTTTGAGTGCGGCGGTCATCCGGGCGAGGACGATGTGCCCAACTTCATCCTGCTGCCGCGCGCTGCCGAAACGCTCAAGATCCCGTTTGTGGCCTCCGGGGGCATGGCTGATGGCCGCAGCCTGGTGGCCGCCATGGCACTTGGTGCCGAGGGCATGAACATGGGCACGCGCTTCATCGCAACCCGCGAGGCACCGGTGCACGAGAACGTGAAGCAGGCCATCGTGGCCGCGAGCGAACTCGACACCACGCTCATCATGCGTTCGCTGCGCAACACCGAACGCGTGCTCATGAACAGCGGCGTGCGTCGCATCAAGGAGATCGAGGCCGCCAAGGGCGCTGCGCTCACCATCGATGACATTCACGATGAAGTCGCCGGCATCTATCCCAAGGTCATGATCGATGGCCAGATGGAGGCGGGCGCCTGGAGCTGCGGCATGGTGGCCGGCCTGATCCATGATGTGCCCACCTGCAAGGAACTCGTCGACCGCATCATGGCCGAGGCCGAGCAGATCATTCACGAGCGGCTCGCCCGGTTTTCGAGGGGCTGAGCGGCCTCAGCCCCGATCGAAGAGCTGCCGATACACCTCGCCGATACCGGCAGCCTCGCGCTGCAGGCTGAACTGCTCGGTCACGCGGATGCGGGCGGCTTCGCCCATGGCGGCCGCGCGTGCCGGGTCGCTCAGCACACGCAACAGGGCCTGCGCCAGGCCCTCGGCATCGCCGGTGTCGACAAGCTCGCCATGGATGCCGGGCTGCACCAGGTCTTCAAATGCGCCGGTGCGCGAGCAGATCACGGCACATCCGGTTGCGGCAGCCTCGAAGGGCGTGAGCCCAAAGGGCTCGTAGCGCGGGCAGGCCACGCAGACCAGGCTGCGTTGATACCAGCGGGCCACTTCGCCGGCCGGCACTTCGCCGATGAAGCGGATGCGCTCGCCCAGGCCCGCGGCATTGATGCGCTGCTGCAACTCCGCCTGATACGCCTGATGCTGGGGCTGGGCCAGACCCGCCAGAAAGGCGGTCACGCCGGGCAACCGAGGCAGGGCCTCGATCATGGCGTCGACAAAGACATCGCTGCCCTTGTCGGGCCGCACCCGACCAAAGTTGCCCACGCCGATCGTGCCGGGCAGTCCGCTCTCGGCCCAGGCGGCGAGTTTGTCGGGCGGCGCTGAAAACCGAGACAGATCAATCCCGTGCGCCACCACGGCCGTGGTGTTGGGCACGAACGAGGCCGCCTTGGGCGTGGTGGAAATCACCGCATCCATGCGCGAGATCAGCCAGCGCGGAAACGCGCCGTGCCGGTGCTGGGCCGCGGAGGTGAAGACCAGGCGGATCGGCAGGCGAAGCACATCGCGCGCAAAGATTGCCGCCATCATCTCGGG
>Ga0255095_1000613_pt1 | contig 17403 bp, 13 predicted proteins | sample Colum_Law_RepC_8_2_FD_188435 | JGI IMG/M metagenome (GOLD analysis project Ga0255095, IMG submission 188435) | Freshwater microbial communities from Columbia River, Oregon, United States - Colum_Law_RepC_8d | ecosystem: Environmental > Aquatic > Freshwater > River | place: USA: Oregon...
GCAATACGTCACCCTCACCGGGCGCGGACTCGTCAGCGTGTGCGCCACGGATGGCAAATTCCTCTGGGGTTACAACCGCATCGCCAACGGCACCGCCGACATCCCCACGCCGATTGTGAAGGGCGACTACGTCTTCGGCTCCAGCGGCTACGGCGACGGTGGCACCGCGCTGGTGAAGCTCGTGAAGGACGGCGCGGGCGTGAAGGCCGAGGAAGTCTATTACCTCAAGGCCGGTGAACTGCAAAACCACCACGGCGGCATGATTCTCCTCGGCGACCACGTTTACCTGGGCCACGGCCACAACAACGGTTTCCCCACCTGCGTCGAGCTGATGACCGGCAAGGTCGTCTGGGGCAAGGAGCGCGGCCCCGGCAGCGGCTCGGCGGCGATTGTCATGGCCGACGGACACCTCTACTTCCGCTACGAGGACGCCGTGATGGCGCTCATCGAAGCCACGCCCAAGGGCTACAACCTGAAGAGCTCCTTCACCCTCGCCAGCAAGAACGGCAAGAGCTGGCCGCATCCCGTCATCCACAACGGCAAGCTCTACATCCGCGATCAGGACGCCCTGCTCTGCTACGAAGTCCGGAGCAAGTGATCCGTCCGTGAGCGGGACACTCCTGTCCCGCAGTTCCCTCTCGGAGAAATTCCCCGCTCTGGCGGAGTGCCGAGCATTGCTCGGCCGGAACACCCTCACTCGCTCAGGCCGAGTAATGCTCGGCGCTCCAAACTGATGCCCCACGGCGCACCCCTTGACTTTGCCCCGCCGCTTCCGAAAACTCCGCGCCCTATGGCCGAACCGAAAGAGAATGTGCTGATGGAGAAGATCACGTCGCTGTGCAAGCGGCGCGGGTTCATTTTTCAATCCTCCGAGATCTACGGCGGCATCCAGGGCTTTTGGGACTACGGCCCGCTCGGCGCGGAGCTGAAGCGCAACGTGAAGGAGCTGTGGTGGTCCACCATGACGCGCATGCGCGACGACGTGGTCGGCCTCGAAGCCACCATCATCATGCACCCGGCCATCTGGCGAGCGTCCGGGCATGTGGACACGTTCAGTGATCCGATGTGCGACTGCTTGCTGACGAAGAAGCGGTTTAGGGCGGACCAAGTGGAACCACAGAGCGGGACGGTCATTTGGTTTTCTGGTGCCGATGCTGGGGATGGGCCTGCACCGGAAGGGATTCCCACTGTCGGCGAGGTAGCGATGGCCGCTGTAAAACTCGGGTATCTTGATGACCTGGAATCGGTGCCGACACACCTTTTGAGAAGTAGGGAACCAATGGACTCCGGCTCCCTTCAGCCGTTCGCTGTGTTGCTGCCCAAAGGGAAACCCGAGGAGACTGCAATCAAGCTGGCAAAGCAGTTTTATTCCCAAAGGGGAATCTCCAACCCGCTTCCAAAAGTCGAAAAGCGGGAGTTTGTGGAGAATTCCCAGCGCTTCAATCCGGAAAACGGCGCGCTGCTTACCGAACCCGTGCCCTTCAACCTGATGTTCAAGACCTACGTCGGCCCCACGGCCACGGAGGCGGATGTGGCTTATCTTCGTCCCGAGACCGCGCAGGCCATCTTCGCGCAGTTCAAGAACGTCCACGAGACGTCGCGGCAGAAGGTGCCCTTCGGCGTCGCGCAGATGGGCAAGGCGTTCCGCAACGAGGTCACGCCCCGCAACTACACCTTCCGCTCGCGCGAGTTCGAGCAGATGGAGCTGGAGTTCTTCATCAAGCCGGACGAGGCGGTCGAGGCCGTCACCGGCGCGGTCGCCACGCCCGCAGGCAAGGACCATCCCGGCGAGCCGCAGCCCAACTGGGGCTGGCAGCTCTGGCACCAGTATTGGGTCGAAGAGCGCATCAAGTTCTACGAGGGCATCGGCCTGCCGCGCACCACGCTGGAGGAGTATTGGCAGAAGCCCGAGGAGCTGGCGCACTACGCCCGCGCCTGCGTGGACATTCTCTTCAAGTTCCCCTTCGGCACGCAGGAGTTGGAAGGCATCGCGGCCCGCAGCGACTTCGACCTCTCGCAGCACGAGCGCTGCTCGGGCAAGGCCATGGGCGTGTTTGACGAAGAGTTGCGCACGGCGTTTGGCAAGCTGCCGCCCGAGAAGCAGACCGAGTTGAAGGACCGCTACTACGCGGCCCGGCTCAAGTATCTCACCAAGATGGGCGTGCCGCTGGACAAGGCCGGCGCCGAGGCGCAGGAAGACGCCGACGGCCTCGCGAAGGGCCAATACATCCCGCACGTCATCGAGCCGTCCGCCGGTGTGGACCGCCTCATCCTCGCGCTGCTGGCGAACGCATATTCGGAAACCACCAAGACGGACGACAAGGGCAAGAGCGAGACGCTCTACGTGATGAAGTTTCATCCGCGGGTCGCCCCCATCAAAGTGGCCGTGCTGCCGCTGCTCAAGAACAAGCCCGAGCTGGCCGCGAAGGCACGGGCGATCTTCGAGTCGCTGCGCGGGCACATGATGGCCTTCCACGACGAGGCCGGTTCCATTGGCAAACGCTACGCGCGGCAAGACGAGGCAGGCACGCCGTTCTGCGTGACGGTGGATTTCGAGACGTTCGAGGGCATCAAGGACGGCCCGCAGGCCGGCGTGAAGGACACCGTCACCATCCGCCATCGCGACGACGGCAAGCAGGAGCGCATCGCTGCGAGCGAACTGCTCCCGTGGCTGCTCGCGCGGGTGAAGTAGGGCGGAGGCGGGGAAAGTATTCAGTAAGCAGTGTTCAGTGTTCAGGCGTGCCGGTATGGCCCCGCTGACACTGAAAACTGGCTACTGAATACTTGCTCGTCGGACGGACTTGCCTTCAACTCTCCGCAACCACGCCTAGCCATGTTGAACATCCATCACCTCGAACTGTTCTACTACGTTGCCAAGCATCAGGGGGTCAGCGCCGCCGCGCGCAACATGCCCTACGGCATCCAACAACCGGCCATCAGCGGGCAGATTCTCGCGCTCGAGGATTACCTCGGCGGGCCGCTCTTCCAGCGACGCCCATTCGCCCTCACCCACGCAGGCGAGGAGCTGTTCGCCTTCATCAAACCGTTCTTCGACGGGCTCGAAGTGGTCGAGGAAAAGGTTCGTGGCGGAGCAACGCAAGTCGTCCGTCTCGCCGCCGCCACGATCATCCTTCGCGACCATCTGCCGGAGATGCTGCAAACGCTGCGGCCCAAGTTTCCCAAGCTCAAGGTGCTGCTGCGCGAAGGCGTGCAACCGCAGATCGAGAAGTGGCTGGCAGACCAGGAGGTGGACCTCGCCGTCACCGTGCTCGATGGCACCCCGCCGCTCGGCGTGCAGTCGGAGGCGCTGCTGCAAGTGCCGATCGTATTACTGGTGCCCAAGGCGATGAAGCTCACCAGCGTGGATGATCTCCTGAAGCGCGACCGGATCGATGAAACGCTCATCAGCCCGCCACTCAACGAAACCATCACGAAGAACTTCCAGGACCACCTCGCCCGACGCGGGGTCGTGTGGCCGCCCGGCATGGAAGTGAACTCGCTGGAGCTGGTGGAGACTTACGCCGCGAATGGTTTTGGCATCGGCCTGACACTCGCCATCCCCGGCAGGTCGCTGGACAAACGCCTGCGCGCGATGCCGCTGGAAGGGGTGAAGCCAATCACCGTCGCCGTGCTGCGGCATCCGAACCTGCCCCCCGTGGCGCTGGCGCTCATCGAGGAGATGCGCAAGCGCGCGAAGTCGCTGGTGGCACCGTGAAGCAGAGGGGGCGGCCTTCATGCCGCAGGGCGCCGGATAACGAGCCTTCGGCCTGCGCACTTTGCCGCGAGTCGCCAATCATTCCCCTTACTGCCGGGGAAGCTGATTCAGGGTGTAATACGCCGCGTCGTGCAGGAGCGGCGTGCCCTGCGCCGACTTCACGCCCGCCGCCTTGAGCTCGTGAACGTGTCCCTCCACCAAGCCTTCAATCTTCAGCCGCACGCTGCGGCCATCCGTCGCGACCTTGGCCGAAACAATTTTGGGCGTGCCCTTGTCCACCTCCGGACTGCCGTAGGCGCTCTGGTAGATGTAGGTGTAGTTCTCCATCGTATAGCTCGCCGCATCACTGGCTGCCGCGACGTCCACCGGTTCGGTGAAAGTCAGCTCGAAGCCATCGGGCTTGGCGTGCATCTCGTGGATCTCAAACGGGATCTTTCCGTTCCAGATCAAGCGGTCGAGCGCGAAGGGCTTGCCGCCGCGCGCACCCCAACCACGGTCGGTGCCAAAGACAAACAAGGACGCATCGCTGGCGAACTCCAGACCGAGCGCGCCGGAGCCGAAGCCGGCCTTGAACGGGAAGCATGCGCCCTGGTAGTTCTTCCCGTCTGCGGTCTTTTCGAGGAACACGCGCATCACGGTCGAGTGCGTCTGGTCGCCGACAAAGAGCTGGTCCTTGAACGGGCCGAACTTGCCGCCGCTCACGTCGCAGGCGATGCCCGCGGCGCTCTGGCCCATCTTGCCGTAGGGGAAATAAACGGCGGGCGGGAGGAGTTCAGGAATGCGCTTGGCCTCGTCGTAAAGCCGGCCACCGCTGGTCGGCTCGGCGGGCTTCTTCAGGCCGGCCTTGAGAATCGCGTCCTTCGTCATCGGCTCGTCGAACCACTTGTTGCCGCCCGGATGCCCAATGAACGCACCGGGCTTGAGCCAGTGCAGCTTGCACGCACCGTTCCAGGGTCCTTGGTTGTCGGTGTAGAAGACTTCGCCCAGCGCGTTGAAACCGATGCCGCCGGGCGAGCGAATGCCGGAGTTGGCGGGCGTGACCTTGCCGTCCGCCGACACGCGCACGCACCAGCCACGATAGGGATTGCTGCTGCTGAACGAGCCGGTGAGGCAGAGCACGACCCAGATGTCCCCGTTGCGGTCGAACTTTGATCCAAACGCATACTCGTGGTAGTCGCCGTTGATGCCCCACATGTCGGTGACGGTCTCGACGATGTCCGCCCGACCGTCGCCGTTGGTGTCCTTGAGCCGGGAAATCTCGCCGCGCTGCGTGGCGTAAATCCAGCCGTCGCGCGTGGCAAGGCCGAGGACCTCATGCAGGCCGCTGGCAAAGCGCGTCCACTTCGGCTGGGCTGGCTCGCCGCGCACGCCTTCGGCAATCCAGAGATCCCCGATGCGCGTGGCGCAGGCCAGCTTGTCCGGCCCGAGGAACAGCAGCGAACCCGCTTCAAACTGCACGCCGGGCGGCGTGGGCAGCGTGACCATCCGGTAGAACTCCGCCTCGCGCTCGGCCGTGCCGGGCGCGGGACCTTTCTTGTCGGCGGCAGGGAGACTCAACGTCAACCCCGGCAGGAGAACCGCGAGCAGTCGGAACAGGGAAAGTTTTGTTTGCATGGTGAGTGTCAGGGTGTTGGTTGGAGGAACGTTCATTTTACCAGGCCAGCTCCTCCACCAGCTTTGCGGTGCCATTCTTGAACTCCACGGCAACCAGCAGCTCCTGCTTGCCGCCGCTCTCGCGGACGTGCGCCTGGCCGCCGGTGAGCTTCACGCGGACCTTGCCGTCCATGAGGAAGTTGCCGTTGCCCTTGTCCTCGATCTTCGCCCCCACGGCGGCGCGGAACTGCAGGCCGGTCACGGGCTTGGTCGTGCTCAATGTGAGCGTGCGTCGCAGACCAGTATCCGCCTCACCGGGCAGGGCGGCGGTGAAGTCCTCCACGGCAACATCGCCAAAAGTGTAGCGGAAGGCCGGGCGTTGCTGGGCATCAATGCTGTAGCCACGGAACTGGCCGCTCGTGGTCCGGCCAGTTTCCACGGGCCAGCTTGCGCCGGGGCTGTCGAGCAGCGCGAACTGCGGGCCAGGGGTCCACTTCACGACGTTGTAGCCCAGCGGTGGCTCATAGCCGACACCGCGTCCGGTGCGATGCCGGGCAGCATCGATGAACGGTCCCTGCCAGATCAGCGCGAGCCGCAGCTCGTTCGCATCGAAGGCAAAATTCACCTTCTCCGGCAGGCCGACGCCGATGGCGCGCGACCCCGCACCATCAATGAAGTTCCGGTAAATCAACGCCTCGTTCGTCGCGACCAATTCCAACTTCCCGGTGACGAGGCCCGGTGGCAGTTCGGCCTGCTTGCCCTTGGCGAGGAACGTCCAGAGCGCGGCGACCTGCTTCTCGGTGTCGCCGCCGAGGATGTCGCGGTTGGCGGCCTTGCCGTCGGGCCAGAAGGGCGGCATGCGCGTGCCGGGGCGGAGCAACTGTGGATTCAGCAGGTAGCGGCGGAACCAATCCCAAGTGAGCCGTTCGGCGATGGTGGTGAGGTCCAGCGCCGGCACGCCGAGCGAGGGCTTGCCAGCGAAGTTGTGGCAGGCGATGCAGCTCAGCCCTCCAGTGCCGGCGAGTTTGTGACCTTGTTTGGCAAGAACAGCCTCCTCGGTTGGCACCGGAGCAGTGCTGGCCAGCGCATCCGCTGCGGTGAAGTCGGCGACCAGATGTTTCACGTTCGCCTCGCCGAACTGCGGCATGCGTGTGGCCATGTAGGGCCGGACCGCACCTCCCTTCCACATTGTGCGCTCCAGCCACTCCGGGCGCAGCTTGTTGCCGACGCCCGTCAGATGCGGCGGAATGCGACCCTCGTCGCCGAGGTCGGCTTCGATGGCCGGGCTGAAATACTCACTCCGACCGGGCCCCGGCCCGCCCTTGCCATCGCGCTGGTGGCAGGCGACGCAGTTCAACTGCGCCAGCGTCCGGTCCAGTTTGGCCTTGGGTTCCAGCGCAGTGCTCAAGGCATCCTTGTTCGCAAGCGTCGTGCGAAGGGCTGTCCGCTCGGCGTCGCTCAGATGAAACTTCGGCGCGGCCTTGGCCGGCGCGCTGGCGAGACAGCCGCCGTTGAGTTCCCTGAGCAAGTTGAAGGCAGGTGCCTTCAGCGTGGAAGCCACGCGCTCCGGACCGGTCTGGTGGCAGCCAGCACAGCCGAGACTGGCGAACAGCGTCTTGCCCCGCGCGGCCTTGGTCACGTCCACGGCAAATGGCGCGTCGCCAGCAGGACGCATCGGCTGGCCATCGTGGGAGAAGACTGCGGCCGGGATTTCCTGCTTGCCGATGCCGGGGCCTTTCCATTGCGCCTTCAGCTCCGTGCCACCACCGCCATCAAAGTAGTCGAGGCCGAAGGCGTGCTCGCCGGCCTTGAGCGTCACTTTGCCTTCGCGCAATTGCGGCGGATGGATGCCATCATTGTCCACCACGCGCTTCTCGTTGATGAACAGCCGCGAGCCGTCATCCGAATCGGTGTAGAAGGTGTATTCGCCGTCCTTGGGAATGGTGATGACGCCCCGGAAGCGTAGGCCGAAGGAGCCTTTCTTCAACGCGACTTTGAGCGTGGGCGCATCGGCGACACCCGTGGCTTTGGGCTGCGAAGCCTTTTCCAAGTCAGCGAGCTTGGTAAAGCCCTGCTCGAAGTATTCATAGGTGAGGCCGGGGAGTTTCACGGTCGTGCCGACGGGCACCTGGGTGCGCAACAGGTAGGTGGCGAGGGCACGGGACTCGCCCTCCGTGAGCCGCAGCGAGGGCATCCGGCCAGATTGCCGGGACTTCACGGGATCACGGAGGAACGCGGCGAGATCGTTGACGGTGAACTTGCGCGCGAGGTCGCCGAGCGGAGCGGAGACGGCGGCGAGCGGGGCGAGATTGACCTTCTCCTTCGAGTGCGCCGGCGCGTCCTGCGGCGCATGGCAGGCGACACAGCCGACAGTGTGGAAGAGTTCGCGGCCGGCGTTGACCGCGCTGGTGCTGTAGGCGGCGGGCTTGGCGGCGGTGGCGGGCTGGAGCGAGATGACGAAGTGCGTGAGGGCCTCGATGGCTTCGGTGCGCTCGGCCGGCGGAAGCGAGTGCAGGGCGTCGGGCATCGTGGTGCCGGGCTTGGTGGCCTGCGGGTTGGTGAGCCAGGCGCGCACCCATTGCGGCGTGACCTGCGCACCGTCCTTGCCCAGGCGCGGAGCCAGGTTAGGAGCGAGGCGGGCAATCACGCCCGGTCCGGCGGTGTGACAGGCGGTGCAGTTCAGGCTGGCGAGAAGCTGTTCGCCGTCGGGCGTGGCGGCTTGCACGGCAGCGGCGAGCAGGAGTGACAGGGAGATTCCCAGCCGACGGATGAGGGGGGAGCAAGACATGGGATAATTGAACTGGGGCAGAAAGAGGGTCTTCAAGACGAGAAACTTGAGGTCTGAAAAATGAAACCAAAGCCGTGAATCAAATTCCGACCAGCCCGGCTCACTGCTTTGGCGCGGGCGGCGGCGTGTTCGCCGCCCCGTCGTTGTTGAGCTTGCGCAGCCAAATGTTGCGGAAACGGACAGGGTTGCCGTGGTCCTGCAAGGAGAGATCGCCTTCCTGCACCTTCGTTTCCAGCTCACGGGCGTGATGCACGATGATGCCGTTATGAATCACGGTGAGGCGGGCCTTCTGCGTGACCTGCCCTTTGTCATCCAGCTTCGCCCGCTCGACGATGATGTCGTAGGTCTGCCACTGGCCGGGCTTGCGCGAGGCGTTCACGTAGGGCGGATGCTGGTTGTAGAGCGCGGAGGCCTGGCCGTCGGGGTAAGTATCGTTGTCGAAGGAATCAAGCACCTGCACCTCGGGCAGGCCGCCGATGAACACGCCGCTGTTGCCACGGCCCTGACTGTTGCCCTTGACTTCGACGGGCGTGGCCCACTCGATGTGCCACTGATGGTCTCCGGCAAACTTCTCCCGCGTGCGGATGCCACCGGTCTTCGGCACAATCTCGAAATAGCCGTTTTCCACCTTCCACTTTGCGGTGTCGTCAGCAGGCGCGTCGGCCTTCTTGGCGTCGCTCTTCCACTTGGCAAGGCTCGTGCCGTCAAAGAGCACGAGCGCATCGGACGGAGGGGTGGCGGGCTTCTCATCGGAACCCCAGTTGGCCGGGGTGACCACCGGGGGACGCGGACGGGCCATGTCGCCCGGCCTCCACTTACCGTCCGGAGTTCGCCGCTCAGATTTGGCGTCCGCAGCAGGCAGGGAAAGGGTCGCGGCGATCAGCAGCAGGATGGCGGAAGGGCAAATGCTTTTCATGAGCAAAGCAACCGACGCCACAGCGGGAGAATTGTTCGGGCGGAGTTAAAACTCACCCGTTCAGCCAGCGCCGCCGCCCTTGACCGCCTTCGGATCGCCCTTGAGCAGGGCCACACCGTAGTCACGGTTCATGCGGGCAATGAAGTCGAGGGAGATTTCCTTCGGGCAAACGGCTTCGCACGAACCGGTCACGGTGCAGGCGCCAAAGCCTTCCTCGTCCATCTGCTCCACCATCGCCTTGGCACGCTTGTAGCGCTCAGGCTGGCCCTGCGGCATGAGGCCGAGATGCGAAATCTTGGCGGAGACGAAGAGCATCGCGCTGGCGTTCTTGCAGGCAGCCACGCACGCGCCACAGCCAATGCACTGCGCGGCGTCCATGGCCAAATCGGCATCCGGCTTCGGGACGGGAATCGAGTTCGCGTCCGGGGCAGCCCCCGTGCGGACGGTGATGAAGCCACCGGCCTGCTGGATGCGATCGAAGCTCTTGCGGTCGCAGACGAGATCCTTCACCAGCGGAAAAGCCTTTGCACGGAACGGCTCGACCACAATCTCGTCGCCGCTTTTGAAGCTGCGCATGTAAGTCTGGCACGTCGCGATGCCCTTGTGCGGGCCGTGCGGCTTGCCATCGATCACCAGCGAGCAAGTGCCGCAGATGCCCTCGCGGCAGTCGTGGTCGAAGGCGATCGGCTCCTCGCCACGGTTGGCGAGCTGCTCGTTCACCACGTCGAGCATTTCGAGGAACGACATGTTCTCGTTCAGCTCGGGCGACTCGTAGGTCTTGAAGGAGCCGGGGGAGTTGCGGTTTTTCTGCCGCCAGACTTTGAGGGTGACTTTCATCGCGTCTAAAATCGTTCTGGGGTTTGCGGCGCTATTTGTAGGAGCGGGTGCTCATCTTCACTTCTTCGTAAACGAGCGGCTCCTTGTTCAGGATGGGGGCTTTGTCCGGCGCACCCGCGTATTCCCAGCCGGCCACGAAGGCGAACTGGTCGTCGCGGCGCTTCACGTCGCCGGGGTTCACAAGGCCCTGCTTGGTCTCGGGGTCGTCCGGCGTGTATTGATACTCCTCGCGGAAGTGGCCGCCGCAACTCTCCTCGCGCATGAGCGCGTCCCGGCACATGAGTTCGCCCAACTCGATGAAGTCAGCGATGCGCCCGGCGCGTTCGAGCGACTGATTCCAGTCGTTCGACTCGCCGAGCACATTGACTTCCTTCCAGTAGGCCTCGCGCAGGTTGCCGATAGCCTTGATGCCCTTCTCCAAGCTCGCCGCGTTGCGCGCCATGCCGCAGTGCTCCCACATAAGCTTGCCGAGTTCCTTGTGGAAACTGTCGGGCGTGCGCTTGCCCTTGTTGCCAAGCAGGCGCTTGGTCATCGTCTGGACATTCTCCTCGGCGTCCTTGAACGACCCGTTGTCAGTCGTCGGGCGCTTGCCAGGATTTTGCCCCGCGAGGTAGCCGGAAATGGTCGCGGGCAGCACGAAGTAGCCGTCGCTCAGGCCCTGCATCAGCGCGCTCGCGCCGAGGCGGTTCGCGCCGTGGTCAGAGAAGTTCGCCTCGCCCAGCACGAACAGGCCGGGGACGTTGCTCATCAAATTGTAGTCCACCCACAGGCCGCCCATCGTGTAGTGAACGGCGGGGTAAATCCGCATCGGCGTCTGGTAGGCGTTCTCGTTCGTGATTTCCTGATACATCGCGAACAGGTTGCCGTAACGCTCACGGACCTTGCTCTCCCCGAGGCGCTGGATGGCGGCAGAGAAGTCGAGGTAAACACCCAAGCCAGTCTCGCCGACGCCCCGACCTTCGTCGCAAACCGTCTTCGCGGCGCGGCTGGCGATGTCGCGGGGCGCGAGGTTGCCGAACGCGGAATACATCCGCTCCAAGTAGTAGTCGCGGTCGCCTTCGGCGATGTCGGCCGGCTTCTTGCCACAGTCTTCCTTGCGCTTGGGAACCCACACGCGGCCGTCGTTGCGGAGCGACTCGGACATCAGCGTCAGCTTGGACTGGTAATCGCCGCTGACCGGGATGCACGTGGGGTGAATCTGCGTGTAGCACGGATTGCCGAAGCACGCGCCGCGCTTGTAGGCGCGCCAGCTCGCCGTGACGTTTGCGCCGCGCGCGTAGGTCGAGAGGTTGTAAACATTCCCGTAGCCGCCGGTCGCGAGCACGACCGCGTCGCCGTTGTGGCGGGTGATTTCGCCGGTCTGGAGATTGCGGACGATGATGCCCTTGGCGTGGCCGTCCACGACCACGAGGTCGAGCATCTCGGCGTGCGTGTAGGACTTCACGCCGCCATTGGCGATGTTGCGGTTCAGCGCGGAGTAAGCGCCGAGGAGCAACTGCTGGCCGGTCTGCCCACGTGCGTAGAACGTGCGCGATACCTGCGCGCCGCCGAAGGAGCGGTTGTCGAGCAGGCCGCCGTATTCGCGAGCAAACGGCACGCCCTGCGCCGCGCACTGGTCGATGATGTTGACCGACACCTCGGCAAGCCGATGCACGTTCGCCTCGCGGGCGCGGAAGTCGCCACCCTTGATGGTGTCGTAAAAGAGGCGGTGCACGGAGTCGCCGTCGTTCTGGTAGTTTTTGGCCGCGTTGATGCCTCCTTGGGCAGCAACCGAGTGCGCGCGCCGGGGCGAATCGTGGAACACGAAGTTATGCACTTCGTAGCCCAGCTCCGCGAGCGTGGCGGAGGCAGAGGCGCCGGCCAGCCCCGCGCCGACGACGATGATCTTGTATTTCCGCTTGTTCGCCGGGTTGATGAGCTTGGTGTAGAACTTGTGGTGTTCCCACTTCTCCGCGAGCGGGCCGGACGGGACGTTGGAATTCAGCGTAGCCATGTTACTTGGCCTCCTTTCCTTGGACAGCGACCAGCGCGGGCACCGGCTGGCCGGCGTCCGCCTTCAAATCAAACTTCTTCCGTTCCACGTAATCACTGCCGACCAGCCGCAGGAAAATCGCCACCGGAATAACGCAATAGCCCACGAGCAGCGCCAGGCTGGCTCCCTTGGCAAACAACTGGATGCGCGGCCACCAGACGTGGTCACGCAAACCCAAAGATTGAAACATGGCTGACAAACCGTGCCCAAGGTGGGTGAACAGCATGGCCTGGGCGATCAGATAGAAAAGGACGACCCAAGGCACTTGGAAGCCGAGCACCATCATCGCGTAAACGTCGGGGACCGTCTCACCGTGCAGCGTGGCCGTGAGTTTGGAAAAATCCCCCACTCCATTGATGCCCGGCAGCAGCGCGGTGAAATGCGCGAGGTGATAGACAATGAACGAGGCAATCACAATGCCCGTGGGCAGCATGTATTGGGAGGCCTTGCTCGCGCCGTAAGCGCCCTTGGTCGCGTAGGGCTGGGGCCGGGCGGCTGCATTGAGCTGCGCCAGCGTCACGGCGGCGAGGATGTGCAGGCCGACGCAGGCAAGCAGGCCAAGGCGCGCACCCCAGACCATGGCGGGCTTGGACTTGAGAAAGTGAGCATAACCGTTGATCAGCTCTGGCGGCCCGAAGACCTGCAGGTTGCCGACGAGGTGCCCGATGAGGAAGACGAACAACGCCAAGCCGGTGACGGCCATGACGTATTTCTTCCCAAGGGAGGAATTCCAGGTTCGCTCAATAATGTTCATTGCGGAGGGCGCGGCAATGGAGTGCCGCTGTGCCAACACGGAGTGGACTGTAGGGGGGCGGGGAAAACATCGTCAACGCGCCGTAAAAAGTATAAGCGGCCCTTCCCCCCTGCATGAGCTTGGCGGCCGTGGCAGATTCGTTCCAGCCCGATTCTCCGACTCTCTGCATGGCGGTGGCTACATGAGCTTCAGCTTCGGCAGATCCTGCGAGTCCACGAGGCCCACTGGCTCCCGCTTGGTATTCACGACGATGAGGTCGTCGATGTTCCGCTCGTTGAAAATCTTGAGCGCCTCGGCGGCCAGTGCCTCGTCCCGGATGCAAATGGGATTGCGCGTCATCACTTCAGCCAGCGGGCGCGTGAGCAGGTCGCTGTCCGTGGCCATCCGCCGGCGGAAGTCTCCGTCGGTGAAGACGCCAGCGAGTTTTCCGCGCTTGTCCACAATGGCCAGACTGCCGGACCTGGCCTTGGTCATCACCATCAGCGCGTCGCGCACGGCAAAAGTCTGCGGGGCGACGGCGTTGCGATCGCCGGAGCGCATGATGTCGCGCACTTTCACCAGCAGCGCGCGGCCAATCGCTCCGGACGGGTGGTAACGGGCAAAGTCCTTCCGGGTGAAGCCCCGTGCTTCCAGCACGGCCATCGCCAGCGCGTCGCCCATCACCAGCATCGCGGTGGTGCTGGCGGTGGGGGCCAGGTTGAACGGGCAGGCTTCCTTCGGCACGCGGACGTTGAGCACCACATCGCTATGCCGCGCAATGGTGGACTTGGGATTGCCGGTGAAAGCGATGATCCGCACGGCAAAGCGCTTCAAGGCCGGGAGCAGATTGACCAGCTCCTCCGACTCCCCCGAGTAACTCAGCACAAGCACGAGGTCGCCGTCATTGACGATCCCAAGGTCGCCGTGCAAAGCGTCCACGCTGCTGAGGACGACGCTAGTCGAACCAGTGCTCGTAAGCGTAGCGGCGAGCTTCGCGCCGATGTTGCCGGACTTGCCGATGCCGACGATGACGAGTTTTCCGCGCCGCTTCAGCGACTCGACGGTGAGTTCCACTGCGCAATCGAAGGCGTCGTCGAGCTGCGCACGCACGGCACGGAGAGCGGCAAGTTCGATGTCGAAAACGCGGCGGGCTTGGGGGAGGTGGGTCATTCGGACTACAGGTGTCGAAGGATATCTTCCTTGGCTATGCCCTTCGCATCCGCGACGGCGCGAAGAATCGCGTTTAATGTCCCCGGACGCAAAACCGGATGAGCGGGGACGGAGAGACGATGAGAACGGGGAACGTCTGCCTGTAAAATCATGTGGCTACCTTCCTGATTCACCTGACGGTAGCCGAAGTGCTTGCAAAGCAGCTTGGCCAAAGCCGTTCCGCTCAGGTCGCGCGGCAGCTTCATGCGCAGGCCATCACTTCGTCACGAACCAAGTGAAGACGAATGGTTGCAGGCTTGGGCTGGTCAAAGAAATAGGCCGACACAGCCTCGGAGACATTTGCTCGCAGTTCCGCCCAATTGTCGCCTTGCGTGAAGATGTCATGCGAGAGGCACTCAGCGACAAAACCGCCGTCGGCTTCTTGCGTGACGCTAAACACGAGTTCCATAAGGCGAATCTGTCATCCCGCCGTGCTGCCGACAAGCCGCTTTCCAACCATCGACACCACTTACTTCAACTTCTTCAACTCCACGTCCGTCCAGGCGGACTCGCGACCAGCGGTGGCGGCACGAACCTTCTTCACGAAGTCAGGCGCGACGGGGTCGTAGTCGTGGTCGAATGCGCGGCGGAGGTAGGTCATCACGGCGGCGACCGTCTCGTCGTCAAACGTGCCGTGGCCGGGCATGTCCATGTCCCACTTCTTGCCGAGGACGGTGATGGGGCCGCCGACACCGTGCAGGATGATGCGGGCGAGGCGGTCGGGCGAACCGGCCACCCATTCGCTGTCCACGAGCGGCGGGGCGAGACCGTCCTGACCGTAGCCGTGGGCCTGATGGCACGCGGCGCACGTGGCCTCGAACATGACCTTGCCTCCATCGAAGCGGGCTTGCTCGGCCGAGGTGAGCGGCTTGATGACCGGCAGCACCACGCCGGGTTTGCCGGGCCAGACGACGACCTTATCGAGCTTCTTGGCCGCGGCCTGGATGGTTTTGTCCTCGGACTTTTCCAACGCGGCAAGCGCGGGCGGTTCGGTGGCGAGCTTCACGAGTTTCACGCGCGGCGGCGGCTCGCCTTTCTTCGTGGACGGCGCGGGGACGTTGAGGCTGGCGAGGACGGCAAGGGTCTGCCACCTGGGCGTTTCCTTGCGGGTGATTTGCTCCAGGAGCTTGTTCACGCGGTCGCCGCGAGCCTGCTGGAAAACATTTTTGGCCAGCGCGCTGATGAAGGCTTCGCCGCCACCGACCTTCGCCTTGTCCTCCCATGACTTGTCGTGCGTGACGCGCTCCAGCATCTCAACTTCGCGCAGCGCCAGGCCGCTGATTAGCGCGTCGCGGATGATAGCATTCGTGCCGGCGTTGCGGGCAAGCACGGCCATCGCGGCCTCGGCGGCGGGCTCCTTCGCCTGGCCGAGCGTGAAGGCGAGCTGGACCTGCGTGTAAACGTCCTTGGTGTCGGCCAATGAGACGAGCTTGAGTAGCACCTTGTCTTTGTCAGAGGTCTTTAACAGGCCGTCGGCCACGCGGATGGCGGCGGCGCGGACCTTGCCGTGCTTCTCCTTGGCGAGCGTAGCAATCAACGTGTCAGCATCCATCTGGCCCATGCCGTCGAGTGTCCAGAGGGCGTGCAGGCGGGCGCGCGGGTCGGCGGCACCGATGGCCATTTGCTTCAGCGGCGCAAGTGCGGCGGCGGACGGCTTCTCCACCAGCAGACGTTGCGCGGTGTCGCGCCACCAGCCATTCGCGTGCGTCAGCGTGTTGACGAGGTCGTCAGGCGCGGCGGACGCGAGCTGCGGCTTCGGACCGGGCGGCTTGCCAGTGTGGACGATGCGGTAGATGCGACCGCGTTTGATGACCTTGTCGAGACCGCGGTCCTCGGCCTGCTTGCGCAGGTAGCTCGTGAGGAAGACGCGGTGCTGGAGGATGCCGTGATACATGTCCACGAGGTAAAGGCAGCCGTCGGGTCCGGTGTAGGCGTTGACGGGGCGAAACAGCTCGTCGGTCGAGGTGAGAAACTCGGCTTCGTTGTAGGGATTCGTGCCGGTGAGGTCGCCATTCTTCTCCGTGAACACCATGCGACGGACGAAGTTTGCTGACGGCTCCGGGATGAAGGCATTGCCTTGGAACTCAGCGGGAAAATTGTCGCCGCGATAAATCACCGGGCCGCAGGTGGCGGTGTATTTGGCGAGTGTGCCGTCAGGCTTGAGCGTGGCAGCTTGGTAGCCGCGGTTGACACCGGGGTTCACGCGCGCGGGCCAGACGGTCTGGTCCTTCATCGGCTGCTGCGCGAGGCCAGCGGTCGTGCGGAAGAGTGGGTTGCGGAAATAATACTCACTGGGCACATAGTCGGTGCGGAGCTGGTCGGAGTTGGAGTTGTAGTAGGGGCGGCCCCAGTCATCCATCGTGAGCCCCCACTGCCCGCGCGAGGTGGTGGCAGAGCGCTTCCACTCGTCGTCCACGCGGCGGAAACGGGCGTTATGGTTCGCAGAGACAATCCAGTTGTCCATCATCCACGTCGGGCTGTTGCCGGTGTGCTCGGGGTTCTTGAAGCCGTTTGGCGCATATGCCTTGTCCACCATCACACGCGCGCCAGGCTTAAGGCCGGACTCGATGGGATACCAGAAGAGCGCGGGCGGCTCGCAGACCAGCACGCCGCCGTAGGCGAGGCAGAGCGCACGGGGCATCACGAGCTTGTCGAGGAAGACGGTCTTCTTGTCCATCTTGCCGTCGCCGTCGGTGTCTTCGAGCACGCTGATGCGGTTGATGGGTTCCATCTCGCCCGCTGCGGTGGGTGTGTTCATGTAGCTGGGCATCTCTACAACCCAGAGGCGACCGTCGGCGTCCCACTGCATCGCGATGGGCGTCTCGATGAGCGGGTCGGCAGCGACGACTTCGATGCGAAAGCCCGGCGGGAGCTTGAAGGTCTTGAGTGCGTCGGTGGCGGAGAGCGGCGGGTTGGCGGGAATTTTCTCCCTTGGCACACGCGGCTCCTGCTTTTCGCCGGGTTTGTCGCCGCTTTGCGCGAGCGCCAGGGCGGCGGTAAGGAACAACACGGACAGAATGCGGGGCAACATGGTTTTCGAGGTCACAGTTTCAGCAAAAAAGACACCGCGCCAGACCGACACGACGTGCGGGAAGTTACCGGGAAGTGCGGATGGTGCAAGACTGCGGAGCGCGGCGGAGCCCGGTCACTTCGCCAACGCCAGCGCCACGGCGCCAGCCACGGCAATGACCGCCCCAATGGTCGAGCGCCGCGAGGGCTGCTCCTGCTCCAGCCAGCGCGCGAAGGGCATCACCACCAGCGGGGACAGCGCAACGATGGGCAGCACGACGGCGGAGGGCGTCGTCTTGAGCGCCCATTGATAGCAGCTCACACCGAGCGTCGGACCCGCGAGCGCGTTGAAGACAATCCACTTGCCGGACCTGCGCCACTTCTCCGCCGTGGACATGTCGCCGGGCGAAGCAACGGCTTCGGCACGAGCGAGAAGGAACTGCCGCTTCACCACTAGCAGCGCAAGGCCGGAGATGATGACGCCCCCGATGATGCGCTGATACGCCGCCGTGATGCCGTCCATCGGCTGGTCGGCGAGGCGGCACAGCTCATACGCCTTGCGGCTCAAGAC
>Ga0255095_1000615_pt1 | contig 17366 bp, 13 predicted proteins | sample Colum_Law_RepC_8_2_FD_188435 | JGI IMG/M metagenome (GOLD analysis project Ga0255095, IMG submission 188435) | Freshwater microbial communities from Columbia River, Oregon, United States - Colum_Law_RepC_8d | ecosystem: Environmental > Aquatic > Freshwater > River | place: USA: Oregon...
CGCCAGCCAGTAGAGCGTCGCGTCTGGATCGCTCCCGCGCATGGACTTGATGAACGCGCTGATGGTGTCGTAGTGCGCATCCCCGTCGCCGTCATACACGATGGCCTTCTTCTGGATGCACTGCTCGGCAACTTCCATCGTGATGCGGATGGTGCCATCGGACTCCGGCGGGGTGGTGAGAGCCGCGATTTCCAGCGAGTTGAGCGCCTTGCGCGCGTCGCCATCGGCCACGCGGGCCAGGTGCTGCGCGGCTTCCTTCGCAATCTTGATTTTGAGGTGGCCGATGCCGCGCTCCGCATCCATCAACGCGCGGGCCAGCAGGTCGAACAGGTCATCCTCCGAAATCGGTTGCAGCTCGAAAATCTGCGAGCGCGAGACGAGCGGCGAGTTGACGAAGAAGAACGGGTTGTGCGTGGTCGCGCCGATCAGCCGGATGACTCCGCTCTCAACATCGGGCAGCAGCACGTCCTGCTGCGACTTGTTGAAGCGGTGGATCTCGTCCACGAACAGCATCGTGGTCTGGCCGGTGTTTTCGAGCCGGTTGGCCGCGCCCTGCAACACCCGCCGCATGTCGGCCACGTTGGACTCGACCCCGCTGAGCCGCTCGAACTTGCACTTCGTCTGCCGGGCAATCACTTGCGCCAGCGAGGTTTTGCCGGTGCCGGGCGGCCCGTAGAAGATCAACGACTGAATCCGATCGGCCTCAATGGCGCGGCGCAGCAGCATGCCCGGCGCGAGGATGTGCTGCTGGCCGACGTATTCGTCCAGGTTGCGCGGCCGCATGCGCTGCGCGAGCGGTGCGGCGGCTGCGTGCGCATCCGGACGCGGCACTTCCGGCGCGGCGGGCGCGGGCGTCTCAGCAAGGGCGAACAAATCATCGCGCGGCATGAGGCGAAGATAATCCCCGAGCGCGCCGCTCAAAGCTCAAAAGCAGGGCTGCCGGCGCAGCTGTTTCGGCTTCAGCCCCGGACCAGACGCGTCGAGCGCCGCCCCGCCGCCCGGCCCCGCCGTGCCGGCAACCGGGGGGCCAGGTTGACCGGGAAGACCGCGTCATGCTGGCAGAACGAAGCCCAGTCCAGGGCCTCCTGTTGATCCGCCGCCGTGCCGCCACGCAGTTCATAGCGCCCGTCGCGCAGGCGGTGCAGGGTGGCGGTGCCGAAACTGGCGACGGCTTCGCTGCCGGCGCTCCAGAGAGAAAGGAGATTTTTCACACGCGCAGTCTGCCGGCTCCGATGGGACATCCGCTGTCCGCGTGTAGATTCACGCCGATGTAACCGCCCCGGCACGAGTCTCCCACATGGGTGTGCTCCAATCAGCGGCGATGGCCGATTTGCTCCGTGCAACTCTCGTCGGCAATGCGCCGACCTCCGCCGCTCGACCTCCGCTGCTCACGGTGCGAGAGATCCTGCGCACCCCGATGCCATCCCAGGCCGGGCGCCCCTTCGCCCGGAGCGTGATTCGCGGACTGTTGCTGGCATTTGGTGGCAGCATCGTCCGCGTGCGCGGGCTGGAGCGGATCGCGGCGGAGCACGACCCGTTCATCCTCGCGCTGAACCACAGCACCAAGTTGGAAGCGCTGTTTCTGCCGGCGTTTCTGCTGCACACCCGCGCGGGCCAGCCGCTGCATTTCATCGCGGACTGGAATCTTAAGCTCGTCCCCGGCATCGCGTTCATCTACCGCGCCGGTGATGTCATCACGCTGGACCGCAAGCCCGCGCGTCCACGCTTCCTGAACGTCCTGCGCCCGTTGCTCACGGATCGCGTGGCGGCATTCACGCGTGCGGCGGAACGGCTGGCGGCGGGTGCATCGGTGGGCATCTTCCCGGAGGGGACAACGAACCGCGACCCCCGCCGGCTGCTGCGCGGGTTCAGCGGAGCGGCCAGGTTGTCGCTGCAAAGCGGCGTGCCGGTCATCCCCGCTGGCGTGCGCTTTCCGCAGCATCAATACGGGACGCGCATCCCGGAACTCGCGCCGATGGAAATCGAGTTTGGTGAACCGCTCGTCCCGCCCGCCAAGCCCAACCTGACGGCCTCCGCCGTCCGCGCGTGGCACGGGTGCGTGATGCATGAAATTGCCCGCCTCTCTGGAAAAACCTGGTCAAACGAAAGGAAACCTCATGCTTAGTCTCAGTCGAATCACCGTCGTCCCAGTCATCTCCGAATGTGAGCGTCAGGAGGCCATTCAAGTCCTCCGCGCCACCTATGAGCGGGAGAAGGGCTGGCTGGCGGACGGCAACCTGGCCTTTTCGCCCGACGACCTCGACCGCTTCGATGTGGCGTGGTTCCTCGCCCGCCGCAACCGCGAACCGGTGGGCGTGCTGCGCGTGCTGTTCAACCCGCCCTTGGGCACCTATGCCCAATATGGTTTCAAGCCCATTGCCGGCTCGGCCTTCGACGTCACCGAGTTTGTGAAGCGAAGCCGCGTGGCGGAGATCGGGCGCTTCGCCGTGCTGCCCGAGCACCGAAAGAATCACTACATCGCCGCGTCACTGATGCGTGCCGCCGTGCAGGACACCGTGGAGCGCGGCTTCACGCACTACGTCACGGACATCTTCGAGGGGGAGAAGCACAGCCCGTATCTGTTTCACACGCGGGTCATGGGCTTTGAGCCGGTGGCGACCCATGAGGTCGGCGAATTGAACTGCCCGAACCGCCGCGTGACCATGGTTCTCGACTTGCCGGCAGCCTATCGCCGGCTGCGCCGCACCGGGGGCTGGCTGTTCCGCTACCTCACCGCCGATTGGAGCGAGACCTTGCACCGCCGGTTGGCCAGTTCCGTCGCGCCGGTCAGCGCCTCCCAATGCGGCGAGCCCGTGCTGGCGTAATCCAACCCAGCACAAATATGGCTGAAGCGCTACTCGACTAGCCCATGACCACCGTTCCACTCCGGGTCAGCTCCCCCTGCTTTCGCGACCAGGCGATGGCCCAGTGGGATTGTGACGAAGCCGCGTATCGCCGCCGCGTCTTTTGGCGCAGCATCCCCCGCGTGTCTCTGCCCTTGGCCGCACTGGTCTGGCTGGTGCGCCGCCAATACTTCGCGCGCGACTTTGAGCTCATTCACGAGCTGGGCCAGACCCGCGACGCCACCGAATTTCACTACCTCGTGGAGCAGTTCCGAGACGAAGCGATTCGCACCGGCGGCTGGGGACGCAACCTGCTGCGCCTGCGTGTCTCGGGCCGACGCTTACGGCGGCTGCGCTGGGAGCTGCGCTGAGACTCGGACCCAGCGTCCGCCGCGCACGGCGTAAAATGTCACAGAGACGTCGGTTGACTGACAGAGCTTCCATATTAAGAAGTCACGCATGACCGAACTCCAGAAACTGGCCCGTGCCGTCGAGTCCGCCCGCGAAGTGGCGCACCATGCCAAACTTGAACTTGCCGCTGCGAACGCCCAGGCCACCGCCTTGACCGCCGCCGCCAAGCAAGCCAAAGCCGCGTTGAAGGCAGCCCGCAAGCAGGCCAAGGCCGCCAAGCACGCCGCCAAATCTGCCAAGGCGCAGGTAGCCATCACCGCCCAGGCGTTCAACAAGGCGGCCAAGAAGGCCTTGAAGCTGGAGCGCGCCTTCGGGGAATTGAAACATCAACGGCAGCCCACTAAACGCAAAGCTTCCGCCTCAGGCCCCAAGTCCACGTCTCGCCTGGCGGAGCAAAAGCCGAAGCCGGTGAAGAAGCCGGCCACCAAGCTCCCCACGCCCCTCGCGTCTATTGTCGCTCCTCAAACGGCTGATCCAGCCACAGCTCCCACCACGACTCAGCCTGGCTGAAGTTCCGGCGGGCCACTGTCACCGTTGCACCCTTTAACCAGACACGTCTCTGGCTGCAATTCCGTCTGATGGCTTGGCTTGCCGAGCCTAATCACCGCCTCGTGCAGCTCACGGGCCAGGGCCTTGCGGTCGGAATTGCGCAGCGGTTCTCCGAAGTGGACGACGGCGCGAACACGGCGTTTGCCAAGGAGGTTCAGAAAGTGCGGGAGGAACGTCATATCGCGCCAGTAGGCGACTTCCTCTTCCACTGAGCCGTCCACCACCTCGTAGCCAATCCATGCCGGCGTGACCGGCCAGCCGTGTTGCGCGGCTGGCGCGAACAGGGAGCTGTGAAAGGGGAGGACCCGACCACCACCGGTGCTCGTGCCCTCGGGGAACATCGTGAGCACGACGCCTGCCTCGACCATCGCCACAAACTCCGGCCCGAGGTCCGCCACGTCGGCGCGTCGCGCGCGGTTCACAAACAGCGCGCCGCTGGCCCGGGCGATCTGGCCCACGAGCGGCCAGTGACGCACCTCGGCCTTGGAGAGAAACACCATCTCCGTCGCGGACGTGAGCGCGAGCATGTCGAGGTAGCTGACATGATTGCAGACCAGCATCCCGCCGTCCGGCGCACGGCCGTGCAGCTCGACCTCGACGCCGATGAGCGCTCGGACGCAGGCGCTCCAATGGCGCAGCCACCGGGCCCGGCGCGCCGGCGGCGGAAGTTTACGCTCGGTGCAGGCCAGCCAGCCCGCGTGCAAGAGCGCAAGTCCTGCCGCTGCAAGGAAGAGTCCGAAGCGCCAGCCCGAGCGAAAATGAGAGGAGAGGCAGTTCATGTCATCCCAAGGCGTCGGGCGGCAGCAGTTCCAAGTCGATCACCGTGAGGAAATCAATTGTGCCGAACTCGCGGTCGATTGCGGGCGGGCCGCAGATTTTCGCGCCGAGCGAGAAGTATCCGGCCAGCAGGCGCGGGATGCGGACGGGCTCCGCAGCCATCCGGTCGAGCGGACATTCGTAGGCCGGCAGCGGTCGGGTGCGCCACGGCTCGGGCGCAAAGTGCGTGCGCATCAGCTGCGAGTAGGCCGCCGTGCCCAGCGCCGGGTCCACGGTGGGCAGCGAGCTGCAGCCAACCAAGTATCGCCCGCCGCGCTCGCGGCTGTAGGCGATGATGTTCCGCCACAGCAGGCCGATGACTGCGATGTTGCGGTGCTGGCTGTGGACGCAAGCGCGACCGGCCTCGACCGTTTGTGACAGCAGCGGGGCGAGCGGAGTGAAGTCAAATTCCCCGGCGCTGTAGAAGCCCCGGTTCGCTGCCGCCATCGCGCCGGTTTGCAGCCGGTAAGTGCCGACAATGTCGCCCGTCGCGCGGTCCTCAACGACGAGGTGGTCGCAGACTTCGTCGAAAGGATCCGCGTCGCGGCAGGTGGCGTAGCTGGCCTCGAGACCTTCGTTCAGCTCCACATTGAAGACCAGGAAGCGCAGCGTCTGCGCGGCCAGCACCTCCGTGCGGTCACGGGCCAGGCGCACGGCGTAGCGGTCAGCGAGGCCGCTGCGGGCGAGCACGCGGGCGCCAAGGTTGACAGATTTGGGTGGGGGCAGGGTTGCATTCATGAGCCGGAGGTTGGGTCGAAACAGCGACCGGGCGTGAATCGGAAGATTTTCGCCCGGACATACGCCGCAGTGATGGCGGCGCTGGGGATGACAATGAGTCTCACCACCCAGCATGTAGCGGAGCGGAGGCGCGGTTGAACAGGTGTCAATTGCAACTTCGCAGCGACAGGACCGTGACAGCGTCCGCCCCCCGGTATTGTCACCCGAACGTCACGCTCCTTTCACGGCCTCGCCGTTGTCCGCCCGCGCCGGGTGCGGCATACAGATGCCCTATGCCAAGACGTGTGCTGATTGTGGACGATGAATCCGACCTGCGGGAGGTGATGGACTACAATCTCCGACATGCCGGCTATGACGTCGGGCACGCCGACAGCGGCAACACCGCCCTGGCCAGTGCCCAGCGCTGGCTGCCCGATGCCATCGTCCTAGACATCAACCTGCCGGGGCTCGACGGTCTGGCCGTGTGCGAGATGCTGCGGTTACTCCCTTCCACCCGCACAATTCCCATCCTGCTGCTCACGGCCTTGACCAGCGAGCAGACGCGCAAACTCGGACTGGAGCTGGGGGCCAATGACTACATGACCAAGCCTTTCAGCCCGCGCGACCTCGTGGCCCGGGTCGGCAAAATGGTTGAGGAGGCCCGGGTGCCACACGCGGAAAGCAGCTAGACCTTTGGCTCACCCGGCACCTGTGGTCTCAGACGGTCAGGAGCACGCCGGCGTTCTTCACCCAATCGTTGCCGGGCCGCCCCGCGCACGTCACCTGCCTCCCGCACGTTCAAGAGAAACGTGCCATGAAGAAGGTGCTCATCCTCACAGCGGGCTTTGGCGAGGGCCACAACGCGGCGGCCCGCAATTTGCGCGACGCGCTTGAGCTGGTCTCCGATGACGTGCAAGTGGAAGTGCTCGACCTGTTCGAGAGCACTTACGGGCGGCTCAACACGTTGGTGAAGCAGGCGCATCTCGGTGTGGTCCGCTACGCTCCTACGCTCTGGCGCGGCATCTTCTCGTTGCTTGATCACGTCTCTGTGGCCGATAGCGGCCTCACCGGCCTCACGCGTCTGCGCACCGCATTGGGCGACGTGCTGCGCGTGACCCAGCCGGACTGCGTCGTCTCGACCTATCCCGCCTACGCACCGCTCATCAAGGAACTCTTTCGCGACCACTCGGAGAAACCGTTCCGGTTTGTCACCATCGTGACCGACTCCATCTCGGTGAATGCCGCATGGCACCGGGCGCCGAGCGATGCGTTCGTGGTCGCAAACCGCCCCACGGCCACGGTGCTGCACCATGCAGGCGTGCCGGCGGAGCGGATTCATCCGTTGGGCTTCCCTGTCAGCCCGCAATTTGCCGCGCCGGGTATCATGCCGTGCCCGCTGGAAAACGACGGCCCCGTCAAGCTGCTCTACGTCATCAACCACGGGAAGAAGAAGTGCGGCAAGGTGCTCGACCGTCTGCTGGAGAACGAGCGCGTCCACCTGACCATCACGACAGGCCGCGATGCAGAGCTGAAGGCGGAGTTGCAGGACCGCTTCCGCGCCTTCGACGGCCGTGTGCAGGTGCTTGGCTGGACCAACCAGATGCCCGCGTTGATGCTGTCGCACCACGTCCTCATCGGGAAGGCCGGCGGCGCGGTCGTGCAGGAGGCCATCGCCGCGCGCTGCCCGATGATCATCAACCAGATCATCCCTGGCCAGGAGACCGGCAACGCGCAACTCATCCAACAGCTCGGCCTCGGCTTGGTCGCCGACCGCAACCGCGAAGTGCCCGGCATCGTCGAAGACGCCTTCGCCAAGAAGGCCCGTCTCTGGCACGAGTGGCGCGCCAACCTGCTCAAGCACTCCCACCCCGACGCCGCATTGCGCATCGCAGAGCTGATCTTGAAGCAGTGCGTGGACGCCGGCGGCTGGTCCAAGTTTGCCCCGCAGCCGGTGCAGGCCCTTCCTGACGCAAGCGCACCCGCTGTGCCCACCATCGTTGACGGCACGGCGGCGCGGCGGTCATTGCTCTGCGACTTTCACATCCACAGCAACTACTCCGATGGCAGCCTCACCGTGCCGGAGTTGGTGGACTTCTACGGCCCGCGCGGCTTTGACTGCATCTGCATCACCGACCATCTCGCCGACCCACGCCGAGTCATCGGGAAGTTGAGCAAGTTGAGCAACCTCGTCCTGGCCGAAAGCCAGCTTGAGGAATACTTCGAGGTGCTGGACCGCGAGCGCCGCCGCGCGTGGCGCAAGTATGGGATGTTGGTGTTGAGCGGCATCGAGTTCAACAAGGACGGCCTCACCAAGAAAAGCTCCGCGCACCTGCTGGGCATTGACATGCAGATGCCCATGGCGTCCGCGCTGGATTTGCCCGAGACCATCGCGCAGCTCCACGCGCAGGGCGCGCTGGCCGTTGCGTCGCATCCGCACGTCTTCAAGAGCGAATGGGGCAAGAACACGCTCTACCTCTGGGAGAACCAGGACGAGTTCGCGCCGCTGCTGGACGCCTGGGAGATCGCCAATCGCAACGACATCTTCGCACCCGTCGGTCTGAAGCGCCTGCCCTTCATCGCCAACAGCGACTTTCACAAGCCCAAGCACATTTACTCGTGGAAGACCCTGCTCCAGTGCGAGAAGGATCCCGAGGCCATCAAGACCTGCATCCGCCGCAACGAGCACGTCTCCATCACGCTCTATCGTGAGGGCGGACTGCTGCCCATGGCATCCCGCGAAAAACGGCCCGCCGCCGAGTTCAAGTTGGCGCGGGAGACTGAACTGGCCACAGGACGATTGCTGGCGGCGGGGGCCTGACGGCACAAGCGGGGCAGTCAGAGGACAGGCGGGACGCACTGCCTGCCTCAGCCCGGCTCACAGCTTCCGGTGATTTGCCGCGCTGACGGGAATGTCCTTGGGCGCTTCGACGAGCAGCCGTTTCACGTCGGCCACAAACGCGCGCACGTCCTCCTCGCTGGTGTCCCACGCGCACATGAGGCGGCAGCCGCCTTGGCCGATGAAGGTGTAGAACTTCCAGCCCGCCGCCCGCAGCGCGATGATGAGCCACGGCGGCATCTCGATGAAGACCGCGTTGGCCTGGCGCGGGAACATGAGGCGCAGCTCGGGCAGCTGCACCAGCTCGTCGTGCAACAGCGCGGCCATCGCGTTCGCCTGCGCTGCGCGCCGCAGCCACGCGCCGTCCTTCAGCATCCCGACCCACGGCGCGGACAGGAAACGCATCTTCGAGGCAAGCTGGCCGGACTGCTTGCAGCGGTAGTCGAATTCGTGCGCCAGCTCGCGGTTGAAGAATACCACGGCGTCGCCCACGAGCGTGCCGTTCTTCGTGCCGCCGAAGCACAGCACGTCCACGCCCGCCTCCCACGTCACTTCGCGCGGCTTGCAGCCGAGGGAGGCGACGGCGTTGGCGAAACGCGCGCCGTCCATGTGCAGCTTGAGGCCGAGCTGCTTGCTCTTGGCCCAGATGGCCTTGAGCTCCTCGATGGAATAGACCGTGCCCAGCTCGGTGCTCTGCGTGACGCTCACGGCCCGGGTCTTGGGGTAATGCACATCGGTGCGCTTCTTCACCAGCCGCTCGATGCCGGCAGGATCAATCTTCCCGTTCACCCCGGGCAGCGTCAGCACCTTCATGCCGTTGCTGAAAAACTCCGGCGCGCCGCACTCGTCCGTCTCCACATGCGCCGTCTCGTGGCACAACACGCTGTGGTAAGACTGGCCGAGCGACGCGAGCGAAAGCGAATTGGCCGCCGTGCCGTTGAAGACGAAGAAGACCTCGCACTCCATCTCGAACGTCTCGCGCAGAAGGTCGGCGGCATGGGCGGTCCACGGGTCGTCGCCATAGCTGGGAGCATGGCCGCGATTGGCCTCTTCCAGCGCCTGCCACGCTTCCGGGCAGACCCCGGCGTAGTTGTCGCTGGCGAAGTGGCGGCGGGCGTTTTGCATGGCTCGGAGGATGGGCGGAGGACGGAAGGTTGGCAAGTAACGGGCCCGGCGGCGGCCTCCGGTCGGCTGGTTCCGCGATGACTTTTTCTGTAAGTCGTCTTGTGTGGGACGCGGACCGACGGAATGAGGGGTCCCGATGGCCGTATGCCTCGGGCACGAATTGACAACTGCGGGTTCTCCCCCGATAAATAAACCGTCCCTGTTGCCGCCACCAACACTGATGAAAACGCATCGTCCCACGCCCGTCCCTCCGGCCGGATTCACGCTCATCGAACTGCTCGTCGTCATCGCCATCATCGCGATTCTGGCCGGCATGCTGTTGCCGGCGCTGGGCAAGGCAAAGGCGAAGGCCCAGGGAACGCAATGCCTCAATGGGCTCAAGCAGCTTCAATTGGGCTTCATGATCTACAGCGACGACTACGAGGACAAGATCATCTCCAACAACAACGCCCCGGGGGTGGCCACTTCCGCTGAACCAAACGCGTGGATTCAGGGCAACGTTCAGCTCGGCAACGCAAACTACACGAACGAAATTCGGAATGGGAAGCTGTTCCCCTATCACAAAACGGAGCAGATTTACGTCTGCCCGGGCACCCGCGCCAAGACCATCAGCGGCACGCTCGGCATTCCTCACCACCGTTCCTATGCGATGTCGGTCGGGGTCAATTGCTCCGTGGAAGCCCGCAGTGTCAAACGCATCGCGGATATTCAGAAGCCCTCGGACCTGATCGTATTTCTGGAGGAGAACCCGGTCAGCATTGATAACGGGGCCGCCGGCATCCACCCCTTAAGTGTCCTGCAAGGTGGCACGTGGACCACGTGGAATCCGCCTTCTGGCCGACACAACGCCGGGTCGGCCCTCTCCTTCGCCGATGGCCACGTGGAGAATTGGGTTTGGAAGGGTGCGTTCCGAACTATTGTCAATCAATACAACGACATCACACACCCCACGCGGCGGACTAGCGCGACAGTCAACCCTTTCACTGCCGGCGGTGGAATCGCTGTCCCAGTCAACGATCCTGACTCGCTCCGCATGGCCACCGGCTTGAATTACCAGTAAGCCGCAGTTAGCGCCGCGTTTCCCCGCTCGCCAAGCGCCGCCCGTCCGTCTAAAACGCCGCTGACCACATGAGCGGCCCTGTCCTTTTCCTCGCCCCGTGCCAGCGACTCGCAGTCGTCACGTTGCGGGCGGACCACTCGCCGCGTTCTCGTGCTTCAGAACTCTCCGGACGACGGCTGCAAGCTGCCGGCACCTGCCTTTCCCCATCTTTGTCTTTCCCGAATCTTTGGGTTCTCCTCTTTCTCGCCTCCGTCCTCCACGCTTCCGCCGCCGCGCGCACGCCGTGGACCACCTCGCGCGTCATCGGCTCCCCGAATCCGCCGGCCCCGCTCCGCACCGAACGCGTTTTTCCCCAGCTCACCTTTGACCGGCCGGTGGACCTCGCGCGCCTGCCCGGCAGCGACCGCTGGGTGGTCGCTGAGTTGGGCGGCCAGCTCTGGTCGTTCCGGCCCTCCGCCACCGTGGCAAAACCGGAGCTGCTTGCCGATCTGCGACCGCATCACATGCCGGAGGAGTTCGTGCGCGGCTTCAGCATCCTCGGCTTTACCTTTCATCCCGGCTTTGCGACGAACCGCTTCCTCTTCGTGAACTACAACGAGCCGGGCGGCCGCACAAACGGCTCGGTGGTCGCGCGGTTCCGGGTCAGTGCCACCGAGCCACCCGTGCTGGAGCGGGCCAGCGAGCAGGTGCTGTTGCGCTGGACCAGTGGCGGCCATAACGGCTGCACGCTCGCCTTCGGCCCCGATGGCTTCCTCTACATTTCCACCGGCGATGGTGCCGCGCCCGACCCGCCGGACCGGCCGCACAACACCGGACAGGACATCAGCGACCTCCTCGCCTCCGTGCTGCGCATCGACGTGAACCGCACCGCTGGCACAAACCATTACGCCATTCCCAAGGACAACCCGTTCGTCAGCACGCCCGGCGCGCGGCCCGAGGTCTGGGCGTTCGGCCTGCGCAATCCCTTCCGCATGAGCTTCGACCGCGCGACCGGCGACCTGTGGGTGGGGGACGTGGGCTGGGAACAGTGGGAGATGGTCTATCGCGTCCAGCGCGGCGGCAACTACGGCTGGCCCATCACCGAAGGCCCGAACACCCGCGTCCGCACCGACGTGAAGCCCGGCCCCGGCCCCATCCTGCCGCCCGTCGTCGCCATCCCACACAGCGAAGGCGCGAGCATCACCGGCGGCCTGGTTTACCACGGCAAGCAATTTCCCAAGCTCAAAGGTGCCTACCTCTACGGCGACTGGGAGACCGGCACGTTCTGGGCCTTGCGCCACAAGGCCGGCCAGCTCGTCTCGAACACGGAGCTGTGCAAAACCACGCTCAAACCCATCGCCTTCACCACGGATCGCGACGGCGAAGTGCTGGTCTTGGATTACAACGGCGGCTTGCATCGCTTCGCGGCAAACACCGCCCCGCCGGCGAACCTGGCCTTCCCGCGCAAGCTCAGCGAGACGGGCCTCTTCACTTCGATCACGCCGCTCACGCCCGCGAGTGGCGTCGAGTCGTGGTCGCCCATCGCGCCGATGTGGAATGACGGCGCGGTGGCCCAGCACCATCTCGCCATCCCCGGCGACGGCTTGATCGCGACGACGAACGCGCGGCAAATCATCTCCGGCAAGATGTGGTATTTCCCGAAGGACACGGTCTTCGCCCGCACCCTCACGCTGGACCTGAATCGCGGGGACGCGGCCAGCGCGCGGCGCATCGAGACGCAGCTCCTGCACTTCGACGGGCTGGCGTGGAATCCCTACAGTTACCGCTGGAACGCCGCGCAGACCGAGGCCGACTTGGTCGCGGCCGAAGGCGCGAGCGACAGTTTCACCGTGACCGATGCGATCGCGCCCGGTGGCCGCCGCGAAATCCCGTGGCGCTTCCACAGCCGCGCGGAATGCCTGCGCTGCCACAACGCGTGGTCCGGCGAGACGGTGGGCTTCAACTGGCTGCAACTCAACGCCACCGCACCGGACGGCGAGTTGCGGCGCTTGGAAAAGCTCGGCCTGCTCGTCGCCACCAATGCCCCGAAGTCCCAGGCCGCGCTCGTCAACCCGCACGACCTCACCAAGCCGCTCGAAGACCGCGCGCGTTCGTGGCTGCATGTGAATTGCGCGGCCTGCCATCGCTACGGCGCGGGCGGCGCGGTGCCCGCCCACCTGAACGTGGACAAGAAGCTCGCCGACCTGCGTGTGCTCAACGCCAAGCCCACACGCGGAGACTTCGGACTGATTGACGCGCGCGTCATCGCACCAGGTCAGCCTTACAGCTCCACGCTGCTCTGGCGCATCGCGACGGAAGGCGCCGGGCACATGCCGGCCATCGGCTCGCGGACGGTAGATGAAGCAGGCGCAAGCTTGGTGCGAGATTGGCTTACGCAACTCGGTTTTCCGCCTCCGCGATCGCCTGGATCGCCGCCAGGGGCGAACGAGCCGTCTAAGATCAGATTGGCACCTGACGATCACCCGAGCACCGCTCTCCGCCTCGCACTTGGCACAACTCAAACTGAGTTCCGGCTCCACCTCGCCCGCACATCTACAACTCCTTTTGTTCGCGATATACTCCAACGCTTCCTCCCGCCCGAACAGCGCCGCCGCACGCTCGGCTCCGACTTCGCGCCGAACGAAGTGCTTTCGTTGCGTGGCGATGCCGTGCGCGGTCGCGCCGTCTTCGCCAACGAGTCCGGCGGGCAATGCGTCCGCTGCCACCGCTCGCACGGCGCGGGCCGTGACTACGGCCCGGACCTCACCGACATCCGCCGCAAATACGACCGCATCACGCTGCTCACCCACATCACGCAGCCGAACCTGCTCGTCGCCCCCGAGCACCGCACGCACTTGGTCCTGCTCCGCGACGACACCGAGCTGACCGGCTTCCTCAAAAAGCGAACCCCCACGGAACTTCTCCTCCGCCTCGAAGACGGCACCGAGCGGCGCGTGCCGATGGCGCAGGTCGCGTCCACGCGCGTGTCCGCGCTCTCCGCGATGCCCGAGGGCTTGCTCTCCGCCCTGACCGCGCAGGAAGTCGCGGACCTGCTGGAGTTCTTGCTCGCGCGGTAGCTTCACCGCCCGCACTGGAGGCGAATAACCAATTGATCAGCCCGTCCGTCTCAACCTGTGTTTATGAAACAATTCTGCCTGTCCGCCCTGCTGTTCGCCTGCGCGTTCTCCGCCGACGCGCAGACCAAGCCCGAGGATTTCCCCAAGCAGCCGGATGTGCCTGCGCTTTCACCCGCCGAGCAGCTCAAGAAGTTTCAGCTCCCGCCCGGCTACAAGCTCGAGCTGGTCCTCGCCGAGCCGGACATCAAGGAGCCGGTCGTCGCCGTCTTCGATGGCAACGGGCGCATGTTCGTCGCCGAGATGCGCACCTACATGCAGGACATCAACGGCACTGGTGAAATTACCAATCAGAGCCGCGTCTCGCTCCACTGGTCCAGCAAGGGTGATGGCAAGTTCGACAAACACACCGTCTTCGCCGATAAGCTGTTGCTCCCACGCATGATTCTCCCGCTCGGCCCCGGCGAGCTGCTCATCAACGAGACCGACACGCAGGACATTTACCTCTGGCGCGACAAGGACGGCGACGGCGTGGCCGACGAGAAGAAGCTCTGGTATGCCGGCGGCCCGCGCGGCGGCAACATGGAGCACCAGCAGTCCGGCCTCATCTGGGCCACGGACAACTGGCTTTACATGACCTACAATGCGTGGCGCCTGCGCTGGCAGGGCTACGACAAGGAGCCGCTCAAGGAGTCAACGCCCGGCAACGGCGGCCAGTGGGGGCTCACTCAGGACGACTGGGGCAAGCCTTGGTATGTGAACGCCGGCGGCGAGCGCGGCCCCATCAATTTCCAGACGCACATCTACTACGCCGCGCTGAACACCAAGGACCAGTTCGTCGGCGATTACGCAGTGGTCTGGCCCATCGTGCCCATCCCGGACGTGCAGGGCGGCCCGAACCGCTTCCGCCCGGACGAGAAGACGCTCAACCACTTCACCGCGACGTGCGGTGCGGAGGTCTTCCGGGGCGACCGGTTGCCGGCGGACTTGCGCGGCGATTTGCTCTTCTCCGAGCCGGTGGGCCGATTGATTCGCCGCACGAAAGTCGCGGTGACCAACGGCGTCACGCGCTTGAGCAACCCCTATGAGTCCGTGAAGGGTGAATTCATCCGCAGCACCGACCCGAACTTCCGCGTGGTGAACATGAACACCGCGCCCGACGGCACGCTGTATCTCGTGGACATGTATCGCGGCATCATCCAGGAGGGCAACTGGACGCGCGAAGGCAGCTACCTGCGCAAGGTCATCCAGCAATACGGCCTCGACAAAAACATCGGCCGCGGTCGCATCTGGCGGCTCGTCCACGACGGCTTCACGCCCGGCCCGCAGCCAAAGATGGACACCGAGAAGTCCGCCGACCTCGTCGCGCACCTCGCGCATCCGAACGGTTGGTGGCGCGACACCGCGCAACGCACGCTCATCGTCCGCGCGGACAAGTCCGTCGCACCCGCGCTGCAAAGCCTGGCCCGCTCGCACGCGAATCCGCTCGCGCGGATGCACGCCCTCTGGACCCTCGACGGCCTCGGTGCGCTCGACGCCGCCCTCGCCCGCGAGAAGTTGAAGGACACCCACCCGCAGGTCCGCATCGCCGCGTTGCGCGCGAGCGAGACGCTTTACAAGGCGGGCGACAAATCGTTTGAGGCCGACTTCGCCGCGCTGGCGAAGAGCACCGATGGTGACCTCGCGTGGCAGGCGTTGCTCACCACCCGTGCCCTGAATCTTCCCAACGCCAAGCAGACGCTCACCAGCGCCGTGCTTGCGACGAACGCGCCCGTCATCGTCGCGTCACTCGGCAAGGCGCTGCTGGCACCGCCCACAAGCTGGCCGCGCGAGTTCAGCGGCGCGGACAAGGCGCTGCTCACCAAAGGCGAAGCCATTTTCCAAGAACTCTGCTTTGCCTGCCACGGCTTCGACGGCCGCGGCATGACGGTGGACGGCGCGAAGCCCGGCACCACGCTCGCTCCGTCACTCGCCGGTTCGCCGCGCGTCGCGGGCCAGCGCGAGGCGCTCATCCACATCCTGCTCAAGGGCCTCGCCGGCCCCATCAACGGGAAGACCTACGAAGCGTTGATGGTGCCGATGGAAAGCAACGACGACGCGTGGATTGCCGCCGTCGCCAGCTACGTGCGCAACAGTTTCGGCAACAAGGCCGGCATGGTCAGCGCGAAGGAAGTCGCCACCCTGCGCGCCGCTGCGAAAATCCGCACCCAGCCGTGGACCATTGAGGAGCTCGCCCTCGCTTTGCCCAACGCGCCGCTCGCGAACCGCAAGGACTGGAAGCTCACCGCCAGCCACAACGCCGCGTCGCTCGCCAACGCCGTGGACGGCAACGGCAGCACCCGCTACGACACCAAAAAAACCCAGGAGCCCGGCATGTGGGTGCAGATCGAGCTGCCCACCGAGACCGCCATCACCGGGCTGCGCCTCGACTCCGCCGGCTCTGGCAACGACTACCCGCGCGGCTACAAGCTGGAGCTGTCCACCGACGGGCAAAATTGGGGCAAGCCTGCCGCCACGGGCGAGGGCAAGACGGCGATTACCACGATCACCTTCCCGACGGCGAAAGCGAAGTTCATCCGCATCACGCAGACGGGCAAGCCGACCAGCAACACCTTCTGGTCCATCCACGAGCTGGATGTGCTCTCGGACTCAAAGGGCAACATCACCGCCGGCAAGGCAACGGCGAAGCTGCCAGTGCTCGAATAGTCGATGAAGGCGCGGCCTTCACTCCTTCGTCTCGCCTGCTGGATCGCGGCGGTGCTCGTAGTTGCCCGCGCCGCTGCCGCGCCGGCCGCCCGCCCCAACATTGTCTTCGTCCTCGTGGATGACATGGGCTACGCGGACCTCGGCTGCTACGGCGCGAAGGACATCCGCACGCCGCACATTGACCGGCTCGCGAGAGAGGGCGTGCGCTTCACAGACTTTTACTCTAACGCACCCGTCTGCACGCCGACGCGCTGCGGCTTCATCACGGGTCGCTGGCAGCAACGCGTCGGGCTGGAGTGGGCGTTCGGTTTCACGGCGGATGCGTTCCGCCGCCAGGGCAACGAATGGGTGCGTGAGCCGGACATGCATGCGCTCGGTTTGCCGACGACCGTCCCAACGCTGCCCAAGCTGCTCAAGGCCGCCGGATACGCCACCGGCGCATTCGGCAAGTGGCATCTCGGCTACCGCGACGAATTCAACCCGACCCGGCACGGCTTCGACGAATACTTCGGCGAACTACTCGGCCACAGCGACTACTACACGCACGCCTACTACGATGGCACCTACGCGCTGCGCGACGGGTTGAAGCCGGTGAAGGCCGAGGGCTACCTCACCGACCTCCTCAACCAACGCGCCACGGACTTCATCCGCCGCCACGCGCGCGAGCCGTTCTTCCTCTACGTGCCGCATCTCGCGGTGCATGTGCCGTTCCAGCCGCCGGGCCGACCGAAGCCAAGCGTGACCAAGGAAAACATGTATGACGGCACGCGGCGCGATTACGCGGCGATGCTGGAGAAGGTGGACGAAGGCGTCGGCATGATGCTCGCGGAGTTGGAGAAGCACGGGCTGCTCGACAACACACTCTTCGTCCTGAGCAGCGACAACGGCGGCGAGCGGCTCTCCGACAACGGACCGCTGGCGCACAAGAAAAGCACGCTTTGGGAAGGCGGCATCCGCGTCCCGTGCGTGATGCGCTGGCCGGCGAAGTTGTCGAAGGGAAAAGTGACGAGCCAGCCCGGCATCACGATGGACCTGAGCGCGACCTTCGCGGCCATCGCCGGGGCGAAGCCGGCGGCGGACCACGCCTTCGACGGCCTGAACTTGCTGCCCATCCTCACCGGCGCGCAGCCAGAGCAGGAGCGCACGTTCTTCTGGCGCATTGACCGCACGGGGCGGAAGCAGAAGGCCGTGCGCCACGGCACCTGGAAATACCTTCAGGATGGCAACGTGGAATTGCTCTTCGACTTGAA
>Ga0255095_1000624_pt1 | contig 17307 bp, 14 predicted proteins | sample Colum_Law_RepC_8_2_FD_188435 | JGI IMG/M metagenome (GOLD analysis project Ga0255095, IMG submission 188435) | Freshwater microbial communities from Columbia River, Oregon, United States - Colum_Law_RepC_8d | ecosystem: Environmental > Aquatic > Freshwater > River | place: USA: Oregon...
GGAGGTGCAACTGGCGCGCATTCTGCCAGCCTGCCCGATGCCCCCCAGGGCATTCCCGGTGGTGGGCTCGGGTCGGCGTTTCTATGCTGAAGGCCCGCCCGATCACCGGAGCCCCCTGTCCATGAGCCCCACCGACGTGCCGCCTTCGCACCACCGCGCCTGGCCCCGGCGCCTGCCGCAGCGCATCCAGACGCCGGCCACCAGCCTGTGGTTCAACCTTCAGGTCAGCGTCGCGCGCTACCCCGACAAGCCCGCCCTGGTGTTTTTCGACCGTCACCTCACTTACACCGAGTTGCAACACCAGGCCGAGGCGATGGCCGCGCACCTGCGCTCGCAAGGCGTGCAAGACGGTGACCGGGTGCTGCTCTACCTGCAGAACTGCCCGCAGTGGATCGTGGCGTACTACGCCATCCTGCGGGCCAACGCGGTGGTGGTGCCGGTGAACCCCATGAACCGGGCCGACGAGCTGGGCCACTACATCACCGACCCCGATGCCCGGGTGGCCATCTGCGCGGCCGACCTGGCTGGCGAGCTGCTGCAGGCCAACGCGGCACTGCCCGAGGCGCAGCGCCTGCGCCACCTGGTGGTGACGCACTACGCCGACGCCATGGGCCCGCAGGCCGAAGTGCCCGAGGTCTGGGCCAGCTGGCTGGGCACGCGCCACCCACGCCCCGAGCTGCCCGGCGGCCGCGTGGCCGACTGGGCCGAGGCCCTGGCCTGCCGCGCGCCCCTGCCGGCCCACAACCGGGGCCCGAATGACCTGGCCGTGCTGCCCTACACCAGCGGCACCACCGGCCTGCCCAAGGGCTGCGTGCACCCGCACCGTACCCTCATGCACAACGCCGTGGCCTGCGGCCTGTGGAGCAACGCCGCGCCCGACAACGTGCAGCTGCTGGTGGTGCCGCTGTTCCACATCACCGGCATGGTGGTGGGCATGCACGCCGGGCTGTACGCCGGGACCACGCTGGTGCTCATGCCGCGCTGGGACCGCGAACTGGCCGGGCGCCTGATCTCACGCTGGCGCGTGACGCACTGGACCAACATCCCCACCATGGTGATCGACCTGCTGGCCAGCCCGAACTTCGCGCAGTACGACCTCTCCAGCCTCGTCTACATCGGCGGTGGTGGCGCGGCCATGCCGGCCGCCGTGGCGCAGCGCCTGTGGGAGCAGTTCGGCCTGCGCTACGTGGAGGGCTACGGCCTGACCGAGACCGCCGCGCCCTCGCACAGCAACCCGCCCGATGCGCCCAAGCAGCAGTGCCTGGGCATTCCCTTCCTGAGCACCGAGGCCCGTGTGGTCGATCCCGAAACCCTGGCCGAGCTGCCGCCTGGCGAGGCCGGCGAGATCGTGATCCGGGGCCCGCAGGTGTTCGAGGGCTACTGGCGCCGGCCCGAGGCCACGGCCGCGGCCTTCATCGAGCTGGACGGGCAGCGCTTCTTCCGCACCGGCGACCTGGGCCGGGTGGACGAGGAGGGCTACTTCTTCATCACCGACCGCCTCAAGCGCATGATCAACGCCAGCGGCTTCAAGGTGTGGCCGGCCGAGGTGGAGGCGCTGATGTTCAAGCACCCCGCCATCGCAGAGGCCTGCGTGATCGGCACCCGCGACGCCTACCGCGGCGAGAGCGTGAAAGCGGTGGTGGTGCTGCGTGCCGAGGCCCGCGGGCAGGTGGACGAGGCCAGCGTGCTGGCCTGGTGCCGCGAGCACATGGCCGCCTACAAATGCCCGCGCAGCGTCGAGTTCGTGGACGCGCTGCCCAAGAGCGGCAGCGGCAAGGTGATGTGGCGCTGGCTGCAAGAGCAGGAAGCCGCGCGGCAGGTACAGGTGGCCTGAGGCAGCCCAGCGCTCAGCGCTGTCGACGCCCGCGCGCCTGGCCTGGCGTCTGGCCTGTCCATCGCTTGAAGGCCCGGTAGAACGAGGCGGCCTCGCTGAAGCCCAGGCGCCACGCCATCGCATCCGCGCTGGTGTCGCCCTGGCCCAGCGCCTGCTCGGCCAGGTCGCGTCGTGCGCTGTCCACGATGGCGCGAAAGTGGGTGCCCTCCAGCGCCAGCCGGCGCTGAACCGTGCGCTCGCTCATGCACAGCTTGGCGGCCACGCGGGCCAGCGAGGGCTCGCCGTCGCCCATCAGTTGGTCGACCAGGGCGCGGGTGCGCGCGCTCAGCTTGTCGGGCATGCACCGGCGCAGCAGGGCCTGGGCGCCGATTTCCAGGGCCTGGCCCGCTTCGGCCTGAGCCGAGAGAAAAGGCAGATCGGCGTCGCTGGCGCGCAGCGCCACGCGGTTGTCGGGTTCACCGAAGTGCACAGGGCAGCCCAGCAGCTCGTGGTAGAGCGCCTCGTGGGCTGGCGCAGGCTGGCGCAGGCGCACCCAGCGCGGCACCACCGTGTGGCCGGTGAACAGGCGGGCCATGGCCACCAGGGAAGACACCTCCATGTCCACCTTGGCCGGGCCGTAGGGGCGGTGTTCCACGGCGCAGTCGATCAGCACGTCCACGCCCTGGTCGCTCACCACCACGCGGTAGCGGTCGCCCCAGGCCAGGGGGCTGTAGCGCGCTTTTCGCTGCAAGGCGCTCAGCAGGGTGGGGCTGGTCATCACCAGCAGGCCCGTCAGGCCCAGGCGCTCGGGTCGCAGCGCCTGCCCGGCCTTCAGGCCAAAGGCGCTGTCGTTCACTTCGGCCCATGCCGCGCAAAGAAAGCGGTCCAGCTCAGCCGGCGTGACGCCCGACGACAAGCGCTGGGGCGCGATCTGGCACCGCAGGGCCAGGGCTGGCGGGTTCACGCCGGCCGCTTCGAGCGCATCCAGCAGCTGGCGTGACAGTGGCGCAATCGGGTGTTCCATGGCGCGAAATGCTGCCTCGGTGGAGCGGTTCATACCCCCAGGGGATCGGTGGGCCGCCCGATCGCGCCTTGGCGTGTTGAGCCAATACCTTGGCGCCTTTGGCCCATGGGCAGGCCGGGCATCGCGGCACCATCGCCGCGACTTTCACCACCACAGCGAGCCCACCCATGCCCCTGACCTTGCGCATCAATGGCACCTCCCGAGAGGTGCAGTCGCCCCCCGAAACCCCTTTGCTCTGGGTCATCCGCGACGAGCTCGGTCTCACCGGCACCAAGTTCGGTTGCGGCATCGCCGCCTGCGGCGCCTGCACCGTGCACGTGGACGGGCAGGCCACCCGTTCTTGCGTGATGCCGGTGCAGGTGATGGCCGGGCGCTCGGTCACCACCATCGAGGGCCTGCCCGCCACGGTGGGCAGGCCCGAAGGCGAGCTGCATCCTCTGCAGCGCGCCTGGATACAGGCACAGGTGCCCCAGTGCGGCTATTGCCAGTCCGGCATGCTCATGGCGGCAGCGGCCTTGCTGAAGGCCACGCCGCGTCCCACCGATGCCGACATCGACGCGGCAATGACCAACATCTGCCGCTGCGGCACCTACCCCCGCGTGCGCCGCGCCATTCACGCCGCGGCCCAGGCCATGACCTCGCGGGAGGCCGCATGAAACGCCGCACCTGGCTGTTGGGAACGGCCGCCGCGCTGGGCGGTGGGGTGGCCGTGGGCCTGTTCTGGCGCCAGGGCAGCCTGCGCCGGCAGGCGCAGGCCTTGACCGACCCGGCCCGGGGGCAGCTGCTGGGCGGCTGGCTTCGCATCGCGCCCGACAACACCGTCACGCTTTATGTGCCGCACTCGGACATGGGCCAGGGCGTCATGACCACGCTGGGCATGATGGTGGCCGACGAGCTGGACATCGCCTGGGCGCAGCTGCGCGTCGAGCAGGCGCCAGCGCACGGCGCCTTCGCCAACCCCTTCTTCGTGGAAGGCTTTCTCATGCCGGGTGGCGTACCCCAGGCGGTGCGCCCGGTGGCCGACATGGCGTTCGGTGAGCTGGCGCGGTACGCCAGGCTGCAGATCACGGGCGGATCGGCCTCGGTGCGCCACACCGGGCAACGTGGCCTGCGCGTGGTGGCCGCTGCTGCGCGAGGCCTGCTGGTGGAGACCGCGGCCCGGCGCTGGTCGGTGGCGCCCGACACGCTGGCCGTGCAAGACGGCGTGGTGAGCGACAGCACCGGCGCGCGCCGCGCGACCTACGGCGAACTGGCCCAGGAAGCCGCTGGCCGCCGCCTGCCCACGGCACCGCGCCTGAAGACACGAGAGCAGTTTCGCCTGATGGGCAAGGGTGTGCCGCGCCTGGACATCCCCGACAAGGTGTGCGGGCGCGCCCGCTACGGCATTGACCTGCAACTGCCCGGCCTGCTGGTGGCCACGGTGCAGGCCTCGCCCGTGCACGGTGGTCGCCTGACCCGGGTAGACGACGCACCGGCCCTGGCGGTGCCCGGGGTGAAGTCGGTGGTGCGCTTGCCCGAGGCCGTGGCCGTGGTGGCCAGCGGCTACTGGGCGGCCCACCGGGGTCTGGCGGCCCTGCGGCCCACCTTCGAGGGAGGCGAGGCGCAGGCAGACAGCGCCTCGGCCATGGCCCGCCTGCACGAGGCGCTGACCTCGGCCGACACGCAAACCGTGGTCGAAACCGGCCGCGCCTTTGACGCCAGCGTGCGCCGTCACGTGGCCCGCTTTGAGGTGCCCTGGTTGCACCACGCCACCATGGAGCCCATCAACGTCACCGCCCAGTGGGCCGATGGGCGTTTGCTGGTGTGGGGCAGCGAGCAGGACGCTCTGGGCGCCCATGGCAACCTGGTCAAGATCAGCGGCTTGCCGCCCGAGGCAGTGGTGTTCACGCCGCTGCTGCTGGGTGGCGGCTTCGGTCGGCGTTCCGCGCCCAAGAAGAACCACCTGGAGCAGGCCGTGGCCCTGGCCCGCGCCTGCAGCCCCGCCCCGGTGAAGCTCATCTGGAGCCGAGAGGAAGACTTCACTCAGGGCGCCTATCGCCCGGCCGTGGCCACCACCATCGAGGCCGCGCTGGACGGGCAGGGCATGCCCGTGAGCTGGGTGCAGCGCTTCACCGAGACGCCCGATCTCATCAACGAAGGCTACCCGGTGCCCTACCGCATCGGGCACCAGCACCTGCAGTCGGTGACCACGGGCTCGCCGGTGCGGGTGGGGGCCTGGCGCAGCGTGGCCCACAGCCAGCACGGCTTCTTCACCGAGTCCTTCGTCAACGAGCTGGCACGGGCCGCCCGGCAAGACCCGCTGGCCTACCGCCTGGCCTTGCTGCCCGAGGGCTCCCGCCACCACCGCGTGTTGCTGGAGTTGGCCGAGCGCGCCGACTGGCGCCAGGCCGCGCCCGCCGGCGTGGCTCGCGGCGTGGCCATGGTGGAGAGCTTCGGCTCGGTGGTGGGTGAGGTCATCGAAGTGGCGCTGGACGGCCAGCGCAGGCCGGTGGTGAAGCGCGTGGTGGCCGTGGTCGACTGCGGCTTCCTCATGCACCCCGACACGGGCCGCCAGCAGGTGGAGGGCGCCATCCTGATGGGCTTGAGTGCCGCCCTGGGCGAGGCCATCACGCTGAAGGACGGCCGCGTGCAGCAGCGCAACTTCACCGACTACCCCATCCTGCGCCTGGCGCAGGCGCCCGTGATCGAGGTGCATTTTCTGGAAAGCGATGGGCCGCTGGGTGGCCTGGGCGAAGTGGGCCTGCCGCCAGTGGCGCCGGCCTTGGCCCAGGCCTGGGGCCAGCTCACCGGGCAGACCATCCGCCGCTTGCCGCTGCTGCCGGCGGTGGCCTGAGGGGTGTCAGGCCCGTTTGCGCCACACCCCGTGCACCACCTGGCCCGGCCCCTGGTGGCCTGGGCCTTCGTCCAGCACGGTGGCGGTTTCTTCGGCGTGCAGTTCCTCCAGGGCGCTGCCCCAGTCGTGGCGCAACTGCTCAAGGGTGTAAAGCAGTTCAGGGGCTTTCGGCCCGCCGCTGGCGTGGACCAGTTGCGCGGGTGTGAAGGCCTCGAGGATCAGCAGACCACCCGGGCGCAGGGCCTGCACCGCGGCGCGGTGCGCGGCCTCGCGCATGCCGGGGGGCAGGTGCACGAAGACGAACACCACCGCGTCGGCGCTGGCGGGCGCGGGTGCCCACTGGCCCAGGTCGGCCACCTGGGTGTCGAGCGCCACGCCTTGCGCCTGGGCCAGCTGGCGGGCCTTGTCCAGGCCCACGGTGGAGAGGTCGATGGCGGTGACGCGGTGGCCCTGGCGGGCCAGCCACACGCCGTTGCGGCCCTCGCCATCGCCGGGCACCAGCACCGCGCTGCCGGGCGCCAGGCGATGGGCCTGGCTGGCGAGGTAGGCGTTGGGCTGGGTGCCGTAGCGGTACTCGGCACCCGCGAAGTTCTGGTCCCAGAAGTTCATGTGAGGCAGGGGTGTGTTGATACGGCCCCCAGTATGCCGCCGCTGCCTGTGGCCCTCGATCAGGCGGGGTCGTTCACCACCTCGCGGTAGGCGTGCCAGGTGGCGTGGCCCACCACCGGCCCGGCGATGAACAGGCCCACGAAGAAGGGCAGCATCGACAGGCCGATGAGCGCCGTGATGAGCGCACCCCACCACAGCATCACGCCCGGGTTGTTCAGGCTGGCGCGGATGCTGGTGAGGCCGGCCGAGATGGCGTCGGTCTGGCGGTCCATGATCATGGGGATGCTCACCACGCTGGTCACGAAGATCAGGCCGGCGAACACGCCGCCCACCAGGGTGTAGGTGATGAGGAACTCCAGGTTGTCCGCGCTGAACAGCTGTGCCAGCAGGTGCTCGGTGTTGGGCATGGTGTTGAAGGTGACGGCGAACACCACCAGCGAGGCGCGGCCCCACAGCATCTCAAGAATGAGCAGCACACCCGCGAAGATGGCCATGGTGCCCTTGGTGGGCCGCCAGGCCGCCAGCGAGGCGCGCAGCGACGGGCGCTGCCCGCGCTGCAGGGCGCGGCTCGCGTCGTACAGGCCCAGGCACAGAAAGGGCCCCATCAGCAGGAAGCCGGCTGAGAGCGCCAGCACATAGGCCGGCGCGAAGCGGAACACCGCCAGCAGGGCGTGGCCCATCAAAAAGAAGCACAGGCCGTAGAACAGGCCGATGCGCGGGCAGGCCAGGAAATCGGCCCAGCCGGCGCGCAGCCAGCGCAGCGGCGCGGCAGGGGTGAGGCTGGCGATGCGCAGGTCAAACACCGATCGCTCGGGAGCGGAGGCGGTGTTGTTCTCGGGATGCTCGGGCTGTTCTGGGGTGTCGGTCGCGTTCGCGGACATGCGGGTCTCCTGCTCTGAAAACAGTATCGCGCCAGTGCCGCTGCGCCCGGCCATGCGGCGAATCATGGTTTTCCCCAGGGCTACACTGGCGGCCCATGACACCCGAATTCCCGCCACCCTACGTGCCCCTGGCCGAACTCGACCGGGCCTTGTCAGACACGGGCTTTGCCCTGCTCGATCCGGTCAGCGTGAGCCGCTGGCTGGCGGCCACGCCGCCCGAGTGGCGGGAGCTGCAGCAGGCCTGGGACGATCTGCCGCCCGACGAGTACCTGAAAGACGGCGGGCGCTACCGCAAGCGCCGCCACGGCTGCTTCGTGGTGGACGGCGAGCGGGTCGACTTCGTGCCGCACCGCGCCCACTGGCAGCCGGTGGAATACAACGCCCTGCACGGCGGCATGCAGCGCTGGTTCCAGCCCCTGCTGCCGCAGACCCTGGCCTTGCCTTTGTGGCAGCGCCTGCTGGTGCGTCTGGGGGAGGCGGCGAGCGCGCTGCGCGGCGCCCAGCCCTGGTACACCGAAGCCCACACCTTTCGCATCGACACCGCCGGCGGCATCGGCCGCCCCACGCCCGAGGGCGCGCACCGCGACGGCGTGGACCTGGTGGCCGTGTTCCTGGTGGCGCGCCAGGGCATCAAGGGCGGCGAGAGCCGGGTGTTCGAGGCCCATGGCCCGCGCGGCCAGCGCTTCACACTGCAAGAGCCGTGGTCGCTGCTGCTGCTGGACGACCAGCGCGTGATCCACGAGACCACGCCCATCCAGCCCGCCGTGCCAGGGGCCTACGGCTGGCGCGACACCCTGGTGGTGACCTGTCGGGCGGGCGGCTTCCCCGGCGACGGTAGCGATTGAGCCCGGGCCTGCTGGCGCGGGTGGCACCGAATACCCCCTGGGGCTCCCTTAATATTGGGGAGATTCGAAGACCAGGGAGATTGACATGCCAACGATTGCATGGCCAGGCGGCGTGGTGCGCCGCGTTCGGCGCTGGACCGCGCTGCTGACCGCTTGTGCCGCGGCCTGTGCCGCCAGCGCTGCCTTGGCGGCCGACCCCTTCGCCGCCAACAACGGCCTGTACCCGGTGGCGGCTGCCGCGCCAGGGCAGCCCGCCCGCCTGTTGTGGAGCGGCCCATTGCGGGTGCCGAATTTCGATTACCCGGCCGAGGCGCCGCCCAGCGCCTGGCTGGCCAAGGCGCCGCGCCAGCCGCTCACCGTGGCATCGGCACCCGACTACGTGCGCCGACTCAAGGCCTTTGTCGAGCCCAGCCTGCGCCGCCTCATCGAAGACCCCAGCGGCTGGAGCCCGCAGGCAGCGGGCTGGTACGACATGCCCTGGCAGGCCGAGGGCGATGCCCTGTCGGGGCGCGAGGCCATCCTGGGCTCGTACTCGGGCCAGGTGCTGTCGCCCGGCACCTTCCATGGCCTGGACGTGCCCCTGCAGAACCACACGGTCATCTACTACGACCGGCTCGCCGCCACCATGCTCAAGCGCCTGTGGGCCAACCCTTACCGCCCCAACCCGGGCGTGGTGGACTTTCCCGAAGGCTCGATGGTCATCAAGGCCGGTGCCGTCACGGCCACGCCCGAGCAATGGCCGGTGGTGGCCGGCTCGGCCCAGTGGCACGTGTGGCGCCCCAGCGCCCAGGCCGCCTTCGATGCCAGCCGCCAGCCCGGCGCGCCGGTGCCGGCCCCGCAGCTCGTGCCGCTGCGGGTGCTGCAGTTCGACGTCATCGTGAAAGACAGCGTGGCCGCGCCCCAGACGGGCTGGGTGTTCGCCACCTACGTCTACCACGCGCAGGCGCCCGGCAAGGGCACCTGGGACAAGCTCGTGCCCCTGGGCGCGCAGTGGGGCAATGACCCGCAGATCGCCGCCTTGCCCGCCAGCACGCCCCTGCCGCCCCTCACCGAAACCTGGATCCACCGCGAGGGCGCGCCCGCCTACGCGCTGGCGCAGCTGGGCTGGGGTGGTCGGCTCTCGGGCCCGATCGACGTGGCCAAGCGCCACGGCGTCATTTACACCGATGGACAGCCCCGCACCGGCACGCAGCGCGCCTCTTCGTGCATGAGCTGCCACGGCACGGCGCAGACGCCCTTCATGGCCAACCTGTACCCCTCGCCCAACCGCGCCTTCCCGCCCGACGGCGGCACCTTTTTGCTGTACCCGCCGGGCTCGGCTGACTGGAACCGCTGGTTCCAGAACCGCAACGGCCGCACCCCGCAGACGCCGGGGGCCGTGGCGCTGGACTACGACATGCTCATCATGTTCGCCGTGGGCGCCGCCGAGGCCGCCGCTGGCGGGCTGGCCCACACCGCGCCCCGGCGCCTGCGGGTTCACTGAGGGATCGCTTCCATGTTCTGCACCCAATGCGGCGTGAAGGCCAGCGCGCCAAGCCGCTTTTGCGGCCAGTGCGGTGCCCGGCTGCCGGTGCCGGCGCCTGCGGCGCCGGCACGTGAGATCTCGCGCCGCCAGATGACGGTGCTGTTCTGTGACCTGGTGGGCTCCACCACCCTGGCCGAAACCCTGGACGCCGAAGACATGTTCGAGGCGCTGCGCGCGTACCACACGCTGGTCAAGCGCATCGCCGGCCGCTTCAACGGGCACGTGGCCAAGGTGGTGGGCGACGGGGTGGACGTGTACTTCGGCTACCCCATGGCCAACGAGGACGACGCCGTGCGCGCCATTCACGCCGGTCTGGCCATCGTGGAGGGCATCGGCACGCTGGCCGGCCCGGATGGCAAGCCCTACGGCCTGGCGGTGCGCGTGGGCCTGGCCACCGGGCGCGTCACCGTGGGCCAGACCGACACCCTGGCCATCGCCGGGGCCACGCCCAACCTGGCGGCCCGCATCCAGGCCGAGGCCCAGCCCGGGCAGGTGCTGGTCTCGCCGGTCACGCGCCGCATCGCCGGCCCGCAGTTCGACTACGACGACTTGGGGCCGGTGGCCCTCAAGGGCTTTGCCGACCCGGTGCGCCTGAGCGCGGTGGTGGGCGTCAAGGGCTTCAACAGCCGCTCGGCCTGGCGCGGGCGCGACGGTGCCCTGCCCATGATCGGGCGCGAGCCCGAGCTGGCCCGCCTGCGCCAGGCCTGGGAGGCCTGCCGCCACGGCCCGGGGCAGGCGGTGCTGGTGATGGGCGAGGCCGGCCTGGGCAAGTCGCGCCTGGCCACCGCCCTGGCCGAGAGCCTGCACGACGAGCCGCACCTGGTGATCCGCCTGCAGTGCTCGCCGTTTCACACCAACAGCGTGCTCTACCCCTTTGTGCAGCACCTGGTGGCGGCGGCCGGTTTTGCCCGCCACGACTCCCCGCAGGCGCAGATCGACAAGCTTGAGGCCCAGCTGGCCATTGCCGGCATCACCGAGCCGCATGACCTGGCCCTCATGGCCTCGCTGCTGGACATTCCCGTGGACGGCCGCTACCCGCCGCTGGAGATGCCGCCACCGGCGCGCCTGCAGCTCGCGGGCGAGGTGCTGGTGCGCTACTTCGCCGAGCTCACCAGCCAGGTGCCCCTGATCTCCACCGAGGCCGTGCTGGCGCTGTACTTCCGTGGCGTCACCCGCAGCAAGCCGCTGCTGATCGTGTTCGACGACCTGCACTGGATCGACCCGAGCTCGCTGGAGCTGCTCGACAAGCTGCTGAGCACCGCGCGCCTGCAACACACCCTCTTCGTGCTGACCGCACGCCCCGGCTTCGAGCACCGCTTCCCGCCCGAGGCCCGGGTGCCCAGCATCGAGCTGCAGCGGCTCGGTGCCGCGCAAGCCCGGCAGATGGTGGCCCAGCTGTGCCACGCCATTGACCTGCCGGCCTCCTCGGTCGACCTGATCCTGAGCAAGACCGATGGCATCCCGCTCTTCATCGAAGAGATGACCCGCATGGTACAAGACGTGCAGGGCGTGCGCAGCGGCCTGGGCCTGGGCAGCGCTGGCCTGGGTGTGCCCGACACCTTGCTCGACCTGCTCACCGAGCGCCTGGACCGCCTCGGCCCGGCCAAGGCGCTGGCACAGGCCGCCGCGGCGCTGGGGCAGACCTTCCCCACCGACTTGCTGGCGGCGGTGGCCCAGTTGCCCGCCACCACGTTTGAAGACCAGCTCAACCGCCTGCTGGCCTCGGGCCTCTTGCTGCCCAACGGCCCCGGGCAACTCAAGTTCAAGCACGCCCTGGTGGAGAACACCGCCTACGACACCACCCTGCTCAAGACGCGGGTGGCCTTGCACGGGCGGGTGGTGGAGTGCCTGCAAGGCGAGTTCGCGGCCCTGGCCCAGGGCGCGCCCGAGCTGCTGGCCCACCACCTGGCGCGCGCCAACCGCGCGCTGGAGGCCGCGCGCTACCTGCTGCAAGCCGGCGTGCAGTCGCTGCAGGGCGGGGCACCGCGCGAGGCGGCCGAGCACCTCAAGGCGGGCCTGCAGGCCTTGCAAGGCGTGGACCAGGGCCCGGCGCGCGCCGAGGTGGAACTGGGCCTGCTGTCGGTGCTGGGCCCCACCACCATGGTGCTGATGGGCCCGGGCAGCGCCCAGTTTGGCGAGGTGCAAAAGCGGGCCTACGCGCTGTGCCAGGCGCTGCCCGACAAACCCCGCCAGTTCCCCATCACCTACGGCCTGTGCCTCTACCACTGGGGTCGCGCCGAGTTCGATCAGGCGCTGCCCCTGGCGCAGCAGCTGCTGCACGCGGCCAACGCCATCGAGCGCGGCGAGCTGGACCTGGGCGTGGCCCCGCACGAGGCCGTGATGGCCGCCGGCAACATGAACGGCATGATCGCCTTCCACCGGGGGGAATCGGCGCAGGCGCTGGCGCACCTGCAGCGCTCGGTGTCGCTCTACCAGCCCGAGCGCGACGCCGCCCTGTACCCGATCTACCTGATGGACTTCGGCATCTTCGGCCGCTTCTACCTGGCGCTGGCCCACATGGCCTGTGGCGACGCCCAGGCCGCGCAGCAGCACGCGCTGGACGCCTACACCCTGGCCCAGCGCCTGAACCAGCCGCACTCGCTGGGCTTCTCGATGCTGGCCAACTTCAACATCGCCGTCATGCGCCAGGAGCCCGAGGTGGCGCTGCGCTTCGCCGAGCAGTGCGTGGGCTTTTCCACCCAGTTCGGTTTCCCCGAGTTCATCGGCATGGCGCGCATCGTGCGCGGCTGGGCCACGGCCCGGCTGGGCCAGCCCGAGCAGGGCCTGGCCGATCTGGAGGAGGGGGTGCGCCTGTGGCGGTCCACCGGCTTTGAGAACTGGCAGACCTGGTTCGCCTGCCTGAAGGCCGAGATCCTGGCCCAGCTCAACCGGCCCAGGCAGGCCGTGCTGGAGATCGACGAGCAGCTCGAGCGCATCCAGCGCAACCAGGAGCGGCAGTTCCTGCCGCAGCTCTTGCGCTGGCGCGCCGCGCTGGCCTCGGGCTGAACCAGCGGGCGGGGGCACTGGCCCCGGCGCTGTGCGTCAGGTGCGCTCGAAGATGGCGGCGATGCCCTGGCCGCCGCCGATGCACATGGTCACCAGCGCGTAGCGGCCATTGATGCGCTGCAACTCGTGCAGGGCCTTCACCGTGATCAGCGCGCCGGTGGCGCCGATCGGGTGGCCCAGCGAAATGCCCGAGCCGTTGGGGTTCACCTTGGCCGGGTCAAGGCCCAGGTCGCGGGTGACGGCGCAGGCCTGGGCGGCGAAGGCCTCGTTGGCCTCGATCACGTCCAGGTCGTTCACCGTGAGGCCGGCCTTCTTCAGCGCCAGCTGGGTGGCCGGCACCGGGCCGATGCCCATGTACTTCGGGTCCACGCCGGCGTGGGCGTAGGCCACCAGGCGGGCCAGGGGCTTGAGGCCACGGGCCTTGGCCGTGTCGCCGTCCATCAGCACCACGGCGGCGGCCGCGTCGTTGATGCCCGAGGCGTTGCCGGCGGTGACGGTGCCGTTTTCCTTCACGAACACCGGCTTGAGCTTGGCCATGTCGTCCAGCGAGGCGTTGGGGCGGAAGTGCTCGTCGGTGGCGTAGGCCACGTCGCCCTTCTTGCTCTTGAGCGTCACCGGCACGATCTGGTCTTTGAAGTAACCGGCCTCGGTGGCGCGCTGGGCGCGGTTGTGGCTTTCAACGGCCAGCTTGTCCTGGTCTTCGCGGGTGATGCCCCACTTGGCGGCGATGTTCTCGGCCGTCACGCCCATGTGGATGGTGTGGAAGGGGTCGTGCAGGGCGCCGATCATCATGTCCACCATCTGGGTGTTGCCCATGCGGGCGCCCCAGCGCATGTTCAGGCTGGCAAACGGCGCGCGGCTCATGTTCTCGGCGCCAGCGCCAATGGCGATGTTGGCGTCGCCCAGCAGAATGCTTTGCGCGGCCGACACGATGGCCTGCAGGCCCGAGCCGCACAGGCGGTTCACGTTGAAGGCCGGCGTGCCCTCGGCGCAACCGCCGTTGAGGGCCGCCACGCGCGAGAGGTACATGTCCTTGGGCTCGGTGTTCACCACGTGGCCGAACACCACGTGGCCCACGTCCTTGCCTTCCACCTGGGCACGGGCCAGCGACTCGCGCACCACCAGGGCGCCCAGCTCGGTGGGCGGAACGTCCTTCAGGCTGCCCCCAAAAGTGCCAATGGCGGTGCGCACCGCGCTGACGACAACGACTTCTCGGCTCATGCTCATTACTCCGTAGCAGGATGGTGAAAAACCGGCATCCTACCCCTGCGCCTGTCCAAGCACTGGCGCCCCGGCGACCTCCTGGCGCCTACTGGAACGCGTGGCGCGCCAGCACCTGCAGGCGCGGCTGGCCGGGCTGCGCCCGGGCCAGCAAGACCTCGCCCATCGACGGCACCTCGCCCGTGAGCGCGGTGATGTTCACCTGGTGCGTCACCAGCACCCAGTTGCGCGGGCGCTGCAGCCCTTGCAAGGCCTGCCACACCTCGGCGGTCTGTGCATCGCCGCCGCCGTCTCGGAAGAAAGAGTTGATCGCCGGCCACACCGTGGCCTGCCCGAAGGCCAGCTGGGCGGTGTCGGTGCAGCGGCACCAGGCGCTGCTGCGCACCTCGTCCACGCGCACGCCGGCCCGCCGAAAGGCCTCGCCCAGGCGCCTGGCCTGGGCCCGGCCCTCGGCGCTGAGATTGCGCTGCGTGCGGCACTGGTCCAGCCGAAAACCCGCCGGGTCGCCCAGGCCGGGTTCGGTCTGGGCGTGGCGGATCAGCACGGCCACGCCGCCCTCGCGCAGCAAGGCCCAGAAGTCGGGGGCTTGCGCGAAGGCAGGCGGGCGCAGCAGCGCCAGCGGGGCGGCGATCAGGCAGGTGCGGCGTCGCATGGTGGGCTCCTTCAGGCTTGGCGCACGTCGGCCACGGGCTCCTGTCCGAAGTCGGGTCGCGCCAGCCAGGCCAGCACCTGTCGGGCGGCGTCATCGGGCGTGCTGAGCTGGCCGTGGGTTTTCAGGTCAACGAAGCGCTGGCGGTCGGGGAAGGCCGCCGGGTCGCCGCCGCGCAGCTGCACCTGCATGTCGGTGTCGATCACGCCCGGCGCCAGCGACACCAGCCGCGCGCCGTGGGGCAGGGGGGCCTGCTCCAGCGCCACGCAGCGGGTGAAGTGGTCCAGCCCGGCCTTGGCCGCGCAATAGGCCGCCTGCGCGGCCATCGGGCGCCGGCCCAGGCCGGACGACACGTTCAGCACCCGGCGCGGGCCACGCCAGCCGGCCGCCACCCAGGCATCGGTGGCCTGCAGAAACGCGGCGGTGAGCTGCATGGGCGCTTCCAGCCCCACGCGCAGGGCGGTGGCGAGCTGGTCGGCGGGCACCGTGTCCAGCGGGCCGATGTGGGGGATCACGCCCGCGTTGTTGATCAACGTGGCGCTGGCCAGGCTGGCAGGGTCTTGCTCGGTCAGCCAGGCCAGCAGCCGCTGGCGGGCGCCTTCGGTGTCGGCCAGGTCTTGCCGCCATTGCATCAGCGTGGCCCCGCGCGCCTGTGCCTCATCGGCCAGGGCTGCGTTGTCGTGCCGCGAGACACAGAGCAGGGTGCGGCCGGGCGCCAGTAGCTGGCGGGCCATGGCCAGGCCCATGCCGCGCGAGGCGCCGGTGAGGACGGTGAGGTGTTGCAGCGTCATGGCAGGTCAGAACGGGGCAGGGCTGTGCAGCGTGAGCGGCTGGCCGGTGGCGGGGTGGGCGAACGACAGATCGGCCGCGTGCAGCAGAAGGCGCGGCGCCAGGGCTTGCTGCTCGGGGCTGGCGTAGAGCGGGTCACCCACGATGGGGTGGCCCAGGGCCTGCAGGTGCACGCGCAGCTGGTGGGTGCGGCCGGTGAGCGGCTCAAGCTCGATGCGGGTACCCACCTGCGGCGCCGGGCTGTCGTTTAGCAGGCGCCAGTGCGTCACGCTGGGCTTGCCCATGCCCCAGTGCACGATGCTGCGCGGGCGGTTCATCCAGTCGATCATCAGCGGCAGGCTGATGGTCTGCCAGGCGTTGTCGGGCGAGGGGTTGGTGAGCTGGCCGCTCACCACCGCCACGTAGCGCTTGTGCACGCGGCGCTGCTCGAAGGCGCTGCTGATGGCGCGCTGCATGGGCAGCCCGCGGGCCAGCACCAGCAGGCCCGAGGTGGCCATGTCCAGCCGGTGCACGATGAGCGCGTCGGCCCAGCGGGCCTGGGCGCGGGTGCTCAGGCAGTCTTGCTTGTCGGGGCCGCGCCCCGGCACGGCCAGCAGGCCCGAGGGCTTGTTGAGCACCACCAGGTGCTCGTCCTCGTGCACCACTTGCAGATCGGCCGTGACCGTCATGCGGCGGGCCCCAGGGCGGCGCGCAGGGTGTCGGCGTCGAGCGTGCGCGCCGCGCCAAAGCCCACGATCTGCCGGCCCGAGAGGGGCCGCAGGCAGACGAAGCGGAAGTCGGGCAGAGCGGTCATGGGCTCGGCTTCGGGGAAGCGCGCCAGGTAGGCCGCGCGGGCCGAGGCCAGGGCCTCGCCTTGCGCGGTTTCGGCCAGTGCCTGCACGCTCACGCGGGGCAGGGCGTGCACCGGCTCGCCAGCGGTTTCGCCCTGCGCCACCAGCAAGGCCGCGCGCGGCTCGCGCTGCAGCTGCGCGGTGTGTGGCGCCAGGGCGCTGATGTGGATCACCAGGCAGCGCTGCTGCGGGTCCACCGCGAAGGGCACCATCGACACGGCGGGCGCGCCGTCGGCGTCCACCGTGGCCAGCGCGGCCACGCGGTGCGCGGCCAGCATCTCGCGCAACAGGGTGGTGAGACGGGGTTCGTGTGCCATGGCCGGGATCGTAGCCCAGCCCATGGGGGTATCGCCCGCGCATGGACAATACCGGCCATGCTCTTGCTCGCGCCCATGGAAGGCCTGCTGGACGCCACCTTGCGCGACGTGCTCACCCGCACTGGCGGGGTGGACCGTTGCACCAGCGAGTTCATCCGCATCACCCAGACCCTGCTGCCCGAGCGCGCCTTCACGCGCGTGGTGCCCGAACTGCTCAATGGCGGGCGCACGCGCGCGGGCGTTCCGGTGCGCCCACAACTGCTGGGGTCTGACCCGGTCTGCGTGGCCGAGAACGCGGCGCGGCTGGCCACGCTCAACCCGCCTGGCATTGACCTGAACTTCGGCTGCCCGGCCAAGACGGTGAACAACAGCCGCGGCGGCGCCATCCTGCTGGACGAGCCCTGGCTGGTGCACCAGATCGTGCGCGCCGTGCGCCGCGCGGTGCCCGCGCACATTCCGGTGTCGGCCAAGATGCGCCTGGGCTACCACGACGACGGCGTGGCCGAGGCCAACGCCCTGGCCATTGCCGAGGCCGGTGCCGACGAGCTGGTGATCCACGCCCGCACCAAGGCCCACGGCTACAAACCGCCGGCCTATTGGGAACGCATCGCGGAAGTGGCGCAGGCCCTGCCGGCCCAGCGCCCGGTGCTGATCGCCAACGGCGAGATCTGGACGGTGGACGACGCCCGCCGCTGCCGCGAGGCCACGGGCTGCGAGCACCTGATGGTGGGGCGTGGCCAGGTGGCCGACCCGGGCCTGGCGCGCGAGATCGCCGGCCAGCCGCCCGTGCCCTGGGCCGAGGTGCTGCCCCTGCTGCCGCTGTTCTGGGCCCAGGTGAGCGCGCGGGTGGAGCGGCGCCACCGCGCCGGGCGCCTGAAGCAGTGGCTCAACAGCCTGCGCCGGCGCTACCCCGAGGCCCAGGCCGCCTTCGACACGCTGCGCCTGGTGCACGATCCGGCCGTGAT
>Ga0255095_1000626_pt1 | contig 17278 bp, 12 predicted proteins | sample Colum_Law_RepC_8_2_FD_188435 | JGI IMG/M metagenome (GOLD analysis project Ga0255095, IMG submission 188435) | Freshwater microbial communities from Columbia River, Oregon, United States - Colum_Law_RepC_8d | ecosystem: Environmental > Aquatic > Freshwater > River | place: USA: Oregon...
GGGCGGGCCCGACGAGCATGCCCACCGTCAGGCAGATCGAGGCCATGGAGAACACCAGGGCCATCTCGGCGCGACCGATGCCAAGCAGGGCCTCCATCGGCTTGAGAAAGACCGAAAACGCGTACACCGTGCCAAACGGCAGATTGACGACGGTTGCTGCGGCCAGCACAAGTGCGCCGCGGCTCAGGCCCGGTGGAGCGGGTGAATCGCTCATGAAGTCGGTGAAATGCTCATTGATGTCCCCGCGCACGACAACCGAACTCCGGACGGAGTCCCGTCCCACAGCGGCAGACCGAAACGATCGGCGGGCAAAGAATGGGGCCGCGTCGAATGATGAGCCAGCGTCGGATTTTCATTTTCTTTTCACGGGCTCAGTGTATCCGACTGAATTAAGCGGGTATGCTTGCAGTTGGTGATGACGCCGGCACGACACGTGACGGTGGCCGCAAGACGCCACCGCACCAGGGAGATCGACATGAACAGCTGGACATCGCGAGCCGCAGCACCTTTCGAGCCTGAAAAGCGCTCGGCAACCGCTTCGCGCGGCATGGTGGTCACAAATCATCCGCTGGCATCGGCCGCGGGTGCGGAAATGCTTGCGGCAGGTGGCAACGCCATCGATGCCGCAATCTCCGCGCTGTTCACCCTCACGGTCGTCGAGCCCATGATGGTGGGCATTCTGGGCGGGGGATTCGCTCACCTGCGTCTGCCCAACGGTCACCAGACCGTGCTCGAGGGTCAGGGCCGCTGCCCGCAGGCCGTGGACGATCGCACCTACGAGGCCGATCCACTGGCCCCGCCGGGTTCGCTCGATGCGGTGGGTCGACGCAACAGCGTGGGCCGTTCATCGGTGGCGGTTCCGGGCAACCTGATGGCCTGGTGCGAACTGCTCGCCCGTCACGGCACCATGTCGCTGTCCGATGTGGTGGAGCCTGCGATCCGCCATGCCGCCCGCGGCTTCATTGCAACCCCCTTTCTGGCGGATTGCGTACGCGATTGCGCCGCTGATCTGGCCGCCGACAAGGAGATCTCCAAGGTCTTCATGCCTTTCGGGCGAGGCATCGAAGCGGGCGAACGGGTCTACAACGGCGCCTACTCCGACACCCTGCGGCGCATCGTGCTCGATGGCCCGGCCGCGCTCTATCAGGGCGCGCTTGGCGAGGCTCTCACGCTCGATATGGCGCGCAAGGGCGGCTACATCACCCGTGACGATCTGATGGGCTACAGCACCAATGAACTCTCGGTGGTGCGCTCAATGTATCGGGGTTTCGAGATCACCGGTCCGCCGCCGCCCTGCAGCGGGCCTTTGCACATCTCGCAGATGCTCAACCTGCTGGAGCATCTGGATGTGTCCTCGATGGGATTCGGCACCACCCAAGGCATTCACCTGATCGCCGAGGTCCTCAAGATGGCCTTTGCCGATCGGGCTGCAGCCACCGCCGACCCGGATTTCGTGGCGGTGCCCATCCAGCGTCTGCTGTCGGCCGACTATGCCCGCGAGCGTCTGGCTCAACTCGACCTGAACAAGGCCCAGGCCTGGCAGGCGGGCGTGGCGCCCGACGATGGCGCCCATACCACCCACCTGACGGTGGCCGATCGCGATGGACATGTGGTGTGTGCCACGCAGACCATCAACTCCCTGTTCGGGGCCCGCTACATGGTGCCGGGCACCGGCATGATCCCGAACAACTACATGTATGTGTTCAACCCGCGACCGGGCCTGGCCAACTCACCGGCACCCGGCAAGCGAGTGACCTCATCCATGGCTCCGCTCATCATCCTGCGCGATGGCAAGCCCTGCTGGGCGCTGGGGCTGCCGGGTGGCCTGCGCATCTTTCCCTCGGCCTTTCAGGCGGTGCTCAACCTCATCGATCACGGCATGAGCCTGCAGGAGGCGGTGGAGGCACCCCGGGTCTGGACCCAGGGCTTTGCGCTCGAGCTCGAGCCCCGCATTCCCGACTCGGTCGAGCAGGCCCTGCAGGCGCGTGGCCACGACACCGTGCGGGTGCCCAATGTGGCCGGTGGCATGTGTGCCATCGCCTTTCGCCCCGACGGTGACCTCGAAGGCGCAGCCTGCTGGCGAGCCGATGGCACGCCAATCGGTGTGAGTGGCGGACTGGCCCGTGCCGGTGTGCGTTTCATGCCCGAGGCCCTGCGTACGCCCGTCTGATCGGTGCGCAGTAAGCTTCGGGTCTGAAACTGAGGAGACCCGAAGCGATGTACCCTGGCTCGTATGCCCTGAAGCATCCTGATCGTCCGGCCTTCATCATGGCCCACACGGGCGAGACGGTCACGTATCGCGAGTACGAGGCTCGCTGCAACCGACTCGCCCATCTGCTGCGGTCGCTGGGCCTCCAGCGCGGCGACCATTACGCGATCTTCATGGAGAACAACGCGCGCTTCATCGAAAGCTGTGCGGCGGGGGTTCGTGCGGGCCTTTACTACACCGCAGCCAACTCCTATCTCACCGCGGGCGAGCTCGCCTACATCCTCGAGAACAGCGAATCCCAGATCCTCATCACCTCGGCCTCCCGGCTGGCCGTGGCCCGGCAAGCCCTCGCCGAGGTCCCACGCATCCGGCTGTGTCTGGTGGTCGACGCACCCGCAGGGCTGCTCAACAACGGCCCTCTGGATCAGCCCGATGCCGGCGAGTCAATTGCGGTACGCGACTTTGTGCAGGCCACCCAGGGATTTGCGGACACGCCGATTCCGGATGAATCGATGGGCGGACCGATGCTGTATTCCTCGGGCACCACGGGCCGCCCCAAGGGCGTGTTCAAGCCCCTGCCCGACATCGCTCCCGGCGAGATCACACCGGGCATCCGGTTCTCGGATGGCCTGTGGGGATTTCGCGATGACATGGTCTACCTGTCTCCGGCCCCGCTCTATCACTCAGCACCGAACAGTTCGGTCAGCCTGACGATTCGCCGAGGTGGCACGGTGATCGTGATGGAGAAGTTCGATCCGGAGCGGTATCTCGCGCTGGTGGAGCAGCACCGGGTGACGCACTCGCAACTCGTGCCCACCATGTTCTCGCGCATGCTCAAGCTGCCCCCGGAAACCCGCAGCCGCTACGACCTCAGTTCGCTGGAGGTCATCATTCATGCGGCGGCCCCCTGCCCGGTACCGGTGAAGGAACAGATGATTGCCTGGTGGGGCCCGATCATCCGGGAGTACTACGGCGCCACCGAAGGCCTGGGCTTTGCGGCCTGCAACAGCCAGGAGTGGCTGGCCCACAAGGGCACGGTGGGCAAGGTGGTCTGGGGCACGCTGCATGTGCTTGATGAAGCCATGCAGCCCTGCCCGCCCGGCGTATCGGGCACGCTGTGGTTCGAGCCGCCCACCGAATTCGAATACTTCAACGACACGGCGCGCACGCAGGAATCCCGCTCGCCCGACGGGCGACTGGCCACCGTGGGTGATGTCGGCTATCTGAACGAGGCGGGCTATCTGTTTCTCACGGATCGCGCCACCTTCATGATCATCTCGGGGGGCGTGAACATCTATCCGCAGGAGTGCGAGAACCTGCTGATCACGCACCCCAGGGTGGCCGATGCCGCGGTGTTTGGCATCCCCAACGAAGACCTGGGTGAAGAGGTCAAGGCCGTGGTGCAGGTGATGCCGGGTGTGGCCCAGGATGATGCAGTGGCCGAGGAATTGATGGCTTTTTGTCGCAGTCACCTGGCCACCCTCAAGTGCCCGCGTTCGATCGATTTCATCGACGAGATGCCGCGTCTGCCCACGGGCAAGCTCTACAAGAAGCCCCTGCGCGAAAAATACTGGACTGGCCATTCGAGCCGGATTGTCTGAACCCCTGGGAGACCGCCATGACCGAGACCACCGACTTCAAGACCCTGATCTATGAGATCCCCGAACCGGGCATCGCCCGCATTCGCCTGAACCGCCCCGACCGGGCCAATGCCCAGGACACCGAGCTGCTCTACGAACTCAACAGCGCCTTTGACCGGGCCGCCCATGACGATGACGTGCGGGTCATCATCCTGGCCGCTGAAGGCAAGCACTTCTCGGCAGGCCATGATCTGTCCGAGACGGATTCGGCTGCAGCCATGCGTCGGCAGCGCACCGTGGGCACGATGTGCGGCTTCGGTTGTGCCGGTGCCGAGGCCCAGATGGCCCGCGAAGAAGAGATCTACACCGGCTTTTGCGAGCGCTGGCGTGATATTCCCAAGCCCACCATCGCCGCCGTTCAGGGCAAATGCATTGCCGGGGGGCTGATGCTGGCCTGGCCCTGCGATCTGATCGTGGCGGCCGATGACGCCTCGTTTGCCGATCCGGTGGTCGCCTTTGGCGTGGGCGGTGTGGAATGGTTCCACCATGTCTATGAGGTGGGCATGCGCAAGGCCAAGGAGATGCTCTTCACGGGCGATGCCATCAGCGCTCAGGATGCGCTCACCCTGGGCATGGTCAACCAGGTGGTGGCTCGCGATCAGCTGCAGGAGGCCACGCTGGCCCTGGCCCGCAAGATCGCGTCGAAATCACGGTTTGCGCTCAAGATGACCAAGCTCGCGCTCAATGGCGTGGCCGATGCCGCAGGCCGGGATGTGGCCATGCAAAACGCCTTTCATCTGCACCAGCTTGCGCACACCCACAACCTCAAGGTCTTCAGCATGCTGGTCGATCCGACCGGTCTGCCGGAAGCCACGCGCAAGGCGATGGCCGCGCGGCTCGCGGCGCAGGGCCAGGCCTGAACCTCAGGACGGCACGAAGCGGTTGGTCTTGCCGTCGTTCGTCACCCGGCCCCTGGCACCGATGAACTCGCTCGCCTCGATCGCCTCCAGCAGGCTGCGATCGGTGGGCGTATTGGCCATGAAGCGGGTGCCGTCGGGCCGGCGGGCAAACAGCAACGCCCCCATGGGGCCGTCACGGTCGTGCATGACCGTGTAGGTCTCGACCGTGCCTTCACCTTCTGCGAATTCCACAAAGGGCGTCCGCGGCTGCGCGTCGAGCTCGGCCTGCACCTGGTCGGGATCGCGCGGCGCAAAGGCCGTGGTGGGCCGACGCGTGCTGTAGATGCCGATCGAGTGCTTGGTGACGTAGTTGCCGTTGGCGGTCACCAGACCGTAGCTGCCAGGCGCGCTGCGCACCTGTTTCATCATCTCGGCAATCGAGTGCGTGACATAGTTGTTGCCTGGCCCGCCAAAGAAGGGCAAGCCGCCCGTGACCGTCAGGCCACGCGGGTCATCGGGCGAGATGCCCATCTCCTTGCAGGCAATCTCGACCGCTGAGGAAAAGCAGCTGTACAGGTCGATCTTGTCGACCTCGTCAAAGCCGATACCCGCCATCCGAAAGGCCTCTTCAAACACCTTCTTCATGGCCGGGCAGGAGTGATAGTCGCGCCGCTCGCTCATGTGCCAGATGTCGTGGCCATCGGCGCAGCCATGCAGAAAGACCCAGCGATCTTCGGGCACACCCAGCTCGCGGGCCACCGCCACGCTGGTCACGATCACGGCCGCGGCCTGGTCGATGAAGGCGTTGGAATTCATCAGCCGGGTGTACGGATACGAGATGTAGGGATTGTCGGCGGCAACCGTGGTGAGCCGGGCGGCATCGAACCCATCGCGCCGGTCGGCCAGCGGATTGGCCGCAGCCACGGCCGCAAAGCGCGCCATCAGTTGGCCAATGACCGCCTGATGCTGCTCGAATGTGCGACCGGCATTCACCCGAAGGGCGTTTTCGAGCATGGGATACATGTAGATCGCGGCGCGCGCGCCATGCCGATCCTCGCAGTCGGACCAGCCCCGCCGGTCCACGCCCCACAGGCTCATGCTGCCGCCGGGATCTTCGTTCCAGTCGAGCCTCACCTTGGCCCGCTCGGCGGCCTTCTGGGTGGCCAGCGCCTCGCCGCCCACCACCATGGCGGCCGCAACCTCACCGCGCGCCACCTGCTCGCTCAGGCGGTTGACGCAGTACTGGGGCATGTTGCCCCCCGGATGGGTGTAGATGTGTCGGCGCAGGCCACTGGCCCCGATCCGGTTGGCCAGCGATTTGGGCGGGTTGCTGTAGGTGCCAAACGGGCTGGCAAACCGGTGACTCGTATCCGAGAAGCTGCGGATGACCACCAGGCTGTCCAGAGCCTCGATCAGGCGCTGGCCGGGGCCCGCGTCCTGCGCCGCCTCACGGGCCACCTGGGCCATGAGATCCATGGGCGAAAGCGCCTTGAGCGGGTCGCGCTCACGCTGCGTGACCTGCCCGCAGCCGATCATGACGGGTGTGTGGCGATCATCCATTCGGGGTCTCCTCGATGCGTGTTCGTTTTATGCGGCATCATCATAGCCGTTCGCCTCGCCGCAGCCGCTCACGCGTCTGCCTCCGAGATGACGTCCCGCGGCATTTCATGAAACCGCGACCCCACCCGGGCCGCCCTACGACACGAGACATGACCACGATTACCTTCACGCTCAATGGCCAGGGCATCAGCGCCGAGGTCGAGCCACAGACTCTGCTGGTGGATTTCCTGAGAACCGACCGGGGCCTGACGGGCACCCATGTGGGCTGCGATACCAGCCAGTGCGGTGCCTGCACCGTGCTGGTCAATGGCCGATCCGCGCGCAGCTGCGCCATGCTGGCGGTACAAGCCGATGGCACCGAGATCACCACCATCGAAGGCCTGGGTACCCCCGAGGCGCCTCACCCCATCCAGCAGGCCTTCATGCAGTGTCATGGCCTGCAGTGCGGCTTCTGTACACCGGGCATGGTGATGTCCACCGCGAGCCTGCTGAGCACCTGCCCCAACCCCACCGACGAGCAGATCGTTCATGGGCTGGAGGGCAACCTGTGCCGCTGCACAGGCTACGTGAATATCGTCGAATCGGTCCGCGTGGCGGCCGCTGCATTGAAGTGAAGGAGCCTCGCGCATGAATGCCCCCAATGAAGTGGGCCGCTTTGGCAGCGGCCATTCGGTCAGACGCATCGAGGATCCGACCCTGGTATCGGGCACCGGCCTGTATGCCGATGATGCCCAGGCCGAGGGCCAGCTCCATCTGGTGCTGCTGCGCTCGCCCTACGCCCACGCACGCATCGTCTCGATCGACACGGCTGCGGCGCAGGCCATGCCCGGCGTGGTGGCCCTCTATCGGGGCGCCGATCTGGTCGCCGCAGGCGTCAAACCCCTGCCCACCGTGGCGGGCTTTCTGAAGCCCGGCGGCGGTCCCGCGGTCTCGCCCCCCCGGCATGCACTGGCGGTGGATGTGGTGCGCTTCGTGGGTGAGGCTGTCGTGGCCATCCTGGCTCAGACCCGCGAGCAGGCACAGGCAGCCCGCGATGCCGTGATGGTCGATTACGAAGACCTGCCCACCGTGGTGGATGTGTTCGATGCCGTCGCGCCGGATGCTCCCCAGGTCTGGTCTGATGCGCCCGGCAACATCGCGGCACAGGCCCTGCACGGCAAGGCGGCCGAGGCCGCTGCCGCGTTCGCTCAGGCCGCCCATGTGGTTGAACTGAACCTGGTCAACCAGCGGCTCTCGGCCGTGCCCATGGAGCCCCGCGCGGCTCTGGCCACGCCCGACACCGCCACCGGGCGGCTCACCCTGCGCCTGTCGAGCCAGATGCCGAGCGGCGCGCGCAACACCCTGTGCGACAACGTGCTGGGCATCCCCCAGGACCGCGTGCGCGTGGTGGTGGGCGATGTGGGCGGTGGCTTTGGCATGAAGACCGGCCTGTACCCGGAAGATGCGGTGGTGGCCTGGACCGCGCTGCAGTTGCAGCGCCCCGTGAAGTGGGTCGCCGATCGCAGCGAAGAGTTCCTGAGCACCTCGGCCGGGCGCGACGTGAATACCACGGCGGCACTCGCGCTCGATGCCCAGGGCAAGATTCTGGCGCTGCGCGTGCAGTCGCTCGCCAATGTGGGCGCCTACGCCACCGGCACGGGCGTGGCCATCCAGTTGCTGATCGGCCCCTGGGTGGGCACCAGCATCTATGACATCGGCCTGATCGACTACCGCTTCCGGGCCGTGCTCACCCACACTGCACCGGCCGGAGCCTATCGGGGCGCGGGCCGTCCCGAAGCGATCTACATCATCGAGCGCCTCATGGATGCAGCGGCTCGCCGCATGGGCATCGACGGCGCCGATCTGCGCCGGCGCAACATGATCCGACCCGAGCAGATGCCGTACACCAACCCCATGGGTCAGGTCTACGACACCGGCCACTTTGAATCGATCACGCGGCAGGCGGTGGCTCTGGCTGACTGGCCAGGTTTCGAAGCGCGCGCGGCGCAATCGAAGGCAGGCGGACGGTTGCGCGGGCGAGGGATTGCGAGCTTCCTCGAGTGGACCGGCGGCAATGCCTTTGAAGAGCGGGTCACGGTCAACATCACCGCCGACGGCCTGATCGAGATCTTCACCGCCACCATGGCCATGGGTCAGGGCATTGCCACCACCTATGCTCAGCTCGCCGTGGACATCTTCGGCGTGCCGATCGAGCGGGTGCGCATCATCCAGGGCGATACCGACCGGGGTGTGGGCTTTGGCAGTGCTGGATCACGATCGCTCTTCACGGCGGGCTCGGCGGTCAAGGATGGCGCACAACGCACGGTCGATCATGCCAAGGAGCTGGCCGCCGACGCACTGGAGGTGGCGCCCACCGATCTTGAATACACCGCGGGCCGCTTTGGCGTGGCCGGCACCGACCGGGGCATCGACCTGTTCGAGCTGGCCTCGCGCCAGCCCACCCGGCGCATCGATGTGGAGTCTGTCACCAAGGTGCTTGGGCCAACCTGGCCCAACGCGTGCCACATCTGCGAAGTGGAGGTCGATCCCGAAACCGGCGAGGTCGCCATCGTGGACTACTGCTCGGTCAACGATGTGGGGCGCGCCGTCAATCCGATGATCGTCATCGGACAGCTCGACGGCGGCGCGGTGCAGGGCATCGGTCAGGCCCTGTGCGAGCAGGTGATCTACGACCGCAGCAGCGGACAGTTGCAGACGGGCACGCTCAGCGACTACGCCCTGCCGCGCGCCGACATCATTGCCGCCTTCCGGACCACGCTCGATCAGAGCGTGCCTTCAACCAACAACCCGCTGGGCGTCAAGGGCGTGGGCGAACTCGGCACGATTGGCGCCACACCTGCGGTGGTCAATGCCGTGGTCGATGCGCTGGCGCGTGCCGGCCAGGGCTCGGCTGCAGAGCACCTGCAGATGCCGCTTACCCCCGAGCAGGTCTGGAACGGCCTGCAAGGCCGCTACCCCGCCCTGCCCCGCATCGAGATCCCAGGAGCCTGATGCCATGAATGCCTTTGAACATCATCGTCCTGCGTCCACCGCCCAGGCTGTCGCTGCCCTGAGTGCTGCTGCGGATGGCCGTTTTCTGGCGGGCGGGCAATCCTTGCTGCCAGCCATGAAGTTTGGCCTGGCCGCGCCGTCCGACCTGATCGATCTGGGCCGGATCACCGAGTTGCGCGGCATTCAGCTTGAGGCTGGCGTACTGCGCATCGGTGCCATGACGACCCATGCCGAGGTGGCCGAGTCGGCCATCGTGCAGGCTGCCATCCCCGCACTGGCCCGGCTGGCTGCGGGCATTGGCGACCCGGGTGTCCGTCACCGTGGCACGCTGGGCGGCAGTCTGGGGCTCAATGATCCGGCGGCCTGCTATCCGGCCGGTGTGCTGGGTCTGGGGGCCACCATCCGTACCAATCAGCGCACGATCGCGGCCGACGATTTCTTTGTCGGTCTGTATGAGACCGCTCTGGAGCCGGGCGAACTGATCGTGGCCGTGGAGTTCCCGGTGCCCGAGAAAGCCGCCTGGATGAAGTTCAAGCAACCTGCCTCGCGGTTCTCGATGGTGGGCGTCTTTGTCAGTCGTAGGCCTGCGGGCGTACGCGTGGCCGTCACCGGGGCAGCCTCATGCGCTTTCCGGGCCACGGCCCTCGAATCGGCGCTCACTCAGCAGTGGTCGGCACAGGCCTGCGCCGCGGTGACGATTGACGCTGCGACGCTGAACACCGACCTGCATGCCAGCGCAGCGTACCGGGCTCATCTGGTGCGCGTGCTCACCCAGCGCGCCGTCGCGTCCTTGTAGAACGCACTGAAGGAGCGACAGGGACGTCCGGGATCGGGGAGCAGGCGAGGCGCTGGGATCACCTGGACGCCCTCGCGGTGCTCCAGATCCCGATAACCGGGCGCGAGACTGGTCTGCATGATCCCCGGCATTGAACTCAGTGCAGGGGGTTGCGCGGCTTGCGGATCGATCCACACAATCGCATCACACACCGCGCGCATCCGCGTCAGCACGAATCGCCACCGGACCTCGCTCCAGGGAAACAGCCGGTGAAACTCGGCATGCAGTACCCCGAGTCGAAGGGTGGCGCTTGATCGTTCGGCCAGGGCCCAGGGATGAACCCATTCCTGGGGCTCGGATCCGCCGAGAGGGGCGTGGGCATACTGCTGGTCTCGAATGTTGAACATCGACTCAGGAGGAACGGCCCACAGGGGCGGCTCTCCGATCGGCTCAGGAACCGGCCCCGGGCGACGAGGCGAGGCCCGAGCGGGAAGCTGCCCGTTGCGGTGCGCCAGGGCCTCCAGAAGTTCGTAGCCGTGATCCACCTCAGTTTGGCCGCTGTGCCACCGTCGAGGCGCAAATCGAGCCACATTCTCGGCATTGAAAAGATAGGGCTTGGCACTGAAGGTGCCTGCAACCCACTGCCAGGATAGATGATTGCTTGCCAGGTCGCCATCCAGCAGGTGTCCGTACATCCAGTCGGCCCCGCTGCGCCAGGCGACCTTGCGCCAGTGCACAAGATAGCTCGAGAGCCAGAGTCGAGCATGGTTGTGAAGATACCCTGTGCGATAAAGGGTGCGCACCGCCTCATCGATCACGGGCACCCCTGTCCTGGCCTCGCGCACATCCTGAGGAACTCCGCCTGCATAGCGCACTCCGGCAAGTCCAGGCCGCATGTCGCTCAGGATGCCGTCTGCCGCATACCGCCAGACATGGTGGAAGAACTCGCGCCACCCGAACTCGGCAAAGAGCTTGTCCTGCGGGCCCAGGGCGCGTCCGGTCTGGCGTTCGATCAACTCATGAACGCGGGGCAGACTGACGTAGCCATGGGTGATGTAGGGTGACAAACCGGTCACCGCTCCTTCGAGATGGTTACGGGTTCGCGCGTAGAGGTTCGGATCGATGGCGGCCACCCGATCAGCCCAGGCCGTATCGTCGGTTGGAAAGGTTTCCAGATTCAGAACAGTTCCCCTTGCCCCGAGTCGATGGGCGTTCTGGCTCGACGCACGCTGGCGGATCGGATGGACGTCGGCGGCAGACCACTGCGCCGCGATCCATGCCGCTGCTGGATCTGATCTGCCTGCGTTCGAACCGCTGGCTGTTTGCGCAATCCGTACATCACCGTTTTTGCATGAGCGAGTGCATCCCGCTCGTTGATGATCGGTGCTGGGTAGGCGGGCGTCCCCCATTCGGGAACCCAGCGACGAATGAACTCGCCTTGAGGGTCGTGGTCGGCCGCCTGCTTGGCGGGCGAGTAGATGCGCAGCGTATTGATGCCCGTGGTGCCCGATTGCATCTGCATCTGGCTCCAGTGAATGCCCGGCTCGAAATCGAGAAACTGTCTGGCCAGATGGATTCCCGGGGACCGCCAGTGCAACCACAGGTGATAGGCAGCGAAGCTGACCAGCATGGCACGCATGCGAAAGTTGAGCCAACCGGTGGCGTTGAGAGACCGCATGCAGGCGTCAACCATCGGAAACCCGGTCATGCCCTCCTGCCAGGCCTGCAGACGCAGGCGTGCCGCATCATCGAGCGCACGACCCGGGCCGAATTCGTCACCATCTCGCAACCCGTCACAGGCACGCATGAAGTTGCGATACTCGATATCGGGTTCGTCCTCGAGCTTTTGCATGAAGTGGCAGTGCCATCGCAGCCTGGAAGCAAACCCGGAGAGATCTCGACGCAACCTGACATCCTGGGTAGAGCCCATGGCCGCGCGAGCCGTCTGATAGACCCTGCGCATCGAAACGGTGCCCAATGCCAGGTGAGTCGACAGACGAGAGCAATGCTCAGTGGCCGTCAACGGACTCGACAGCCTGCTTCGGTACCCCAAGGCACCGGCCTGTACAAACCGCTCGAGTCGATGCAAGGCCGCCGATTCGCCCGCGGCACTGCCTGCGGCCCGGTGCGATGGGTGTCCGCCAGTCATATCGACACGACGGCTTTGCCATGGCACGGGCAGGCCAACCGAGGGTCCGCGATACCGATCCGGAGCTGCTCGCAGGGGTTCGGTCATGCGAGCCTCCCAGCGGGCAGCCCACCCACGCCGGTCCTTCAGACGGCGAATCACGCCGGTCTGTGGATACTCCTGCCAGTGAATGCCATGGTCAGCGCACCAGGCAGCGACGGCCCGATCGCGCGTCCAGCTCCAACCCGGGCCCGTCTCTTCGTGACTGACCAGCGTGTCGAAGGGCCACAGGGCATGGATCCGACCGAGTGCCTCGATCGCCCCGTCTTCCCAGACCAATACTGGAAGCCCGCGTCGTTCGAGCGTCTGGACCAAGGGTGCAAGTGCCCCCATCAGAACGGCCCGCTGCCGCGGGTCGAACGCCTCACTGTCTGTCCACTCGGGCTCGATCAGGCACAGTCCGAGGGCTTGAGCCGCTTGGCTGGCGGCAACCAGAGGCGCATGATCGTGCTCGCGCAGATCACGTTTGAACCAGACCAGGGTGCGGGATGTCATGGCCTGCGTAGCTTCGCACGCAGCAGCAAATCCCCATGGAAACCCCGGATAAGCGCCGCCTCCCACCGCTGCCTCTTGATTTCGATTCAGGCCCGGCCCGGACGGGAATCATGGCCGCACGCTCAGGCATGTCTCTTGCCGTGTGAAGGGGACCTTCCCCTCTGATCTTTCATCCAGCGAGGCCACCATGAGCATCCCCAATCCCGGTACCCCTTCAATGAGCAGTTCCGGCATCACAACGCTGACGCATCCCCAGGAGCATCGGGCCCGGCTCGCTGATGAATTTTCCAATGCAGTCGATGAGGCTCAAAGCCTGCTTCACCGGGCTGCATCGGAAGGGGGCGAGCGGGCTCGCGAATTGCGAGCCGAAGTGGAAGCCCGACTGCGTACTGCCCGTGAACGTCTCCAGCAGATCCAGGAACAGGCGACCGACCGAGCCCGAGAGGCTGCCAAAGGGGCAGACCAGTTCGTTCACACGCATCCCTGGCAGGCCATGGGTCTTGCGGCCGCCACGGGGCTGGTGATCGGTCTGCTGATGCACAGACGCTGAGCAGCCGCCTTGTCAATTCCGCCATCCTCAAGCACGCCCTCCGCCTCGCACGCTGCAGGTGCGCCGACCTCAGGCCTGCTGAGTGCGGGACTGCAACAGTTCATCGGATTGATGATCGAGGCACTGCAGGCCCGGATCCAGCTCGCTGAACACGACTGGCGGGAGTTGCGGGCTCAGCTGATGCGAAGAGGCCTGTTGCTCGCCATGGGACTGCTGGCGCTGGCGTTCCTCGGCGCAGCCCTTCAGGCCTGGGTCGTGGTGCACTGGTGGGCCGCAGCAGGACCAGCCATCCTGCTCCTTCTGGCCGCACTATGGCTGGTCCTGGCCTTGTGCATCATGCTGATGTTGATCCTTGATCTGAAGGTCTCGGGATGGTCCATCATCCGCCGACGCGGGTGACGGGTCGATACACCAGCCGCATCACCCAACGCTCGCTTGCATCGACTGGACAGGGAGGCACCATGAGCAGACTCTCGGTTCGATCGCATTGATAAAGATTGCCACCGAGGGAGGTCATGCCATCAAGGATGAGACGGTCGGTGATGGACACGGTGTGCTGAGATTCGGTGTTGCCAAACAGGCGCGACACAGGAATCAGCGAGGCGCCGTGGATCTGGACATGCCGAAAGGCCTGGCCCAGGAGCAGTCCGACCGATACATCCCCTGCACCCACGGGCACGTGCACGACATACCAGCCGTCATAGGAATGTCGGGCTTCAAAGACATCCTGAGAAACCCGCTCGCCTCGCATCAGGATGCCTGCGAGCTTCTCGATGCGCTGGGTCGTTTCACGCAACGAGAGTTCGAGACCGAAGCGCTGCTGAGCAAGCAGTGACATCGACAGCTCGACGCCCGCGGCGTGGAGCTCGGCGGGTTGTACCAGACGCATGGTCTCGAGATTGTTCTCCATGTAAAAGAGGCCGCGCTCGCGCAGGCCCTGCAAGCCTGCTTCCAGGTCGTGCACCCGAAGCGTCTTGTCGGTCGCCAGATTCATGTCGAGCGCAAAGCCACCCAGGGTTTGATTCTCAAGTGGTGTCGGAAAATAGACCATTCGCAGCAATTCACCGAGGGCTGCATCGCGCAGTGCCGAGGTCGAGGGCGGGGTGGTGCGCTCAAAGCAAGCCTGCGCATCGCGGACAAAGCGGATCGCCTCATCCTGGATGCTTGAAACGCGCAGCTGCTGACTGCGGGCAGTGAGCTGGGCATCAAGGATCGGTTGGCCCTGCCCGTCGTAGGCGATCACACTGGCATCGTCTGAGGTGCAAAGCGTCTCGAGCAGCGCCACATGTCGAACCACGGCCATCAGGGTGCGATCATCACACCACGACGGATCAATCAAGCCTCTGCGAGTTCGAGCCCAGTCACGAACACGGGCAGCGAGCAGGTATCGGCCCTGAATTTCAACATTCCATTCATCTTTCATCACTGGGGTGAGCACGCGCTGGGCCGTACCCTGGTATCCCAGATCAATGAAGACCAGCGTGTCGCCGGGCCTCACATCGGCCGCGTCGCGAAGGTGGGCCTGCAAGGTGGAAAAGTACTCCTTCGAAGCCTGAATGATGTGGCTCACCACCTCGGGCTTGAGGCACTCCCGAAGCATCCTGCGTGCAGGATCGCGATCGGCTCGCGCCATGCGAATCAGCCCCTGCGCCTGCGCGGGCGGCAGGAGCAGCTGCTTGCAGACGGCTTCGAGATAGTCGGGATTGGCAAATTCAGCCAGATACCGCTCGATATCCTCCGCACTGCGAAAGCTTGACGCGTAGGCCGCAAATCGACTGATTCGCACTGCGGCGCCAGGGAGATCACCTGCGATGGCCTCGCAGGCGCGCATCGGCAGCCAGGCGTCTCGCATGAGAAATACCGGCCGCACTCTCGCGCGATGGGCTCTGAGATCGTCGATCTCCGCAAGAATCCAGCATGCGAAGGCATGCATGATCGGCCCGAGCGTGACGTAGCCCAGCGTGGCCGCCGCCTGATCATTCAGCGCGTGACTCGCAAGGACCCGGTGATAAGGGCGAGCCAGACTTCGGTCGCGACGAATCCCGGCATCCGCCATGCCCAGGGCAAGAGCCTGCATACGTTCCTGCGATTCAATGGCCACTGGCAGATGAACGATGTGAACGGCATTCAGTCCGGCAGCATGGGCAGCCACCCGATCGGCCAGCTCGTTGTCGCCGACATGAACAATCTGGACTGGACGGATGGCCAATCGATCCAGCACTCTTCGAAACAGTCCACCCGCCTTGGAGACGCCGTGCTCGCTCGAGACGATGACCCGTCCGATTGCCTGGAACGCGTCGGCGGGAAGGCAGTGCGCAAGCAGTCGCGTGAGCTGCGCCTCACTGAAGTATGTGTCCGAGACGATCATGACCGGGATCTTGCGTCGGACGGCTTCAAGCAACAGATCAACCGCCGGCGAAAACGCATGACAGGCCTGCATTTCCGCCTGGAGTTCGACTTCTGCCAGAGCCTGCCATTCATCGGTGCTGGCTTCAGGCAGCACCTGCCGATAGATTTCGAGCAGGGTGACTTCGCTTCCTTCACCGCGGGCGATTCGTCGCTGGCGTGCCAACGACTCCGCCTTGGCGCGGATCTCGGCCGTGATGTCGTGCTGCTGAAACAGGGGGTGGCGCTGCAGATCAAAAAAAACATCGATCGGCGTTGCGGTCTGGCGCCACAGGACCGTGTCAAAACAGTCCAGAGAAAGCATGGCGATCCCGGTCAATCGCCGAAGCACCCCAGCGAGTTCATTCGCCGCGATGGTTTGTGCATCCGCGGGCCTCACCGGCTCGAAGCGCTGGCCTCGAGCGGGCGCGGACAGGGGACGAAGAGGGGGAGCGGAAAGATTGAGCATGGCGAGACCTGAATTCATCTCGGCCGATGATGCCCCCAACCCGGTCCGTTCAGACGTTGATCAACGGGGGTCAACCCACCTTGTTCCGGCTTACACGGCTCGTTCCGGGACGGCTTCGGCCGCCCGGGGTGGAGGTGGGACGGGGGGACGGCGATCTCGGCCGACGCGCCGTCGGCGCTGACCCTGGACCCCGGCCGCGCGCAGCGCTGACCTCATTGGCATTGCGCCGGCGAGGCGCAGGCTCGATCAGACTCTCCGGCGACGGTTGTACAAAGTCCTCTGAGCGGACCCGCTCGATCGGGCGGCGCAGCAAACGTTCGATATCAGCCAGCAGCTTGAGCTCGTCGCGCTCGACCAGCGACACCGCGGCGCCCGGGCTGCCCGCGCGGCCCGTGCGGCCAATACGGTGCACGTAATCCTCGGGCACATTCGGCAGTTCGAAGTTGACGACCTGAGGCAACTGCTCGATGTCCAATCCCCGAGCGGCGATGTCGGTGGCCACCAGCACGGGAATGCTGCCCTCCTTGAAGGCCGCCAGGGCCCGGGTGCGTGCACTCTGGCTCTTGTTGCCATGAATGGCCATGGCCTCGATGCCGTCCTTGCACAACTGCTCGGCCAACCGGTTGGCGCCGTGCTTGGTGCGGGTGAACACCAGCACCTGATCCCAGCGATGTCGATGGATCAGATGAGCCAGCAAATGCCGCTTGAGGGTCTTGTCGACCAGATAGACCGACTGCTCCACGAGCTCGGAGGCGGTATTGCGACGCGCCACCTCGACGCTCTCGGGACGCTGCAACAGGCCATCGGCCAGTTCACGGATCTCGTCGGAGAAGGTGGCCGAGAACAGCAGGTTCTGGCGCTGGCGGGGCAGCAACGCAAGGATCTTGCGAATGTCCCGAATGAAGCCCATATCGAGCATGCGATCGGCTTCATCGAGCACCAGAATCTCGATGCCTGACAGATCCACGGTGCGCTGCCCGACATGGTCGAGCAGTCGCCCGGGGGTGGCCACCAGGATATCGACCCGGCCCTTGAGCGCCTTGATCTGCGGATTGATGTTCACGCCCCCGAACATGACCAGGGAGGTCAGCGGCAGAAACTTGCCGTAGGTCCGGACCGAATCCTCGACCTGGGCCGCAAGCTCGCGCGTGGGGGTAAGGACCAGTGCGCGCGGCCG
>Ga0255095_1000628_pt1 | contig 17239 bp, 10 predicted proteins | sample Colum_Law_RepC_8_2_FD_188435 | JGI IMG/M metagenome (GOLD analysis project Ga0255095, IMG submission 188435) | Freshwater microbial communities from Columbia River, Oregon, United States - Colum_Law_RepC_8d | ecosystem: Environmental > Aquatic > Freshwater > River | place: USA: Oregon...
GGTTCAACAACAAATGAAGTGCGCGTTGTGACCTGGGGCCGCGTTTGAATTTACAAAAGGTGGTCAAGTCGGTCTGATGAGGAGTTACCACACTCATTCATCAGGAACTCCGAAATGACCACAAGAGAATTGTACAGTTCGATTGGTGTTTCAGGCTACGAACATCAACAGTGTTGGCGAAAGGACGGAGTATTTCATTTGCGGATGGCCGCTCCGGCTTCGTGTTACCGGTGTTCTCAGTGTGGCAACCGGGACGTGATCCGTCGGGGAACGGTCGACCGAGTTGTTCATGCCCCGCCGATCGGCATGGAACGGACGCAGTTGTTTATCAAGGTGCCTCGGCTGGAATGTCGGCGTTGTGAACGAGTGCTGAATGCCGTTCTTCCGAATGTCGTGCCACTGTGCAACTACACGAAGAGCCTTGCTCGTCTGGTAGTCGACCTTCGAAAGATGATGACCATTCGGGATGTGGCTCGGTACGTGGGTGTCAGTGACACGATGATTCGCAGTATCGATAAGAAGTACCTTCAGAAGAACTTCTGCAAACCACGCCTGCGAAATCTTGAGATCATTGCTATCGACGAGATCTACGTTGGGAAGAAGAACAAATTCTTCACAATTGTTATCGACTGGCGGACAGGGGCAATCGTTTTCGTGGGCGATGGAAAAGGAGAAAAAGCCCTGAAGAAATTCTGGAAACGGCTTCGCGGCTCAAGGGCAAAAATCAAAGCGGTCGCGACTGACATGGCCAGTGCGTACTATGCAGCTACGCTGAAAAACCTTCCGAATGCAAAGCACGTGTTCGACCGCTTTCACATCGTGAAACTGATGAATGAAAAGCTCACCCAACTGCGTCGCGACCTTCAGCGGGAAGCCGATGAGATGGGCAGGAAAGTCTTAAAGGGTCTTCGCTGGCTGCTGTTGAAATTCCAGGGGAACCTTGATGAATCGAAAAATGAACGCAAACGACTGATGGACGCTCTGGGACTGAATCAATCGCTGGCGATTGCCTACTACCTTAAAGAAGACCTCGCTCAAATCTGGCAACAGCCAGACAAGGCTGCTGCCGGCATCTTTCTGAAAGACTGGTGTGGCCGTGCTCGGGCGTCAGGAATAAAGATCCTGCAGACGATGGCCAATACTCTGGAGGGCCACCGGACCGGGATCCTCAACTGGTACGACTTCCCGATCTCGACCGGGCCTCTCGAAGGCATCAACAACAAGATCGGTGCTCTTCAAAGAATGGCCTACGGTTACCGAGACCACGATTACTTCATCGCAAAACTCTACGCACTCCATCTCGCGAAGTTCGCTCTGATCGGATAATCATCGATTTCTAAAACGCGCACTTCATTTGTTGTTGAACCCTTTTCCGCGGAGCGGAGGAATAAGAAGGTCTCCAGCGACGAGTACATTTCGAGTGCTACAACCTTTGCTAAGAGGCTTTGTAGGCTGCCAGTTGCGCTGTGTCTCGCGTGATGGTGAGGGTGATCACCTCGAGATCGAGACAGTTCGGCTGGAATCCGAATGGGTCTTCGATTTCAACGCTGGTTTCCTCCATACCGAACATACCCAGCGCCACGGTCGCCATGATCAGGGGCGAGAGCCAGCCAAACCTGCCGCAGATCACTAAAGGCAAGCTGGCCAAGTAAACGAGGATCAATAGCTTGATCAACGAGACATAGGCAAGAGGGAGCGGAGTTTTCTGAATCTTCTCGCAACCTCCTTGAGCACTGACGAGCTCGGCAATAAGTTGCTCAAAATGTCTGGTCATTTGCGGATTCAGCGTGCCAAGCTTCACTTGTCGCCCGACCCAATGGGTCATACCAGCAGCGATCGCGGTGGGTTGATTACCAAACTTCTCAGCGACATGAAGAACCTGCTCCGGCAGAAACAAGGTCGTCTCCGACAAATCGCGTGAACCACGCAATGCATTTCGCAGACTGATTGCGTAGCCGACGATCAATCCCGCAAGGGCTTCGCCTTCATTGGTATAGGTCGCCCCGGCTCGTGAGAGGTTTCGACTCGTATTGACGATGACGCCCCAGTGCGAGCGACCTTCCCAATAGCGGGCGTTGGAGCTGTTCATACGCACCACGAGCAGAAACCCGATCAACGAACCGAGAATCGTGTGCGCGAAACTGTCGAAGCCGGCCGACTTAAAGAACGGAACGTAACGATTGACGAACTCGAACTCGATCACCGCTTGAACCAGTGCGCAATAAACAGTGGCAATTAGGATCCGATCAGCACAGCGAGGCAATGCCGTGCCGTGCCACGCAAAGGCAGTCTTGAACCACTTGGCGTGGTTTGGATTGTTCGGAGCATTAGACGGCTGCATAATTGTGGGACAACGCTTCAAGAGAAAAGAAACAGGAAAACGCCTGGCATGCAGCGGCGCTGTGAACCCTGCGGGACGTGCGCGTCATAAAAAAGAAAAGAGCAAAGCGCTCAGTGGAAGATCGACTAAGGTCCACCTGATGACGGCAACAAACACTCAATCCGATATCTCTCATTTGGCCTGAACTCGAAACCAGTCCGGGCTCAAAACGGTCGCCGTTTTAACAACGCTTCCCCGTCCCGCGTATATCGCGAAATAAGTTTTGAGTGTTTTCTCGGTCCTGCTTCCGATTCAAGAGTTTCGACGACCGGATTCAAGTTCAGAACAGCCGTTGTGTCGCGATTATCCATGGGTACCAGGAACATGTCCCCTGTGGTTTCATCCTCTTTGCCTGATCGCACGCTCAAGGTACGCTGGGCACGCCGTGGCTTGGAGGAAGATTAAAGTCGAACAGCGCGCATGGGCTGGTCTCACGGAGTCGGCTACTGAACTAAAGGCGATTCAGGCGATAGGAATTCAGGCAACTCCGAAACGTCCGATTCGTCGGCCAGTGCTCCTGCTGCCGGGGCCGGTCTGAAGATCGAAATTACGACGCTGGCCCTCGACCGGTCGATCGCCCAGAACCTGCGAGCCCCCTTAATCGGCATTCGACATCGTGCACATTCTGGGCTTCACGGTTGCGAGCACCGTCGGGGCCGGGTTACTCGTTGTCGCGGGCTGCGTCGGCGCCCCCTCGCGCACTGTGACTTCGCCGATTTCCCGAAAGGGCCAGCTCGGGGCTGTGTAAACGGCGTTTGGTGCTGCCTAATTGCTGCAGTCCGGAAGGGGTGGAGATCCGCGAGTGCACTTAGCCAGTCGATTTCGGGGAAAAAAATCTTCAGATTTTTGTGCCCTGCCAGTCTTGATATTGAGACTGCGTAAGGCTGATATTCTGGCCATCTGTTCTGATGATCAGCCCTTAAGTCCTCTCAGTTCTTAGTCCCGATTTTTTTGATGTGCCGATTTGATTCTTTGACGCCAATTATCGACAGCTTGATGGAGCGTTTATGTTGAATCGTTTTCAGGTCTCGCGGAATCCTTTTCAGGTCACGTGGACGCAGGCTGTTATGGCCCGCTTATTGTTGGGGCGAAGCCGTCGGTTGCAACGCCAGGGAACTCAACAGCGGCAGCACGAAGCCGTCGAGCCATTGGAGATCCGCGCGCTTCTGAGCGCTAGTCCTGTGCTCACCGGAATCGATTCGGCGGATCATCATGAAGACGAAGTTCATTCGCATCCTGTTTTTGCGCCGGGGACTTCACAGGCGTATGTGGACTCCTTCAACGATAATGTGGGTGCAGCAGGTGGGACTGGTGTTGGAGGATTCAACTCGACACGTTGGACGACAACAGCAACCAATGGCTCTGGCCTGACTCAGGGAACTCCGACGACTCTGACGTGGAGTATTGTGCCCGATGCGACGCCAATTCCTGCCTTGGGTGGAATCAACACAGAATCCTCCGCCGGTAGTGATTTGGTGGCTTATTTGGGGGGCATCTATGGCGTTTCAACCAACGACCTGAACTACACGGATGAACCCGGGTTTGCTCACTTTCAAAGTGTCTTCAGCCGCTGGAGCCAGCTCACCGGGATCAACTACGTCTATTCCGCCGCTGACGATGGTGCTGCGTTTACTAACACGACGGCGAACCCCGGTGTGCTGGGTGTTCGAGGAGATGTGCGGATCGGTGGTCACTACATTGACGGCAACTCCAATGTGCTGGCGTACAACTTCTTCCCTAATCACGGCGACATGGTGATTGATACCGGGGACAACTTCTTCTCAGACCCAATCGTAAATAACGCAAACAATTCGCGGCGTCTGAGAAACACTCTGGCTCATGAAGCCGGGCATGGTATCGGGCTCAATCATGTCGACTCGGACAGTGCTGCGTTTCTGATGGAGCCATTCATCGATACACGTTTCGATGGACCGCAACTGGATGATATTCTTGCCGCGCAGCGAATGTATGGGGACGATTTCGAATCCAACGACACGGCTGCGACTGCGCGCGCATTGGGTGCATTGCCGACGGGCCAGAGTTTTACCGTTGGCCCCAATGGAAATACGACCTTCGTCGGGGCGAACGACGTTCAGTTCATCTCCATCGATGGCGCGTCAGACACAGATTTTTATTCGTTCACAGCAACGACTCCCGGTTCAGTTTCGGTCGCATTGACGCCGCAGGGGACGACGTACAACCAGGGGCCGCAGGGAGGAACTCAAACCTCACTGAACACATCTACGTTGAATGTTCTGGATGTGCAGCTGATTGGGACGAACGGTTCGACCGTGCTTGCAAACGGTGCAACGAGTCCTGCGGGGCGTTTAAGACGCTGAGCTTTCTTGTGCCGTCCGCGGGAACGTATTATGTCAAAGTTTCGGGAACCGTTGATAACGTTCAGATGTATAGACTGAACGTCGGTCTGACGAGTGTGACGCCTGCAGGCGTTTCGATTGTTCAGTCCGGGGGAACAACGGAAGTGGCGGAAGGTGGCGCGACCGATGCTTACACGATGACGCTGACTTCACAACCATCATCGAACGTGACAATCGCCATCAGTGGCAGCAGTCAGTTGACGACGTCGACGACTTCTCTCACCTTTACGCCCTCCAACTGGAATGTTGCTCAGACTGTCACTGTAGCGGCGGTAAATGACCTTCTGTATGAGGGATTCCATGTTGCCACATTGTCACACTCGGTGACCAGCACCGATCTCGCGTATAACAGTCTGAACCCTTCGAATGTCAGAGTCGTCATCACCGATGATGATACGGCCGCCTTGTCGGTATCGATAGCTCCCAACTCAATCAGTGAAAATGTCGGCTCGGCCCTCGGCACTGTGACTCGCAATACGGCTGATGTCAGCCAGGCTCTCGATGTCACACTTATCTCCAGTGACACGTCGGAGTTGACTGTACCGACGTTCGTTACGATTCCGGCCGGGGCAAGTTCAGCCACCTTTACGGTTACGGCCGTCGATGACACTCTGCTGGATGGCACTCAGACAGCGACCATTACCGCCTTCTCGAATACAACCGGAGGAAGTCTGGATGCATCATTCGGAACTGGCGGTCTGGCAGCGATTCCTGATTATCAACAGAATCTGCAGCCCAGCTTTCCGGAGATCGTTGAACAGCCAGACGGGAAGTATATCGTCGCTGGTCGGCACCTGACTCTGACGAATGCATGGAACGTGATTCGCCTGAATCGTGACGGCTCACTCGACACAACGTTCGGTGTGGGTGGAGTTGTCACAACAACGTTCCCGTCAGATATTCAGCCGCAGGGGATCGCTCTTTATCCCGATGGGCAAATTCTGGTGCTGGGAAGATCACTGGCGGGCAGCAACCATGGAGTCGCTCGATACACCTCCAGTGGCGTCCTGAATCTTCAAATCAACCCGACCACCAGCGGGAGCGTGGCTGGCATTCCGCACTGATTGGTCAAAGCGACTCGCTGATCCGACGTCGTTTCTGAACATGAAAGAGGACGGTGCTCACACGCCCGGGCCGACGCAGGAAACTGTGGAATGGCTGATCCATGAAAGAAACGTGCTGGGTGTCGCCGTTGAGACAATTAACACCGATGCGGGCCAGTCATATCGCTGGTCTCTGCCCTATCCCTGTCATACCTTGATGCATGGAGCCGGGCGATTTGGTCTGCAGTGTCTGCGGAATCTCGATCAGCTGCCTCCCACCGGCGCCATGATCGTCGCAGCGCCGCTGAAGATTCAGGAGGGCTCCGGCAGTCCTCTGCGTGTGCTGGCACTCCTGTAGAGTGGAGGATGCGTAGCCGCTGCTGCTGGTACCGAACGCTTACCTCAGCGAACAGACGCCAGCGGCATTTTAGGAAGGCCCGGCTTTAATCTCCGTCTCGGTTTACGCGAAAATGCGAAACTCGGGTCCGAAACCAAACATCATGGAAGTTGGTCTCGCACCCTGAGAGCAACTCTTTTGAACTCTCCGGCTTCCTCGTTAACAACGACACTGCTTAATAACTCGGTTGCTTTCAGCCCCTGTGCGCGAGTTGCGGAATGGCGACTGACCGGGTGTCGCCCGAGGCACCTGATTTTATCTGCAGATTTAATCCCGGAATCACCATCAACGTTTGGTGCATTCAAAAAAGGTGACTGGGCAGTTTGACAGAAACGCGTGCCAGTGTGATTCTCCCCATTGCCGAAGGCCCTCTGGCGATACCTGAGGCTTGTGCCAAAGAATGTTCGTCAGTCCAGCAGCCCGCATGGCGCGTTCCAGAGTCATCATGCTTAAATAGTAATTGGTTACTTCGATGGTTTCCTCAGGGAGATGAAAACTCCAGATGATCGGCGCGCCTTCCTTCAGACTTCCTTGAAGTCGTTTCGAGTAGCCGTACATTCGCCCTGTTTCGAAGTTTGACGGTGGATCATCGGGATTATTGTTTACCGTCACAAAACGTCCGCCAGGTTTGAGATTGCGTGCTATAGCCTCGCACATGGAGAGGAGTTCCTGGTAATTGCTTGCGTAATTCAGCAAGTAAGCTGCAAACACCAAATCCGATGTCGCACCAAAGTCGATGGTCCTCGCGTCACCGACACAGTATTGAATACCAAGCGGCTCCGACGCTTCCTGGGAAAGAGCCAATTCAATCATCCCCTGCGAGAGATCGACGCCGGTGATGGGTTCCGCGCCCAATCGACGGAGAAATCGCGTGTAGTAACCTTCTCCGCAGGCGAGGTCGAGTGTTTGCAGGCCCTGAACCTGACCAGCGAGGCTAAGCAGCGTGAATTGTTCAATATGGGTTCGCCAGGGCTGGAGCTTCGATTCCTGATATTCTTTGGCGATTTTGTCGTAGTCGGTTGTCATGATTGAGTTTCGCCATTCGGAGTGGGTGCAGGGGTTCCTCGAGCGTTCCGGCAACCCCATGTTATCGCCAGGTACACAAGGAAAGAGACTCCGAAGCTGATGAACCAGGCGTAGTTGTAAATCTCGGTCCACAGGGAGCCTTGCGATTTCGTGCCGATCGTTGCGAGAAAACCGGGAACGCATGGGGCGATTCCAGTCACCAGGGCGACCATCCCGGCAATGTGAAACCCCATTGTGTACCAATAAGGGCCCTTGGGTTCGTAGAGGCCGCGCAGATCAAGTTGCCTCCGTCGCACGACATAGTAGTCGGCAATCATCACACCACCGACGGCACCCAACAAGGCGGAGTAGGCAACCAGCCACTTAAAGATGTAACCGGATGGATCTTCCACAAGCCGCCAGGGTTGAATGAGAATCCCAATGAGTCCAGTCAGGATCGCACCCGCTCGAAACGAGATGTGACGCGGACTCAGGTTGGCGAAATCGTTGGCGGGCCCGACAACGTTGGCCGCTAGATTGGTGGCCAGTGTGGCGAGGACCAACCCAAACAAGCCTAACGCGTGCCAGAACGGGCTCTTGAACCGAGACAACAATTCCACAGGGTCCCAGATGGCCCGACCGTAGATCACAACGGTTGCCGAGGTGACTGCCACTCCGATGAACGAGTATAAACCCATCGTCAGGGGAAGCCCCAACGCCTGCCCAAGCATCTGGTCGCGTTGGGTTTTCACATAGCGAGTAAAATCGGGGATGTTCAGCGCCAGCGTCGCCCAGAACCCGACATTCGCCGTCAGCGCGGGGAAAAAGAAGGACCAGAATTGGCCTTCCCGCTTACCACCCGGCACGAACTGTGACGGTTGAGATAACGTTGGCCCGAATCCGCCCGCCTCGCGATAGGCCCAGACCAAAAGGGCAAGTCCCAGGACGATTAATAAGGGCGCCTTGATATTCAGCAACGCCCTCACGGATTCGATTCCACGCCAAATGATGTACTGATTGAGGCTCCAGAAAGCCAGAAAGCAAATCAACTGCGGCAAGTTGATGTCTATGAATGGGAGTTTCGATTGCTGCGACCAGGATGGGATGTAAAGTTCGAGAACTTTATAGATGGCCCAGCCCCCGATCCAGGTCTGTATGCCGAACCAGCCACAGGCGACCAGAGCTCGCAACAACGCAGGGACATTCGCGCCCCGCAAGCCAAAGGCCGCCCGGCAGAATACGGGAAACGGAATCCCGTATTTCGTCCCCGCGTGGGCGTTAAGAACCATCGGCAGCAGAACCATCAGGTTCCCCAGAAAGATGGTCAAAACTGCCTGCCACCAGTTCATCCCCTCCTGGATCAACGACGAGGCAAGCATGTAGGTTGGAATACAGGCGGATAACGCAACCCACAAGGCAATCATATCCTGCAAAGCCCAGCGGCGAGCCGACAGGGGCACTGGCGCCAGGTCTTCGCTCCAATAGGTTTCACCTGTCAGCGAAGACTCAAGCGTTGCGATATCGTCAGCAGTCGAGATTGGCACGGAACTGGCACCGTCCTTCAGCCGGGATGAAATTGGAGTAGCGGTAAGTTTCATTTTGCGGGCCTGAAGAATTGTTTTGAATTAGTCTACCAGTTTAACACGGCAGGATGCTAGATCGTAAGTTGCTCCCAGCACTTTCAGGTGTCCCGCGGCAAAAGGTCCCCTGATGATCGGTTCGAGGCCTTTGAGCCGATCGACGCCAGGCAGAACGTTATCCATGATTGCATTCTTGACGATGTCACCCGGGCGTTGTTTTGCTCGCCCAACTGCCGGCTGAATCAGTTTCACCATTTCGTCGATTGCGTCCGGCAGCGGGTCCTGGTCGTTGATGTGCTTGACAGGAGCCAAAACAAGCCCAGTGCAGGATAAAGGCACATTACTGCGCGGAGATTATGAGCAAAATCCACTCACATCTCAGGCATGTTTAAAAACGTCTGAGTGAACCATCCGGGTGAGATGCCCTACAGTAACGCAATGATCGAAACTGTAACGAATGCGATCATCAGATAATACTTTTTGATTTTCACGTGAAGCTTCTTAGCGGACCAGCCATCAGCGTTTTTCAATCGTCTGGCTGGCAATATGGCCTGATGTGGTGAATCTGCATTGTTTAGTTAGTGCGGTGTTGCCCATCATGGCCTGCTTGCTTCATGCACCAGAGAACATGCTGGAAATGTTTTAGCCGGACTTGTCCTGCGGCCGGGATTCCAATGTGACGTAGACAAAGCGAAGTTACGGACAACTGCACTGCACTGCACTGCATTCATGATGGGGCAGATAGTCGAACCAAGAATAGCACCGTAAAGGTTTCGCACTCAAGGCCGGACGAGATCAGCCGCCCTGACATTTGATCCGCAATGCATCGTCGGAAGCCGCCCGTCACTCGGACTGCCAAAGTGGAGATACCGCGGGCGTGTGGTAATCAAATGACTTGTGTCGTCAGAACAGGCACGTACTTTTTCCGTCAGCTATTACGAAGATAATTGCTTAAGGGGGGCCGGATTTCCGTACTGGATGGCCGACCCGGAAATCGATTCTGATTCACCGTCAATTTGATGCCCACTCCGGAATGCATCGGCCGATTGTTCGCAGATCCAGTCGATGTCGAGCGACGGAGCGGGTACGGGCTTGTGAGCAGGATAGATCCCCAACTGCATGATCGGGATCTGAACGCTGGCAGAGGAGCATCGATGCTGGTCGCATTTGCATGAGCGTGCACTTGTAAGGTTGTGTGGCGATTTTCAGTCAGATTAACGCACACCTTGATTCTGCAATTGCCACGAATGCGATGACCCGTTTGCAGAAGTGGCGTGTAGAGCAGCTTCAGTGAAGAAGCAGGAGATCCCGGAAAATTCTGCCTGTCGAGCTTGCATCCTGAGGGATTGGTCGGTTTGGGTTGTCGCGTAACAGGAGGATCCTTGTGTGTCTTCGAATGTTGACGGGGAACACCTACCGACGTGACTTTTGGAAGGCGACGCGGGCTTTGACTTCCTGATCGATGGCCTTGGAGCAGACCTGCTGAAGGGGGACAGTGACGGAGATCTTCTGATTGGCAATCGAGTGACCTTCGAGAACAACGCCGTCGCATTGCAGTTTGTGCTGGCTGAATGGACATCCAGCCGAAGCTACGCCAGTCGAGTAGCGAACTTGAAGGGTACTGGTTGCGGAACTCGCCTTAATGGGACGACATTCCTGAACGCATCCACCGTGCTCGATGACAATGCCATCGATACGTTGATGGGATCAACGGGACAGGACTGGTTCCTTGGGACCATCGGTCAGGACCTGTTCAGCGGCCGATCGGCCAATGAGCAGATTAATTGAGGACTGAGCAACGAGTCTTCTTGCAGAATTGAAAAGCGACCGTGAGGGTGCCTTTCCCGGTTTTGCTGGTCCGTCTTTATCGCCGGACGGCCATTACAGGCCGTCAACACCGCAAAACTTGAATTTTCAAACCTCAAAAAGGGACTCCTGCATTTTCTCATAGCCTGTTTTGGCCTTTCGGAACATTGGGGCTTAAAGAGCCGGTCCGATTGGAATGTGCCGAGTGAATTGATGGGCCTTTGGCCCGGACTCGCATCAATTGGACTCGCAAGAACGTTTCACAGCGTTCGCTTGGCGGGGGCGGGAAAATACTTTCACACATGCAGATTGCTGACGGTATACTTCATCGTGCGAAAAGCCGCATGTCGCAGGCGATTCGTCACAAGACACTGTCGGGGATATCTGCCATGGCATCTCAAACTTCGTCAAATTTGGCTTTCGGGATTCGAATGCCTTTGTTGGCGCTGATGATTGGGCTGGTATGTTCAACGGCCGTTGCTCAGCATCCTCGCGACTATCGAGGCATTGACGCTCGGCACTTTAATCCGGGGCGAGGATATTATGGTTCCGGAAATCTTGTGAACGGGCAGTATGCTGCGGGTGTTTCGCGGTTTGGAACATCTTCGGCGACGTACTCCAATGGCCGAACTGTTGCTGGAGTGGTACGAACTCCCCGGGGAGTACATCATCTCTCAAATGGACTGTTCACTCCCGCAATCGTACCAGTTCCGGCTTATGGAGCGACGCCGTTTCTTTATGGCGGAGGCTTCGGGCCGGCGGATCCGTACTTCTACGGTGGCAATCCTGGTTTTGGTGGCATCCCTGGTGCCGGTGGTTACCCTGTTTTTGGTGGCCATCAGGGGTACGGTGCTTATCCCAGCTATGGCTATATCGGGGGCTTACCGCAAGTCCTCCCACCGCTGACTGTCGATCCATTCACAGGGCAGCTTTTGCCCTGGAATCCCTGGCTGGTCACTCCAATGCCGTATATCGGCGTTGCGAATCAGTATCCGGGTTCCATTCTGTTTCCGACAATCATGAGCATGAACCTGTCGATGCGGCCATCGGTGCCCTCGACGGCTTCCTACACGATGATTGATCCTCGAATGCTGGATCAGGTTGCTCCTGCTCCACAACAGTTTGAGATTCCGGTGCAGCAGGTTCCTCTTGAGCCAATTCCAGAAGCTCCGCCTGCGATTGATCGCGACAAGCCGCTGCTGAATGAATTTGAGTCGCTGCCACGTGGGGACAAGGTTTCTTCGCTGGCCGACAAGATCAACAGCCTGCGATATCAGTCGCAGGGCGATACTGCGTTTCGCAAAGAGGATTATGTCACTGCCGAAGAATCTTACCGTGACGCTATTCAGCGAGCCCCCGACCGGCGGAGTCCGTGGATTCGCATGGCACTTCTGCAGATTGCCATCAAGAACTTCCCGGCGGCTGCACAGAATCTCAAGACAGCCCTTTCAATCACCGACGATCGCGCGCGGGCATGGGTTTCGGCTGACGAATTGTATGGTCAGCAGACGGCCGAACGTGCGCGAACGCATGGTGGTGAACTCTGGAACTGGCTGGCGGAACGACCGTTGTCTGCGGATCGCTTACTCTTAGCGGGCGCGTTTCAGAAGTTTCGAGGCTTTGATGCCGCGGCCGATGAGCTGTTTGAACTGGCCCATTATGAGGGGCCGGAAGCAGACTATATTGCCAGAATTCGAGCCATAGCCGACGAAGACCCCGGTCAGCGAGCGATCTCGCAGGAACTGGCCCAGTTAAAGCAACTGGCCACGACCTCGCAGGCCGCCGACAGCAATCCCGTTGATGATTCCAAAACGCTCAACTCCGCGCCAACGAAGTCGGTGGCAGCAGAAGATTCCAATGGAATTCTTTTGCGCGGTTCAAAAGAAGTTGTTAAAGAACCTGTTGAATCATCGGAAGAACTTCCTCAGTTAATCATTCCTCGGCAGTGACGCGATTGGCAAAACTCGGTTTAATTCGTTTCCCGCCGCATTGAGGAATATCCGGTAAACGAAAACGAGACGTACGATGCCGAAGACGACTGGCTCTGAGATCATTCAGACAGTTTCACTGATCGCAATCGCGGTATGCTTTTGCTCATGCCCGACTCCTCTTCGTGGCGACGAAGCAACTCAATCAACAGGTGGAGCGGCTGCCACAGCAGAGTCGACCGCCACAGCGCCATCAGTCGAAACAGCAGAAGCGACCACCGCAGCGCCAGAGGCACAGGTTGAGGCTCCAGCGGCTCCGCCCGCTCCGGAGGTTCTGTCGAACGAAGCTCTGGCCGCGCGAGCGAAGCCGTCGCTGGTGTTTATTCGATCGATCGATCGAACAGGCGCGGAGCATGGATTGGGAGCAGGCTTCATTATCTCCAAGGATGGTTTGATCGTCACCGCACGGCATGTGATTGGTGATGGCCGTGATTTCGAGGTCGAGTTGATGGGCGGGAAGATTGTGCCGGTCACCGAAGTTTATGCATCGACGAATCGCATTGACCTCGTTGTTTTTCGAGTTGACGCGAAAGAACTGGCGGACCTGCCACTGTCGGAAGACATCGAAACCGCGCAGGGGCGTGAAGTGGTGGCCATGGGACATCCCAGGGGAATGCGTAACAGCATGGCTGGTGGAATTGTTTCCGGGCATCAGGACATTGATGATATCAAAATGCTGCAGCTCGCGATGCCGATTCAGCCGGGGAACAGCGGCGGTCCTGTGTTGGATCGAACCGGGAATGTTGTCGGAATAGTGACGTTGAAATCATCGTTGGCAGAGAACGTCGGGTTTGCTTTGCCGGTTAAGCTGCTGCGGGACATGCTGGCCAATCCAAACCCCATTCCAATGACTCGGTGGCGCACGATGGGTGCGTTGGACGGCCGGCAATGGACGCCTCTGTTTGGAGCCAACTGGCGTCAGCGAGCTGGTCGGATCACGGTTACGGATTCCGGAACTGGCTTTGGGGGACGCACCTTGTGTCTTCGCAATGCCGATGTGCCCGAGATGCCGTTTGATTTGCAGGTCATGGTCAAGCTGGGCGATGAACAAGGCGCTGCCGGGTTGGTATTTCACTCCGATGGCAATGAACGCCACTACGGCTTCTATCCCAGCGCGGGGAATTTGAGGCTCACGCGTTTCGATGGGCCTGATGTCAATTCATGGAACATCCTGCATAACGAACCACATGCCGCGTATAAGCCTGGTGAGTGGAACACGTTGACAGTGCGGATGCATGCGGATCGATTTGAGTGTTTCGTGAATGGCCAGAAGGTTCTGGAGTCGGCCGACAAAGGCTTGACGTCCGGCAAATTCGGACTGGCATCCTTTAGAGGTACAGCTGCCGAGTTCAGACGATTTGCCGTGGGGGCATCATTGCTTCCGCAGGAGCTAAGCCAGCCGGACCTGGAGAAAATCACTGCGACGACAAAGCAGATTACTCCGGATCGACCGGCCGATGATCGGATGGTTGCCGAGCTGCTGCCGATTGGAGAGTCTGCCACTGATGCATTGAATAAAGAAGCGATTCGCATGGAGCAACAAGCGAAGCAACTGCGAACGCTGGCGCGGGATCTGCATGACACCGCTGCTCGTCGACTGATGGCGGACGCTTTGGGAATCGCCTTCGACACGGAACATTCATCGTCCGATCCGCAACCAGCTTCGCCTCCCGCCGCCGATCCCGCTGCAAGCTCCTCCGCGGCAACCAGTCCTGATCTGCTGAAGGCCGCGCTGTTGCTGGCTCACATTGATAATCCGGATGTTGACGTGAACGCTTATGTGGCTCGCATGGATGAGATGGCAGAGGAGCTGAAGCGGACGTTTCCGGAAAATGCCACGGAACTACAACGTCTGGCTGCGCTCGATAAATATCTGTTTGAAGAGCTGGGTATGCGTGGCAGTCAGTCAGAGTATTACACTCGATCCAACAGCTATCTGAACGAAGTGATTGATGACCGAGAAGGTTTGCCGATCACAATTTCTGTCGTCTACATGGAGCTTGCTAAACGAGTCGACCTGAAGGTCGTTGGTGTCGGTCTGCCGGGACATTTCGTCGTGCGTTATGAACCCGGCGATTCATCACAGGCCAGTGAAGTCATTGACCCGTTCGAACATGGTCGCCGCTTGAACGATGAGGAAGTTCGCAAAGTTCTTGCTGATGCCAATTTTCCCGATCTGCCACGTTTCCGTGAAGCGAAAACGCCACTTCAGATCATGGAACGCATGACACAGAATCTTCTGAACCTGGCAGAAGATGAAAAGAACGACGACGACGTGTTGCGATATCTGGAAACGCTGGTGATGCTGGAACCGATGACTCCCGAACATCGCGCCAAGCGTTTGGAAATGCGAGCACGCACGGGACGGCTGGAAATGGCCATTCGCGACGCAAGTTGGTTTATCAACAACCCGACGCCAGGGGTTGATGTGGAACGAGTTCGTGAACTTCGAAATTCGCTGGAATTGCAGTTGGAGCGGCGAAACGCGGGCTCCGGCACCTGAGTATTCCGTACTTATTCGCCCCGCAAGGCGACTCGTCGCGTCCTGTTTTCGGGAGAACTCGGCATCGTCGGCTCGACATGGCCCGAGTTTTGCGTCGTGATTTTTCGTGCGAGTCGATCGACGACAATCAGCTTTGGACATTTTCCGAGCGATTGTTTCGAGTCGTATCTGCGGCTTGGCCAACGCAGGGGCAAAGTGCGGCTCATGAAGAAAGACGATGGTGCGCAAGGTGGCGGAATCTTTACAGCGAAGTGAGCCAATCTGGCACATGGTGTCGACCCGCGACATTCTGAAGTTGCTCACGGTGGAACCCACACTGGGATTGTCGACCGACGACGTGCTTCTGAGACGGAACCAAGCAGGATCCAACGTTCTCTCCGAAGCCGCTCCTGTGCCGCTGTGGAAGAAACTATTGGCGCAGTTTACGGACCTCGTCATCTGGATTCTGATTTTTGCGGCCTTGATCGCGGGCCTCATGGGCGAGTGGGTCGACACATTTGCAATTCTGGCCATCGTGTTATTGAACGGCATCATTGGCTTCATGCAGGAAGAGCGAGCGGAACGTGCGCTGGCGTCATTGCAGAAATTGTCTTCGCCAATGGCCAAGGTGCTGCGTGATGGAAAAATGCAGTCGCTGCCCGCAAGTGAACTGGTCGCCGGGGACAGTATTCTGCTTGAAGCGGGGGACAACGTTCCCGCCGACTGTCGCCTGTTGACGTCATTCAGTCTGCAGGTGCAGGAAGCGGCATTGACGGGGGAATCGGTTCCTGTCGATAAGGACGCAGATTGTAGTCTGCAGGAGAACGCCTCGCTTGGTGATCGTCGCAACATGATCTACATGGGGACTGTGACGGCTGCCGGCAAAGCGACGGCTGTGGTGGTCCAGACCGGAATGAAAACGGAGTTGGGGCGAATTGCCGGAATGTTGAACCGCTCCGAGCGGGAACTGACTCCACTTCAGAAACGGCTGGCAGAACTGGGCAAAGTGCTTGTTGGGGCCTGCCTGGTCATTGTCGTGGTGATCTTCGCACTTCAGGTCATGCGTGGCGGCAAGGTTCTCGAAGTGTTGCTGGTTTCAGTCAGCCTCGCAGTGGCCGCTGTGCCCGAGGGACTTCCTGCAGTCGTCACGATGACGCTCGCGCTGGGGCTGCAGCGGATGGTGAAGCGGCATGCCTTGGTCAGAAAACTCCCGAGTGTGGAAACGCTTGGTTCAGTGACGGTGATTTGTTCGGACAAGACCGGCACGCTGACTCGCAATGAAATGACGGTGCGAGAGATCGTCACTGCGTCGCAGACGGTTCGAGTCACCGGGGCTGGCTATTCGCCGCATGGTGAATTCCTTCGTATTGAAGAATCTGATGATTCGAAGAACGGAAAGCCTTCCGTCGAAACGAAGATGATTGCTCAGGAAGACCCGGAACTACTACCACTGCTGACGGCCTCTGCGCGTTGCAATAATGCGACGATTCATCGGAAAGAGGGCGAAGGCGATGGTTGGCAGGTCATCGGTGACCCGACTGAGGGAGCACTGCTGGTTGTGGCCATGAAGGCCGGAATTCAGGCGCATGATTCGAATGACAAGATCCTGTCTGAGATCCCGTTTGACTCCAACCGCAAGACCATGTCGGTTGTGATTCAGAGTGCGGATGGTCGAATCGTCATGCACAGCAAAGGCGCGCCGGAGATGATTCTGGGCAAGTGTGTTCGGGAGCGTCGTGGGGATACGGAGGTCGAACTGACCGGGGAACGTCGGCGAGAGATCATGAAAACAAGTTCACAACTGGCATCTCGAGCTTATCGAGTACTCGCGCTGGCCTATCGGGATCAGACATCGTCGGTGCCCGAGAACAAGGAGGAATCCGAACTCGTGTTCGCGGGACTCGTGGGCATGATCGATCCTCCCCGCGATGAAGCGCGAGAAGCGGTGAAGAAATGCTGGATTGCCGGAATTCGCCCGGTCATGATCACCGGCGACCATCCGGAGACAGCTCTGGCGATTGCCCGAGAACTGCATATCGCGGATGACCAGAGCCGTGTTATGTCGGGGCGGGAACTGGATGAAGCCACGACGGAGCAATTGGAGAAAGATGTTGAATCGGTTTCGGTATTCGCGCGAGTTTCGGCGGAGCACAAGCTGCGCATTGTGAAAGCGTTGAAGG
>Ga0255095_1000631_pt1 | contig 17187 bp, 11 predicted proteins | sample Colum_Law_RepC_8_2_FD_188435 | JGI IMG/M metagenome (GOLD analysis project Ga0255095, IMG submission 188435) | Freshwater microbial communities from Columbia River, Oregon, United States - Colum_Law_RepC_8d | ecosystem: Environmental > Aquatic > Freshwater > River | place: USA: Oregon...
CCCCGGCGCGCTGGCAAGCGGGGTGTGCGGGCACCGCGCCGTTGCATTTTCCCGTTGCGCAAGCCCGGCCGCTTGCCCGAAATCCCCGCGCATGAGCGAACTCAACTACTCGGTCGAACATCTCGGTCTGCCAGCGAAGGACACCATCGCCCTCAAGGACTGGTATGTGCGGACGTTGGGGGCCAAGGTCCGGTTTGAGAACGGGCAGACTCCGCCGGCCTTCTTCGTGGAACTGGGCGGCGGACTGATGATTGAGATTTATCCGGCCAGCGGTGCGGTGCCGGACACGGCGAACAACGGGCTGGCCGGCTGGCGGCATCTCGCGCTGCGGGTGGCGACCATTGAGGGCGCGCAGACCGAGCTGGCGCGGCGCGGTGTAACGTTCACCGAGCAGCCCAAGCCGGCGGGGGGCGGGGGACGGGTGCTATTTTTCGCCGACGCGGAAGGCAATCTGCTCCACCTCGTCGAGCGGCCGCAGGGGTCGGTGTTTCATTGAACCGCAAGGAGCAGGATTAGGATCAGGATTACGAGCAGGAGAAAACGTCCCGCCCGCTACCTCCGCTCCGGCTCCTGATCTTAATCCTACTCTTCCCCACATCCCATTCCCCAGATGCCACACGCTACCTTTTCCGCCGTCATCTTTGACATGGACGGTGTCATCATAGACAGCGAGCCGCGCCATGAGCGCGCGTTCCTCGACGTGTTCGAGCAGATGGGCTACGGCCAGACGCACGGCATCCATTTCGAGCAATACCTCGGCCGTTCCGATCGGGCGGTGTGGATCGATTTCATCGCTAAGCACAATCCGAAGTGGACCCTCGACGAGCTCACGGCCTGGAAGCAGAACCACTTGATTGAGATCATTCGGCGGGATCAGCCCATCTTTGACGGCCTGCCGGAGCTGGTGGCCAAGGTGGCTGCCCGCTATCGCACAGCGGTCGCCTCGGGCTCCGTGCATCCGGTCATTGATGAGGTTCTGGCGATGAAGAGTTTGCGGCAGTTCTTTCCCGTCGTGGTCAGCGCGCAGGATGTGGCGCAGGGCAAACCCGCGCCGGACATCTTTCTCCGCGCCGCCACCTTGCTCGGGGTCGCTCCCGAAACGTGCTGTGTGGTTGAAGATTCCGCTGCTGGAGTCACGGCGGCGCGCGCGGCGGGCATGACCGCGATCGCCATCACCAACACGCTGCCCGCCGGGAAGCTGACGCACGCCCACCATGTCGTGCGGACTTACGAGGAAATCGAGCGCCTGCTGCTCTAGGCGGGCGGTTCAGACGTCAATGACCGGCCCGTCCCCGCCGCGGTTGGCGGGTTTGTTGTCCCGGGTGCGTCGCACGCGGAGCCGGCCATCGCCAGTGCCGGTGAGCGTGTTCAGCACGACCGACAGGACGCTGATGAGCAGCGCACCCCAGAACGCGGGCCAGAACCCCTTCACCGTGAAGCCTTTGACCAGGGTGCCGACCAGCAAGAGGAGTCCCGCGTTGATGACCAGCACGAAGAGGCCCAGCGTGACCACCACGAGCGGCAGGGTGAGCAGGAAGATCAGCGGCCGGAGGAACGCGTGCAAAATGCCGAACAGCAGGGACGCCACCAGCAGGCTGCTGACCGTGTCATAGCCAATGCCCGTGACGATGTGCGTCGCCATCAGCATGGCGAGGGTATGGATGATCCAGCGTTGCAGGAAAACCAGCGCCGTCCGACGGGGTGGTCGTTCCTGTTCTGGCTGGGAGATGGGGGCTGGCCCGGTGCTCACGAGCGCACCATGTTCGCCCTGTCTCCAATCCGCAAGCAATGGATGCGCAGACGCGGCCTTTCTCCGGCGCTATTTTTTCTTCCCGCTCAAGTCCGGCAACGGGGTTTGCGCGAAGCTGGCCCAGCGTTGTTGCAAGGCCGCAACGGTCGGCACTCCCGCGTGGGCGTAGATGGCGTAGCGCAGTTGCAGCGGCTGGCCCGGCGCGACCACGCGCGGCGCGTCATGGGTGAAGGCCGCGCCCATCCAGCCGTCGCTGCGCACGTGAAAGAACGTTGGATGATTCGGATTCGCCGGATGGTCCAGAAGGGTCGCGCCCTCGTTTTTGCCAGGGAGAATGGGGCCGGAGTAATCGCACCAGCGGGCGCGCTTCCAGAAGCAGCCGTTGTCGCCCTGCTCGTCCACGTTGCCCTCGGAGTTGCGGATGGTTCCGCCGCCGTCGTGAATGCCGATGGTCTTCGCCAGCCGCACGCCCACGAGGCCGAAGGGAGTTTTGCCGAAGGTGACTGGCGTGCCCTTTGCCTCGAAGCGCAGGTCCAGCACGAGGAGGGATTCGCCCCCGGGCAACGTTTCCCAGCTCACGCGCCGGCGCTCCTCCAAGACCACGCGTCCCTGCTTGTCCAGCCAGTGGTTGTAGATGATGGCGGTCGCGGTGGTCTCGCCGTCTTCCAGCTTTTCGAGCCGCTGGCCGATGATGCGGCCCTGATTTGTGCCACGATCTGCCCAGAAGCTCCAGCCGTTCACGTCGTTGTGCGAAACCCAGATCGAGTTGTGATGGCTGTGGCTGACCGGGTCATGGGGATGCCCCATGCGGGTGACGGAGCGGCCCGAGGGGCCGAGGAGCGGGAAGACAAACGGGCGGTTCAGCCCGGGGCCAAAGTGCAGCCGGGCCCCTTCCACGCCGTTGCGTTGGAAGGAGACCTGTTCATAAGGTTGTGGCAACGCCTGCACGGGCGGGACGGGCTTGGCATTCGGCAGCGCGACTTGGGCCGGGGCTGCCACGACTGCCAGGAACACGGCGAGGAGAGCGCAGATTAGCGAGCTGGGCATGGCGGCAGGAAACATGACCACCATACGGCCGGCAAGTGCTTACACCACACTGACCCGGCTGCCCCCGGATTCAGGGCGGGGCGCGGAAAGAGTGGCCTTCATATTTCATCTGTGTTCCGCTCCGAATCTGTGCGGTTTTCTTCCTGGGATGGACGCGGCTGAATAATACGCACACTTACTATGTCCATTAGCCAGCCGGACACCTGAAGGTGGACGGCGACTGTGAATCGGTCCGCCAAACCTGAACTTGAACCGCTGCATCAGCCTTCTGCCAGATGCGGCTCTCCACCGATGAAAACTCTTCTCGTCCGTTCCTTTGTCCTGCTTGTCGTGGCGGCCAGTGCGGTGCTGCCCGCTGGCTGTCTGGAACAAACCCGGCAGGCGGCTCAACCGCCAGCCACGCCTCCCGTCGTTGCTCAGCCTCCGGCGGGTGAACCGCAGATCGTCAGCCGGCCCGATCCGACGGCCGCCAATGTCTCCGCGTCCGTTGCCGAAGTGGCCCGGCTGCACCAGTCCGGCCTCGACGAATCCGTGGTGAAGGCCTTCGTCGAGCGGGCCACCAACAGTGTCAGCCCCACCGCCGACGAGCTCATCTACCTCAAGGACATTGGTGTTTCTCCGCGCGTCATCACCGCGTTCATCCAGCAGACCGCGAAGATGAGGGAGCAAGTCACCGCCGCAGCGGCTGCGGTCGCGGTGCGCAGCAACTTGCCTCCGGCCACCCCGGCTGACACTCGGCCCAACCTGACTGTCGTGACGGCCAACGTGAATCCCCCACCTGCCCAGCCGGCAACTACCTTGCCCGCGCCTCCAACCCCTGTTGTTCCGGCCCCGGCCCCGCCTCCTGTTCCGGCTCAACCCGTCCCCCCGAACCTTCCTGAGCAGGTGTCGGTCTTTTACCAGCAGCTTTTGCCTTACGGCACCTGGCTGCACGTGGCCGATCACGGCTGGTGCTGGCAGCCGAGTGTGGTTGTCTCCACTCCGGGGTGGCGGCCTTATGCCGATCGTGGCCGCTGGCTCCACACGGACCACGGCTGGTATTGGCAGTCAGACTATGCGTGGGGCTGGGCTCCCTTCCATTATGGTCGCTGGGTGCAGCACACGCGCAGTGGCTGGCTGTGGGTGCCGGACACGCACTGGGGCCCGGCGTGGGTCGTCTGGCGCACCTCGAATGCGCACTGCGGCTGGGCTCCGTTGCCGCCCAGTGCGGTGTTCATCGCCGGTCGGGGACTGCACTTCGGCGGCTCGCGGGTGGCGGTGAACTTCGACTTTGGCCTGGCCTACCACCATTTCACCTTCATCCCGTTTTCGCGCTTTTGTGAGCGCAATCCGCACTACTACTCGCTTGCCCCGACGGTGGTTCAAAACGTCTATAACCAAACCACCATCATCAACAACATCCAGGTGAACAACAACGTGATCATCAATGGCGGCGTCCCGGCGGACCGGGTCGCCAGCCTGACCCGCTCGGAAATTCGCAAGGTGGCCGTGCGGGATCTCGCCGCTGAACCGTCTGGCCTGCAACGCTTGGACAAGCTGGAGAAAGCTGGCAACGATCTGGTCATCTACCGGCCGGTGCTCAACCCAAATGCTCCGGTGAAGGCCATGGTGCGCAGTGATGCCGCCGGCAACTCCCGCACCGAGCTGGTGCCGGCCGGGACGCTGCCGGGGCAGAAGATCAGCGGCCGCGGCGTTTACGACACCAGCACCGGGGTGCCGGTGCTGACCGGCTACACGACGGAGCCTCCCGTCTCGGCCGGGGCGCAAAACACGGTCATCATCAACAATCACATCACTGCCCCTCCGCCCTCGCCTGCTCCTCCAGTCCCGGCCCCGGCAAATTCCCGCAGCACGAGTGCTCCGGTGCAGGCCGTCAAGGTGTTTGGCACCACGCTGAACCCGGGGGCGACCAGAGCGGAGAACAACCCGGCTCCCCGGCCTCCGTCGGACTCGGCTCCCAGCCAGGCGAACAACTCCCTGTTCCGGCCCTTGACTCCTCCTCCACCAGTCGTCAGCAACCCCCGCCCGCTGACGCCATACACCCCGGTGCCGACCAGTTCGCCGGGGCCGCGCACCGAGGTTCCGCACCAGCCAACCACGACACCAGCGCCCACCGTCACCCCGTCATCTGCGACTCCCTCGGTCGCCGTGCCGTCAGCCGCACCGCCGCGTCCGGCCTACACCCCGGCTCCCCGGGTCATTCCCCAGGCCATTGCGCCCACCGCCCCTCGTCCCTCCGTGGTCATCACCCCGCCTCCGCAGTCCTCGCAGGCACCGGCATCCGCCCCCGGGAGTTCCGGTTCGTCTCCCAACAAGAACGCGAACGAGCGCGGGAAATGAGATCGTGGTCGCCAACGCGTTCCGCAGGCTGGCTTGGATGGTGCATCCGGCCTCCAGACGGGGCGCGTGGAGCTCCAGCACGTCGCTGGCTGTTCAATGCAAACGAACTCATCTCGAGTGGTCGGTCCAATCCTGTTTCTTCATCAGATGACAAATTGTCATTTGCCCTGCCGCGTGTCCTCTCCATAGAGTCCGCGTCGAATGAAGGCTGACTTGCAAAAGACCATCGGACTCGGTGGCAACGCCTCCCCGCTCACCGATCCCAAGCTTGTCACCTACATCAATCTCAAGCTCGCCGCGCTCGGCTGCCCGACGCTCGACACGGCGGATGCGGCGGAGTTCCACGACCTGACCGAATCGCTGCTCGCGCGGCACCGGGAGACGGAGCGGCTGCTCTCGGATTATCAGGCTCCGGTGGACTGGCGCATCCAGCAGTTCCTCGACGAATACCTGCACGAGACCGGTGTCGCCGTGCGGTTGCCGCATCAGACCTTCGTGCTCGACCGCCACGGCATTGCCCGCGCGCTGTCGCTGCCGCCGGACCGCGACGAGTTCCGCTCCGACATCGTCAGCTCGTATCGCGTGCGGCAGGGCGTGTTGCACAACCCGGCCAAGGACAAGCGCACGACCGCCGGTGTCTTCCACGTCGCCGAGGGCGGGCTGCCGATTCCCGACGACAAGAAGGCGGTCCCCGCCCACACCTTCGGGCGGATGCTTCAGTTCGCGCTGAAGCCGCCGCAGAAGTTGCTGCACCTGCCTTTCACGGCGTCGCAGCCGGAGCCGGCGGAATGTTTCGTCTCGCTGCTGTTGCGTCCGCTGGTGTGTCCCGCCGTGCCGGGCTTCTGCGCGGAGAAGACGATGGAGATTCGGTTCTTCGCGCCGGGCAATCTCGTCAGCAACTTGGACTTTGTCGAAAGCATCTTCGGCAACGCGGGCGACCCCTACCTGCCGGTCAACGACGCGGCGCTGGACGTGGAGCATTGGACCGGCCACACGGGCTGCGTCATCCTTGCGCCCCATCTCATCACGGTGACGAAGAAGGACGCCGGCCTGCCGCATTGGGACAAGGCCACCGAGCGCCAGCGTCGCGACGGCATGTGCTGGCGCAGCGAAGACGAGCGCTACAACGACGGTTCCGCGTTCAAACTCACTGCGCGCGACGAGTCTGGCGTCATCGTCACACTCATCGCGGACAACTACTTCGGCTACTGCAAGAAAGAGGTGAAGACGCAAATCAGCTTCGCCGCGAATCTCTTCGGCCTCTGCGAGGAGGAGCACTCCGGCGGCGCGCTGGTTTTCCCGAGCTACGACCTCGGCGAGGAATTCGCCGGTGGCGTCCATGTGCAAGACCGCGGGCATTCCTTCGAGGACGCGGCGGCGATGTTCGCGGACGTGATGGAGCTGAAGCCCGAGGGCTACGCGGTGGACCGGAAGTTCGCCGACATTTTCTATGTGCCGGAGGATGCGAGCTTCGACCTGCGCACGCAGGTGGTGACCTGGGCCAACGAGCGCGGGCCGCAGAGCGTCAAGCTGCTGGCCGGCCACACTTACGTGCGGCCCAGCGGCTACAAGGTCCAGATGGAGAAGCCCGGCAACCGCGCGTGGCGGCTCGTCGGCACGCGCGGCGAAGGCACTTTCTGCCACAAGCCCTGCACCGTCTCCGGCGGCGGCAAGTCGGAGATTTCCAAGTCGCTTTCTGACGCGATTTTGCAAGGCCCGGTCTTCGTCGCCAACTTCAAGCAGGACTTCGACACGGTGGCCGCGCTGCTGGAGCGCGATTACTCGCAGCGCTTCCGCGACCCGGAGCGTAACGGCACGGACACGCGCACACTCCTGAGCCGCGAGCGTTCCCTCGGCTCCGTCATCAAGCTGCTCACGCCCTCGCCGCGCGATTACTCGGACGAGTTCAACGCCTGGCTGGAGGCCATCCCGCAGTATGTGAAGGAGCTGGTCTTCGTGGTGAAGCGCTTCCACAAGCCGGAGTGGGGGGCGAACTGGCGCGAGCACTTTGGCGTGGACATCGTCAACGGCGTGCCCGGCTACGAGCTGAAGTGCGACAACCGCAAGCTCGTGACCAACTATCTGCGCGTGGGCTTCGACACGGACGGCGCGTGGCGCGTGTTCAGCCTGCGCAAGGATTTCCATCCCGCGATGAAGCTCCAGCAGGAGGACGACATCAGCGCGAGCGTCGTGGTGCCGGCGGCCGTCATGGGCAAAGCACCCCGCACCGAACCGGCTCCACCCAGCAGCACCGAGGCCGCAGCGGGCGCGACTGCCTTCCTCACGCGAGCGTCTTTCGCCGCCCCTTCGGACCCGGGCCGCTCGCTGAAGTTCGTTCAGAACTGCGAGTTCCGCCTCTTCCAGCGCCCCGACGACGCCATTCATCGCGGCTACGACAAGCAGGCGGAGAGCGACTTCGCGCAGCCGGGAAATTTCTTCTCCAACTACCAGCCGCTCACGCGCGCCGACGCGGAGCGCGAGCTGGAGGACAGCATCAACTTTGTGAAGTTCACGCCGCCGATGGCCGATCTCATCCGCGCTGCCGCAAAGGACGCAGGCCGGCCCAAGTTCTTCGTCAGCTCCGCGCAGCCGCGCCTCGTGGACGGCAAGATGACGAAGAACCCGCGCTACCTTCAGAACCGTCACGACCTAATCCACCCGCGCGAGTTCCACCTCGCGGAGATGGCCACGCGTCTCTTCCGCCGCATCCCGACGAGCGAGCCGTTGCACCGGCCTGTGAACGCCGTGCTGCCGGGCCGCCGCAACAACCCGCCGGAGCCGGGCGTGCGGCCGCTGTGCGTCTTTAACCCGATTCACCATCTCGAACTACCGGAGCTGTTCATCGAGTTCATTTCGAGCATGACCGGTAAATCGCCGTCCACCACCGGCGCGGGTTCTGAGGGCGCGCTGACCAAAGGCCCGTTCAACGCGCTGCACCCCATCATTGACCTCAACGCCGCGCTCGTGAGCTACATCCTCACCGGTGGCGACGTGTTCGTGACCTGCGCGGGCAACGTCGGCCCGAACGTGCGCGTGGACCACGACATCAGCCTGCTCGTGCCGGAGCTGTGGTGTCGCATGGGACCGGAGGAGCGCGACCCGGAGTTCCTGAAGCGCGAGGGCTATCTGGAGCGCTGCGAGGACTTCGACTTCAACGGCCAGCGCGTGCTGGCGAGCCGGCTGGGCTGGCGCATCACCGGGCGCTTCGTCCGCCACTACTTCGGGCGCGTCTTCAACTACCCGCACAGCGTCCTGACCGACGAGATGCTGCGGCCCGAGTTCCAGGACAAGGCGGTCTTCGCCGACGGCGTGGACAACATCGTTTCCACCGCGCGCCGCGTGGCGGAGCACTACTTCGTCGATGGCGGCATCGAACTCGCCTGCCCGCCGCTGCGCGCGCTGCTCCACATCATGCGCGACGGCCAGCACGAAGGCCGCGACCTCAGCCATCCCGAAATCCGCACCCTCTTCACCTGCGAGTCGCTGCTCGCGAGCGACTGGTATGCGGAGCGGTTGAACACCAAGCAAGCCGCTGACATAAAACTCTGGCAACGACATGTGAAGCGGCTGGACGTCTTCCTTGCTCGAAACAAAGCCGGCAGCGTGACCGCCAGTCTCAACATCCGCGAGCGTCTGGACCTAGCTTGGGCCACGCTCCGGCGCGTGGAGCAGCCGGACTATCCAGCTTCACTGCGTGGCACGCTGGGCAAACAGTCCCTCCCGGCCCGTTGACGGAGGCCGGAAACGGGCATTGACTTGGCCCGGCCGGCTTTTCTACCGTCCGCGTGTAAATACCGAGCGGCTTGCCCCGAATTTACGATTCGGGGTTTTTTGTTGCTCGGACCCGGTCAGCCCCAGCGGTCAGCACTCAGCCCCGCCGGTGTTGATCGCAGTTTAGCTGACAGCGCATATGGCCAATACGATTCTCGTCGGCGCCCAGTGGGGCGACGAAGGCAAAGGCAAGATCATCGACGTTCTCACCGAGGACGCGGACATCGTCGTCCGCTACGCCGGTGGCAACAACGCCGGGCACACCGTCTTTGTCGGCCCGCAGAAATACGTTCTGCACCTCATCCCCTCCGGCATCCTTCGGCCGGGCAAGACCTGCGTCATTGGCAATGGCGTGGTGCTCGATCCCATCGGGCTGGTCACCGAGCTGGAAGGGCTGGAGAAGCTCGGCGTCACGGTGACGCCGGACAACCTGCTCCTCTCCGAGACGGCCCACGTCGTCTTCCCCTACCACCGCGAGCTGGATGGCGCGCGCGAGCTGGCCAAGGGCAAGGGCAAGATCGGCACCACCAAGCGCGGCATCGGCCCGTGCTATGGTGACAAGGCCGCGCGGGTCGGCTTGCGCGTCAGCGACCTCATCAACCCCGAGCGCTTCGCCGCCAAGCTCAAGGCCCGGGTGCAGGATGCCAACGCCCACCTCAAGGGCCTGGGTGCCAAGCCGGTGAGCTACAAGAAGATCTTCGCGGAATACAGCGCCGCAGCCGACATCCTCCGCCCGCACGTCGCCAACACCGTTCACTATCTCCACGGGGCCATGCAGGCCAGGAAGGGCATTTTGTTTGAGGGCGCACAGGGCACGTTCCTTGATCTCGATCACGGCACCTATCCCTACGTCACCTCGTCGAACACCACGGCGGGCGGTGCTTGCACCGGTTCGGGTGTGCCGCCGCACCGGATGGACAAGGTCGTCGGCGTGATGAAGGCCTACACCACCCGCGTGGGCGAAGGCCCGCTGCCCACGGAGAACGCCGAGATTTCCGACCTTTTGCACGGCATGGGCCGCGAGTTTGGCGCGACCACGGGCCGCGCCCGCCGCTGCGGCTGGTTTGACGCCGTGGCCACCCGCCACGCCACCATGGTCAACGGTATTGACGAGCTCGCCGTGACAAACCTCGACGGCCTCGACACGCTCGCGAGCATCAAGGTGTGCGTCGGCTACCGCGTGGGTCAGGTTAAGTTCGATCACATTCCCAACGACATCGACGTCCTCGCGCTCTGCGAACCCGTCTATGAGGAACGTCCCGGCTGGCAGGTGGACACCAGCAAGGCCCGCAAGTGGAAGGACCTTCCGCCCAAGGCCCGGGATTACCTCAAGTTCATTGCCGCCCAGACCGGCGCGAAGCTGGCCATCGCCTCCGTCGGCCCCGGCCGCGATCAGACGATTTTCGTCTAGTCCGCGCGGTGGGACTGCTCCCGGCCTGCCTTGAACCAGTTTGAGGCGAGGTCGGAACTGGTGTCCAAGGCCACGAGTCGGTGAAGAGGAAGGACCTTGTGGCCTTCGGTCACTTCGCGCGGCAGCGCACATCAACCAGCTTCCTTGGGTCTTTCCAAAAATCCGCCCATTGGGTTGAATCACCCCACTATTTATGAGCAAAACCGCACTCCTCTTTGCCGGCCAGGGCGCGCAAGCCGTGGGCATGGGCAAGGATCTCGCTGCCGCGTTCCCCGCCGCCCAAGCGCTCTTCGACCGCGCCAACGCCGCCTTGGGCTACGATTTGACCGCCGTTTGTTTCAACGGTCCCGACGCGGAGCTGACCAAGACCGAGAACGCCCAGCCGGGCATTTTCCTGGTGAGCTGGGTCGCGCTGGAGTTGCTGCGCGCACGGGTGCCGGGCTTGAAGTTCGAGGCCACGGCCGGCCTGTCGCTGGGCGAGTTCACCGCGCTGACGGCGGCGGGGGCCATGAGCTTTGAGGATGGCTTGCGCGTCGTGCGTCTGCGCGGGCGCTTCATGCAGGAGGCCTGCGAGGCGACACGTGGCGGCATGGCGGCCATCATCGGCCTGGACGAAGGCCCGACGCGGGAGGTCTGCGTTGAGGCGGGTGTCGAGCTGGCCAACCTGAACTGCCCCGGCCAGATCGTCATTTCCGGCGAAGCGGACAAGATCACCAAGGCCTGCGAACTGGCCAAGGCGCGCGGGGCCAAGCGGGCGCTGCCGCTGACGGTGGCGGGCGCGTATCATTCGCAGTTGATGGCCAGCGCGCAGCCCAAGCTCCGGCAGGCGCTGGCGGGCATCGCCCTCGCCGCGCCGGTCGTTCCGGTGATCGCCAACGTCACGGCCCAGCCGCACGGCACGCCTGGCAGCATCGTCGATACCGTGGTGGCGCAGGTGACCGGGTCGGTGCGGTGGGAAGAGTCGGTTCGTTGCCTGCTGGCGCAGGGCTTCACGCGCTTCATTGAGCTCGGACCGGGGACCGCCCTGACCGGCTTCATGAAGCGCATCGACAAGACCGCCCAGGTGCTCAATGTCGCTGACTGCCCCAGCTTGGAGGCCACGGTGAAGGCGCTGGGGAACTAGCCGCGCAGTCCTGGCCTACTTCGCCAGTTCCTTGATCCGCAGGTTGCGGAACCACACGGTCCCGTGGTCGCCTTGGAGGAAGATGGGGCCGGGCTCCGTGACGTTCTTGTCGATCTCGCTGCCGGTGGCGACGTTGCACTCCACGTTGTCGTGGATCTTCTTCCCGTTGAGGATCACGGTGATCTTGTTGCCAATGATGGTCGCCTCGCAGGTCTGCCACTCGCCGCCGGGCTTGCTGGCGAACTCGCTGGCGGCGGTCTGGTTGTAGATTGCGCCGTTGCTGGTCTTGGTGGGCTTGCCGCTCTTGAAATCGCCGAGGATCTGGATCTCATGCCGGCCGCGCAGGTAGAAGCCGCTGTTGGAGCCGTCCGGCACCTGGAATTCGTAGCGCACGGTGAAGTTCCAATACTTCTGCTCGGTGACGAGGTCGGTGCCGTGCTCGCCCTTGTTGACCGTGTTTTTCAGGACGCCATTTTCCACCGACCATGAGTTGTGGCCGTCGGCCCGGCGGAGTTTCCAGCCGGTGGTGTCCTTGCCGTTGAAGATGGGCTTGAAGCCGTCTTCTTTGTCAGCGGCGAAGGCGGTGGCAGCGAGGGCGAGGGCGACGAGGAGGGGGAGGAGTTTCATGTGTGTGAGGGTGTGGGAGGTTATTTTTCCAGAGCGACGACCAGCTGCTTCTTGGCCTCTTCAAACTTCGCCTGCATCTCGGCGCGCTTGGTTTTGGCGGCGGCTTTCTGAGCATCGAGCTCCTCCGGCTTGGTCTTCTTCGGGTCGGGGTCGCGCACGCCGTTGACGGCGTCCTGAGCCTTGCTCACGGCGGTGGCAGCGGCGGTCAGCTCATTGAGCCAGGCGGCATTTGCGGTGGCCTTGGCGGTGTAGGCGGCGGCGTCCTTGCCGGCGAGGCTGGCGGCGTAGGCGACGATGGAGAGGTTGTGCTGGGTCTGCTGAACCTCCGGGTTCGGCGTGGCGGGACCGTCAATCAGCTTGGTTGCCCACTTGATGCCGGCGAGCAGGTGCTCGTGGAACTTGGCGTCCTTCCACGTTGCGTCGTTGTGGCCGAGGTTCGTGTAGAAGAGCCGGCCCGTGCCGTATTCGCGCACCCAGCAGACCGGCACGAGGTAAGGGCGCTTGGGATTGGTCTTGGCCATGTCGAGGCTGTAGAGCACACGCACGGACTTCTGATCGTAGTCGTTGTATTGGTAAATCTCGTCCTTCCAGGTGAACTCCTTACCGAGCATCGCCACGGTCGGATGCGACGGCTCGTGGTTCACGAAGGTGGCAGCGGTGCCGCTGCCCCACGGATGGCCGGCAAAGCTGCCGTTGATGAAGCTGGTGTAGCCCTTGAAGTCCTTGAACGTGTCCGTCGCGCTGTGCGTGCCAATGAAGCCCTTGCCCTGCTTCACGAAGTCCAGCAGCGCCTCGCGTGGCTCGCCTGCCGGCAGCAGCGAGCCGGTGGTGTAGAAGAACAGCGCGTCATACTTGGCGAGATTCGCCTTCGTCAGCACCGCGATGGCGTCTTGGGAGAAGTCGGCGGTGAAAATGCCGGATTTCTCGCCGAGTTCCTTCACCTGCTGCTCGACGAGGCAGAGCTGGTCGGGCGCGGGGCGCTTCACGACGCCGTGCTGGAAGCCCTTGGACTGCGTGATGACGAGGATTTTCTTGGCGGCGGCCTCAGCGGTGGCGGTGAAGACCAGCGCAGCCAGGGCCGCAGTGACGAGCGGGATCGAACGAAATGTGTTCATGGACAGAATGTGAATTGCGATGCGGGGTAAAGGACTGGCCGACCGCGCCGGGCATTCAAGCACCGGCACCGGGGGCAAGGTGTCGGGCCTGACGTTTCGGCACCGCTGCGCGGTGAGTGCGCTCGCTGCGGCGAGGTTCGGCCGGCAGATGCGGCTGGAGGAAACCCGGCCGCTCCCGGCGTCCGCTCCGTTGCCAGTCTTCCCAGAGGGCTTGCGCCGCGCGGCTGGCCGGCACTCCCGCCGGGCCGCTGAGATACACGAGCAGTGCCTCGGCCAAATCCGCGAGGGCGATGCCGTGTCGCCGGCCGACGCGCGCGTAAAGCCAGTCGCTGAAGGCGAAAAAGCGCTCGAACGGCGAAGGCGGACAGGGCGAATCACTGCGGACCAGCGTGTCCGCCGCACTCCACAGCAGCGGCGTGGTGGCGGTGAAGTTCCCCGAGTTGGCCACGAGATCCCAGTAGCGCGCGAACCGCCGCAGCCGCTGCATCGTGCTGAAATCCAGCTCCCGGTTGCACAGCAGCTCATACGGCGCGTGCGGGCTGTAGCGCATCCGAAACTCCCCGTCATGGCGCACGATGGGCGTTCCGCGCAGTCGCTTGAGCATGCCCACCTGAATCTCCTGCGGCCCCAGCGCCACCAGCCGGTCGAAGCCCGCCGCGAAGCTCGCCAGCCCTTCGCCCGGCAGGCCCACGATGAGGTCCGCGTGCAGGTGTGCGCCCGTGTGCGCCCGCAGCCAGGTGAAGTTCTCCGCGAGCTTCGTGTTGTCCTGCCGGCGCGAGATGTGGCGCGAGGTTTCGTCGTTGAAGGTCTGCACGCCGATCTCCAGTTGCACCGCGCCCGGCGGGAACTTCGCCAGCAGTTCGCGCAACGCCTCCGGCAGCCGGTCGGGAATCATCTCGAAGTGCAGGAACAGCCCAGGTCGCCAGCGGTCGAGGAAGAATTGCAGGATGGCCCGGCTCACCAACAGGTTCAGGTTGAACGTCCGGTCCACGAACTTGAACTGCGTCGCCCCGCGCGCCAGCAGCCGGTCCAGCGCCGCTAAAAACTGATCGAGCGGAAACTGCCGCACCGGGATGTCCAGCGAGGACAAGCAGAACTCACAGGTGAACGGACAGCCGCGCGAGGCCTCCACATACAGCACCCGGTGCGCGAGGTCCGCGTCGGTATAGAGCTCGTAGGGCAGGGCGACGTGCTCCAGCTTGGGCAGTTCGGCGGGGATGATTTTTGGAAGCGGGAGCCAAGGCGTAATCCCATCACCCAGCCCCATGCGAGGAAATTGCCGTTGGGCCGTTGCGCTCTCTGGCTCCCTCTCCCTTTGCGGAGCAAGGGGAGAGGGCAGGGGTGAGGGGTCGGCTGCGTCGGCGTGGGTGGCCGCACCCCTCATCCGGCCTGCGGCCACCTTCTCCCCTCGCTCCGCGAAGGGAGAAGGCAAAACGCCTGGGTTAGTTGGGGCAATTGGTTCCAGCCCCGATGCAACGTCGGCTTGCGGGGCCGCTTGACTCAAATTGGGGCGGCTCCCCAGCAATTGGGCGCACACTTCCGCAAACTTCAGGTCCGCCTCGCCGGTGATGACATGGTCCGCCAACCGGACGATTTCCTGCTCCTCCGGCTCATAGCTCACCTCCGGACCACCGAGGATGATCTGGATCTCCGGCGCAAGCCGCTTGAGCAGGGCCACGACCTCCGTGGTCTCGCGCACGTTCCAGATATACACGCCGAGGCCGATGATCCGGGGTTTGCGGGCGAGCAGGGCCTCCACCACCTCCAGCGGCCGCTGCTGGATCTCAAACTCCACCAACGCCGCGCGGGACTGCAACTCGCCGAGGTTCGCGAAGAGGTAGCGCAGGCCAAACGCGCAGTGGATGAACTTCGCGTTGAGCGTCGCCAGCAGGATGTCGGACGGCGGCATGCAGCGTGCAGGCGACAGTAGCGGGAAGCCCGGCAGGCAGGAAGGCATTTGCCTGAGGCAATACCAAACGGCGTGGTAGCCAATGGTCTTGGACCTAAACTGACCGACGACTTATGTAGTCCGCCGTTCTATCCCAGCTTCTGCCGCAGCGTTTCCGCGATCTGGATGAACGCCTTGCCCTGCGGGTCCGCCGGGCGGGAGACGACCACGGGAACGCCCTTGTCCCCGCCTTCGCGGATTTCGAGGAAGATCGGGACTTCGCCGAGGAAGGGGATTTCCTGCCGCTCTGCTTCGGTGCGTCCGCCGCCGTGGCCGAAGATTTCCACGCGCTGGCCGCCGGGGGCCATGAAGTAGCTCATGTTCTCGATGATGCCCAGGATCGGCACATTCACCTTCTCGAACATCGCGATGCCCTTGCGCACGACGCCGAGCGAGGCTTCCTGCGGGGTGGTGACGATGACGCCGCCGTCGAGGGGCACGGTCTGGCAGAGGGAGAGTTGGGCGTCGCCGGTGCCGGGCGGGAGGTCCACGAGCAGGTAGTCGAGCTGGCCCCACTCCACCTGCGTGATGAATTGCTGGATGGTCTTCTGAATCATCGGGCCGCGCCAGATGACCGGCTGGTCGTCCGAGAGGAGGAAGCCCATGCTCATGAGCTTCACGCCGTGGTTGCTGGGCGGGACAAGTTTCTCGTCGTCGTTGACGATGGGACGCTGGTGGATGCCCATCATGAGCGGGATGCTGGGGCCGTAGATGTCGCAGTCCAGCAGGCCGACGCGCGCGCCGAGGTGGTTGAGGGCACAGGCGAGGTTCACGGAGCAGGTGGATTTGCCCACGCCGCCCTTGCCGCTGGCCACGGCGATGATGCGCTTGATGCCGGGGACTTTGTTCTGGTTCTGGAACGCGCCGCCGGGGGCTGCCCCGGGACCGGCGGCGGCGGCGGGCTGCTTGACCTCGACAAAGGCATGCGTGACGCCGGGCTGGCCGCGCAGGACATTCTCGCACTCGGCCTTGATGATGCGGGCGGCCTCGGGGTTGGGTGAGGTGAGTTCGAGGCGGACGTTCACCGCGCCATTGTTGACGGCGACGTGCTTGACGAGGCCGAAGGAGATGATGTCGCGCGAGTAGCCGGGGTATTTAACGGCCTTGAGTGCGTCGAGGATGGCTTCTTGAGTCAGCATGGTTTCGAGTCGGTTTCCAAAATCAGGGCGCGAATGTCGGCGGAAGCGACGGGTTTGGCAACTGCCCAGAAGCGACTGGCTGGGCTGGCCCGTTCCCTCGAATTGTTTCGCTGCCGGGCCGTCGTTATTCTCCGCCTATGCACGCACTTATCTCCCGCCGGGCCGCGCTCGCGGCGCTGGTTGTCACCTGCACCTTCCCTCTGACGGCCGAACAGACCGGGCCCGGCCGACGCTTCCTGGCGGGCGACGATTCCACGAGGCGGCTCGCCATCATCGCGCCGGACGGGTCGTTCGAGCGGGAGTTGAAGATCGCCGGCATCCATGACGCGCACCTGTTGCCCAATGGAAACATTTTGACCCAGCAAGGCTTCCAGAAGGTCGTGGAGCTCGCTCCCGACGGGAAGGTGGTGTGGGAATACAACTCCGCCAAGATGAACGGCAATGAGGGGCAGCGCATCGAGGTGCACGCCTTCCAGCGGGTGGAGAACGGGCTGACGATGATCGCCGAGTCCGGCGCGGGCCGCATCATCGAGGTGGACAAGGACGGGAAGATTCAGAAGGAAGTGAAGCTCAAGCGCAACAAGCCCAACGCCCACAGCGACACCCGGCTCGTCCGCAAGATCGCCAACGGCAATTACCTCGTGGCCCACGAGGCCGACGGTGCCGTGCGCGAGTATGACGCGACGGGCAAGGTGGTGTGGGAGTTCGATGTCCCGCTATTCGGCAAGGAGAAGAAGGGCGGCCACGGCCCGGAAGGTTTTGGCAACTCGGTGTTCAGCGCTGTGCGGCTCGCGAATGGCAACACGCTCATCGGTGCCGGCAACGGGCACAGCGTTCTCGAAGTCACGCCCGCGAAGGAAATCATTTGGAAAGTCGAGCAGAACGACCTGCCCGGCATCACGCTCGCGTGGGTCAC
>Ga0255095_1000637_pt1 | contig 17103 bp, 12 predicted proteins | sample Colum_Law_RepC_8_2_FD_188435 | JGI IMG/M metagenome (GOLD analysis project Ga0255095, IMG submission 188435) | Freshwater microbial communities from Columbia River, Oregon, United States - Colum_Law_RepC_8d | ecosystem: Environmental > Aquatic > Freshwater > River | place: USA: Oregon...
GGGGTGGGGGGGACAGTTTTTTGGATCAACGCGAAATCCTGTGAGCAACTGCCGATTGCATTGCCAATGTTTACTGCAATTCAGGGAGGGCGAAGGTCCTGCTGAGCCGAACAGTTCGTGAGGTGGCTGGATCTGGCGGCTCGGCGGGAGCCTCGCCCTCCCAAAGGGGGGTGTGAGGTGGCTGGATCGTGCGGCTCGGCAGGAGCCTCGCCCTCCCAAAGGGGTGTTGTCAGGTTGCTGGATCTGGCGGCTCGGCGGGAGCATCGCTCTCCCAAGGAGGAACTACCGAGCACTGGTTCGGTGCCCCCAACTCGAGGACAACATTGGTTGGCTGCCTCACACCGCCCACTTCATCTTGCGTTGAGCCGTTTTTTCGCCACGGAAGGATACGGAAGGACATGGAAAAGTTTCTCAGTTCTCAGTTCTCAGTTCTCAGTTCTCAGTTCTCAGTTCTCAGTTCTCAGTTCTCAGTTCTCAGTTCTCAGTGGGGATTTGCCTGTTTTTGAAGTTCCGATTGCAGTTTTTGCAGTCCGGTGGCTGGCGAGACCAGTGGTTGGTAGTTGAAGTCACGCTGCGCGGCTCGGATGGAGTAGCTGTGGGAACCCGCCAGTTGGGCGGCGACGAAGCGAGTCATCGGAGGTTCGCCAGACAGCGGCAGTATGGTCCAGATTGCTTCACAGAGGCCTCCCAGAACAATGGCTGCACGCCGCGAAATGCGGCGCTGCAACGGTGGCAGGCCTCCGGCTGCAAGCAGCGTGTTGACCCAGTCCCAAAGATTGACGGGCTGCGGTTCGTTGATGAAGTACGCACGACCGGAGATGGTGCTGGACTGTTGCATAGCGAGCTCCGCCTGCAGGTGAGCTGCCGCGACGTTCTCCACATAGGCAACGGACACCACGTTGGTACCATCGCCAACCTGCCGCAGGCGACCACTGCGAGCGGATTGCAGCAACCGGGGAATCAGATGATTGTCGCGCGGCCCCCAGATCAGATGCGGTCGCAATGAGACAGTCCGCAACCCCTGCTGCCCGGCAGCCTGCAGCACCAGTTGCTCGGCCAGCGCTTTCGAGTGCGGGTAGTGGCAGAGCCAGTGTTTGGGGTAAGGCAGCGATTCGTCGGCGTTGACATGATCCGTTCCGTCAAAGACGACGCTGGGAGAGCTGGTGTGGATCAGTCTGGCGACGCCGTGCTGCAGGCAGGCGTTAAGAACATTACGGGTGCCTTCAAGATTGGTGCCGAAATACAGGTCGCGCGACCCCCAGATGCCGGGTACGGCAGCCGTGTGAAAAACCGTGTCGACGTGCTGGCAGGCCGCGTGGACGGCCGCAGGATCACGCAGGTCACCCTGAACCACTTCGACACCGGCGGCGACCAGCTGCGGATAGGCGCCGCGGCTGAAGATTCGTACCCGACGACCAGCCCCCAGCAGTTGCTCGACAATGAACCTGCCAAGGAAACCGCCACCACCAGTGACAAGGCACAGGTCGGTCATGTTCGTGTCGCTTCGTCGGGTGAGCTGGGGGAATTTGGGGAGCGGTGGAATGGAACGGTGCAACTGCCGACCTGGCCAGAGGGCGACTGGTGGATTGTTTCAGGGGCCGCCGGTGACGGCAAGTCTGGCCGGGATCGGGGGTGTATTGTGAGTTCCTTGAGGCAGCGTATTCCGCCCACGCTGGAAACCCTGATGAGTTGACATGCGTTCTCTCCTTTGATGCTGGTTTACCCTGGCAAAACATCTTTCGGATGAAGGACGCAAAGCTTCCTGTCGCGAAAAGCTGAAAAAAATGCATTTTTGTCTCAAATTTTGTGAATCAACTGGTTTGCAACAATGAGACGGTGTTAAGTTAACTAATAAATAACTTTGCCGGGGGCAACTGCCCACCTCTAAGGCTTGGTTCTCGTCGTTTTCTGGATGTTTCACGTCGTTTTTTTCGTTTTCTGGAGACTGAATACTGGTCTTCTGTTCAGTCTTTTCCCCGCCATCAAACTGCTCCTTTCCCCGCCCACCTATGCAAATCTTTCTTCGTCTTTCCGCCCAGTCGTCGTTCAGGCGGTGACTCCGCTGCTGACCGCTGACCGCGGGTGCATGGTGTTGCTGCAGGAATGGTTGCGATTTTGAGTTGTTGTTCTGCAGTTCGCAGGAGCGGGGAGGAATGAAGTGATCAAGGCCCTACTGATGACAACTGCCGGCGATTATTCAAACGAATTGACTCGTGGAATTTCCAACGAGTCGCCAGTGTCTGCTCCGGTTTTTTCCATGCGGACGCTGATGGTGACGACTCCGGATTTGCCCGTGGACGAAGTGGCTGTGGCGGGGACTGTGGCGGGGGCGGAAGAGTTGTCAGTTGCAGGCGAAGTTTCCGGCATTTGCAACGTGTGTGGGATCGACCGTGGCGGGTATCAGGCGTGGGAGCGTCGGCGTGATGTTGCAAGGTTGATCTTTGAGCGTTTGTCGCGTCGTGAGCAGGAGATCGCGGGGTTGGCGGCGGCGGGACTGTCGTCGCGGGATTGTGCAGACCGTTTGGGTATCAGCGTGAAGACGGTCGAGAAGCACCGTTTGTCTGCGTATCGTCGATTGAATGTGCCAGGACTGGCGGGTTTGATCCGGATTTTTCTGGAGGCGGATCTTCCGGTGCCGGCGGGTGTGCCGGTTGCGGCTGAGTCGGCGGAAGACATCGCCTGATCGCGTTCCGCCCGATTTCCCATCGGATTTCCCTTTTTCTTCACGATTCCCCGCTCTTCGGGGGCTGTGGATTCGCCAAAACTGCGCCCCGACGATATGCTCGCGGGAGCGAGGGTCCGGGCTATCTCCTGCCTGCTGTATTTCGCGGCCGGGCTCTGACTGCTTTTCATTCATTCACTGGGCGTTCTGAAGCGTGTCGAGGGGAAAACGATGGAGCTGTTGCTGGGGCGAGCATCAAGAATCGCGGGCCGGGTGTTGTGTCTGCAGACTTTACTGGCTTTGACCGGGGCTCAGGCAGCTGCTCAGGAGTCAGCTTCCGTGTCACCGGAGCGTGCGGAGATCGTGCGCCGGGTGACTCATGACATCACGCTGCTGGCATCGGAGGAGTTTGAGGGGCGTGGTGTTGAGACAAAGGGTATCGAACTGTCTGCTCAGCATATTCTGAAGGAGTATGAGGCAGCGGGGTTGAAGCCGGGGATGCCGGACGGGACGTGGCGACAGGCGTTTGAAGTGCCGATTGGCGACACGGTGATTTCTGATTCCACGGCGGTGACTTTGCAGGGCCCGGGTGGGGTTCAATTGCAGTTGAAGTTGGGCGAGCAGTTTCAGCCGATTCGTCGTGGTAAGAACGGTGAAGCGACGGGGGGTGTGGCGTTTGTCGGTTACGGAATCAGTTCGGCAGAGGACAAGTACGACGAGTATGCGGGTGTGGATGTCAAGGGCAAGGTGGTGGTGTTGATTCGGCGTGAGCCGCAGAACCGTCCTGACGGTGCATTTCGCGGGCAGGAGACCAGTCCGAACGCGTATATCGACCGCAAGCTGGAGTTGATTCGCAATTCGGGTGCGGTGGGTGTTTTGTTTGTGAATGACATGGGTACTGAGGGCGACGAGTCGGACGAGCTGGCGGATCCCTCCAGTTTTGGCAACGATGAGTCAGCCGTGCCGTTTGCACACGTGAAGCGGGCGGTGGTGGATGAAATGCTGAAGTCAGCTCCTTTGAAGGGTGCTGACGGTCAGTCACTGGCCAGCCTGAAGAACGTGTGTGCGGCGATTGATCAGACACTGAAGCCATTGTCTCAGGAGATTCCGGGCTGGTCGGCCACCGTGTCGACTCGATTCGAGGCCAATTCGGTAACGGCGTACAATCTGATTGGTGTGGTTGAGGGCGAGGGGCCTCTGGCGGACGAGACGATTGTCATTGGCGGCCATTACGACCATCTGGGTTTTGGGGGTTATGGCTCCCGCGCTGCGACTCGTACGGGCGAAGTGCACAACGGTGCTGACGACAATGCGTCGGGGACGGCGGCCGTGATGGAGTTGGCGCGGCGTTTTGCGGCTGGTCCGAAGCCCCGGCGTCGACTGGTTTTCATCTGGTTTTTCGGGTGAAGAGCGTGGGCTGCTTGGCAGTGCTCATTACGTCCGCGAACCGGTCTTTCCGCTGGATAAGACGGTGGCGATGTTGAATTTCGACATGATTGGCAATCTGCGGAACAACAATGTGGAGGTTGGTGGAGTGGGTACGGCGGCGGAGTTTGCCGAGGTGGTGAAGAAGGCGGATGAGGCGATTTCTGTGGACGTGACGGCGGTGGAGAGTGCGTTTGCGGGCAGTGACCATCTGCCGTTTTATCAGCGGCAGATTCCGGTGATGTTCTGTTTCACGGGCATGACCGAGATTTATCACACGCCGGACGATGATGCGAAGACGCTGAACATGGAGGGTGCGGTGCTGGTGATTGATTATTCCGAGCAGTTGCTGCGGGGGATGTCTGACCTGCCTGCGCGACCGGCCTTTGCATCGTCTCAGCCGGGCCGTCGTCGTGCCGGCCCAAGGACTCCTTATCTGGGTTTACAGCCGGATCTGGCGGCCAGTGGTGAGAACGGAATCGTGGTGCGGACGGTGCGTCCTGAGTCACCGGCGGCGGCGGCGGGGCTGCAGACGGGTGATGTGATCGTGAAGGTGGCGGACAAGGAAGTCGAGGGCTATCAGACTCTGATTGAGACGCTGGGTGCAGCGAAGGCTGGCGACAAGTTGAAGCTGACGGTGAAGCGTGGTGAAGCCACGATGGACATCGAGGCGACATTGGGCGAGCCACGTCGCTGACGATTGGCTGGCTGCGTGGGGATCTGGTGTTGGGGGTTGGATATGTCTGCTGGTGAAGGTGAAGCTGTACCGCTGGTGGGAGTCATCATGGGCAGCCGTTCGGACTGGGAGACCATGTCTGAGGCGGCTGCCGTGCTGGCTCAATTCGGAGTTGCTCATGAGTGTCGAGTGGTTTCCGCGCATCGGACTCCGGCGTGGCTGACGGAGTATTCCACGTCGGCTGCGGGTCGAGGCTTGCGGGTGATCATTGCGGGAGCTGGTGGTGCAGCGCATTTGCCGGGCATGGTGGCGTCGCAGACATTGCTTCCGGTGCTGGGAGTGCCGGTACAGAGCAAGTCCTTGAACGGACTGGATTCGCTGTTGTCGATCGTGCAGATGCCTGGCGGAATTCCCGTGGGGACACTGGCGATTGGGAAAGCGGGGGCTCGCAACGCCGGTCTTCTGGCCGTGCGGATTCTGGCATTGCAGGATGTGGCTCTGGGGCAGCGACTGCAGCAGTTTGTGGATGAGCAGACGGCAGCGGTGTTGCGGGAGGGGCTGGAGGGTTTGTGTTGAGTCGTGGGATCCTGGGACCACGAACAGAGGGGCAACAGTCTGTGCGCGTTGCCGACGCGGGGGCTCAACAGGTCGCGTGGGCGTTTCTGACGCTGAGGACGAAAGTTGGTTCGGGGTGTGAGGCGGAGGTTCAGCGGTTGGAGAACGCTGTGTTTTGGGGGTGGTTGGGCTGGGTAACCTGCCCGGGCTGGAGCCGAGGCTACGGTTGTTGTCTCTGGCGTCAGGAATGATGCTGGAAGAACTTTTTGTCGGGGTGAATCCTGCCTGAGGCCACCTGTGTGTTGTTTCGTTGACGCCGGGTGATCCGTATTGAGGTTTTTGTGTGATGGACAAGCCGAGGGCTTTGGGGCCAGGGACGACGCTGGGGATGCTGGGTGGTGGTCAGTTGGGGCGAATGTTTGGCCTCGCGGCTCGGCGCTGCGGCTATCGCCTCGTGACGTATGGCGATCCGGCTGATTCGCCCTGTGGTCAGATCAGTGACGCAGGTTTTCCGCAGTCATTCACGGACTGGGATGCTCTGCGTGAATTTGCGACAGCGGTGTCAGTGGTGACGTGGGAGCAGGAGAACATACCGGTGGAGACCGTGGAGTTTCTGCGGGAGCGGGTCCCGGTGTATCCCAGTGTGCAGTTGTTGCGTGCATCGCAGCATCGGTTGCTGGAGAAGACTGCGATGCGATCACTGGGAATTCCGACGGCCGATTTTCTGCGAATCACATCGGTCGCGGAATTGCAGGCGGGGCTGGTGGCATTTGGTGGTGCGGGCATTCTGAAAACCGTGACGCTGGGATATGACGGTAAGGGGCAGGCGAAGCTGTCAGCGCACGATGATTTGGCGGGTGTCTGGCAGCGATTTCGGGTGTCTGAAGCGATTCTTGAACGGATCGTGGATTTTGATTTTGAATTGTCGATAGTGTGTTCGCGGTTTGCGGATGGCAGTTGTCATTTTTTTGAGCCTTCGCTGAATGAGCATGTGAATCACATTCTGGATGTTTCGCTGGCGCCTGCCTTGCGCATCAGTGCTCAGCAGGCCGCCGAGGCCCGCGAGATGGCTCGGACGATTCTCGAGCACTTCGATGTCTATGGTGTGTTGTGTGTGGAGTTGTTTGTGGATCGGGCGGGGCGACTGCTGGTCAACGAGATTGCTCCGCGGCCGCACAACAGTGGTCATTTGACGATTGAGGCATGTGGCAGCAGTCAGTTTGAGCAGCAGTTTCGGGCGGTGGCGGGCTTATCTTCGGGTGATGTGTCGATGCGCTCACCGGCTGCGATGATCAATCTGCTGGGCGACCATCTGGGGGGTGGGACAGCGGAGCGGTGGTCGGAAGTTTTTGCGATCCCGGGATTGTTTGTGCACATGTACGGTAAGCGGGAAGCGCGGGTGGGGAGAAAGATGGGGCATCTGACGGTGCTGGCCGATAGTTCGGAGGAAGCCGCGCGGATCGGGTTGGCAGCGCGGGCGAGATTGTTCGGGGGGTAGTGGTCAGTGGTCAGTGGTCAGTGGTCAGTGGTCAGTGATCAGTTTTCAGTGATCAGTGGGTGTGGCGAGTTTTTTCGGCTCAACGCGAAATCCTGTGCGCAGCTACGATTGCCTTGCCACGGGTGTTGACCCCTTCGGGAGGGCGAAGCTCCTGCTGAGCCGAATCCCTGTCAGTCCGCTGGATCGTCCGGCTCGGCGGGAGCCTCGCCCTCCCAAGGGGGTGGCGGCGTTGTGGGGAGGTTCCTGCGGCTCGGCGGGAGCCTCGCCCTCCCAAGGGGAGAGGTTCGTGGCGCGCCGTGGGATGGCGTTGATCTGTGCATGTCCCAAAACGCGTTTCTCGCGCATTCCTGACGCCCGGGACAAAACCCGTAGCCTGGGCTTTAGCCCGGGCAAATCACTATCCGCATACCTGGCGAGCACAGTTTTTCAGGATTCTGCCGAGCAGGAATGCTCGGGCTACCTTTTTTTCCCCCGCGTCAGGAATGCCGGGACTACCTGTTTGTGTGTGGTGGCGATGGTGTTTTCGGTGGGCTGTGGTGGCCGTCTGCGATTGTTGACCGACCAGTACTGTCGGACATAGATTTCCGTGTTTCTGCAGGTTGCAGCGATTGTCATTGTGCGGAGTGCTGATTTTTGCTGTTTGGCAGCAGAATCCGGATTGGGTGTGAGTTGCCGACAGTCGATTGCCGGCGCGGTGTGGTTGTGGCTTCACGGAGGGGTGTTGGGGCATGGAAGGGCTGGACGTGCAGTTATCGTTTGCATCCGGGACGCTGCTGCTGCGTGGGGTGTTGCACGAGCGACTGCGGGGCTGGTTCAGTGATGTCGTCTGGGTGTATGACTCGCGGGTGGCGGCCAGTCGCTGTGATGCGATGCATTATGGCCGGGTGTGTGACGAGTTGCGTGGGCGGGGTGTGGTGTTTGAGGACGTGGTGGGGGTGCCGCGGCCTGTGTACTGGTCTGCGGATTCTCTGCCGGAGCTGCGACCTGAGCAGGCTGCGGCGGTCAAGTCGTGGCAGGAATCCGGCGGACGTGGCTGTGTGGTGATGCCGACGGGCACGGGCAAGACGGAGGTCGCGCTGCGAATCATGCAGTTGACTCGCACAGCCACGCTGGTGGTGGCTCCGATCCGTGACCTGATGTATCAGTGGCATCGGCGGATTTTGCGGGGGCTGCACTATGACGCGGGGATTATCGGGGATCATACGTATCGGGTGCAGCCGGTCTCGGTGACGACTTACGACAGTGCCTGCATTCACATGGCTGAACTGGGTGATCGATTCGGGTTGATTGTGTTTGACGAGTGTCATCATTTGCCGGGGCGGATTCGCCAGGATGCGGCGCGCATGTCGGCAGCTCAGAGACGCCTTGGCCTCACGGCGACCCCTGAGCGTTCTGACGGTCGCCACAGTGATCTGGTGGAACTGGTGGGTCCGACGGTTTATGAGTTGTCGATCAATGCGGTGCGCGGGAAATCTCTGGCTGAGTACGAGGTTGTGCGGATTCCCGTACATCTGAGTGAATCTGAGCAGCGGCGGTATGATGTGCTGTCGGAGGAAGTGCAGTCGTATGTGTATGCGCAGCGTCAGGAGAATCCGGGGTTTACGTGGGAGGATCTGTGTACATCGAGTGCCGCATCTCTGGAGGCTCGGCAGGCACTTAAGGCGTTTTACGCGAAGAAGTCGATTGAGGATCGAGCGGAGGAGAAGCTGAAGACACTGGAAGATCTGTTCCGGCTGCATGCGGGGGAACGCTGCATCGTGTTTGCCGGTTCCAATGCAATGGCTCGAGACGTTTCCCTGCGTTTTCTGATTCCGTGTCTGTTGAGTCATTGTGGTCGTCGGGAGCGGCTGGAGATTCTGGAGGGATTTGCGGCCGGTGACTATCCGGTGATTGTGGCGAACCAGGTACTGGACGAGGGGATTGACGTGCCGGCCGCGAAGGTGGCGATTGTGATCGGGGGGCTGGGATCGTCGCGGCAGGCGAGGCAGCGACTGGGGCGAGTACTGCGGCGGAACGGAAACGAGACGGCAGTGCTGTACGAGGTGGTGTGTGCGGGCACGAAGGACGAGGAGCGTTCTCGGCAGCGTCGTCGTCACGAGAGTTTTCGGGGTGTGCGTCGAAAGCCGGGGAGGTCCTGATGCTGACTCGGGATCTGCAGTTGTGCTCGTACGATTTCCAGCGTGGTCTGGTGCTGCCGGACCGACTGACTCAGAAAAGTCACGCGGGTTATGCCGAGCTGGCGGCGAGAATGCTGGCGATTTATGAGCAGGGGGTTGGCCGTCGGCGGTGTGATCTGCATCGGGATGTGCAGCGGGTGTTTGAGCAGGAGACGGATTGTCCGCTGCGACGCATTCAGGCGTTCTGCAAGCTGCTGGATGAGCAGGCGACGTACAATGAGTCTGAGCGGCGGGGTGCTGTGGAACTGCGTCGCACAGTGTTTCGTCAGGCGGCGGCCCGCCATCCCCTCGTGTCCCACGCCGATACGCTGTTTGAGCATGATGTGGAAGCGGTACGGCGGGAAATTGCGGCCGGCCTGAATCGCAGTTGGGAGGACGTGCGGGATGGACTGTTTGCGGATGTGATCGATTATCACCGGCTGCAGTCATTTGTCGGGTATGAGTCACCGCGGTCGTTACTGTCGCGGTATAATGTGGCTCAGGTGCAGGCTGCGTTGTTTTCGGCGGTGTCGTTGACTGTGGAGACGGCGGCAGATTTCAAGCGGATTCTGCGGGCTGCGCGGTTGTCGCGACTGATGCATACTCTGAGCAGCCCGCAGCCAGGTGTATGGCGGATGGAGCTGACGGGGCCGGCATCGGTGCTGCGTGAAACGCGGCGTTACGGAGTGCTGATGGCCAGATTTCTGCCGGCGTTGATCAGTTGTTCAGACTGGTCGATGCGGGCAGTGATGGAGAACCGCGGGTGGTCTCGCAGCCTGTGTCTGGAATTGAGTTCAGCGGATGGATTGAAAAGTCATCTGGCGGCGGACGAACTGTTTGATTCGTCGCTGGAGGCTGAGTTTGCGGAGAAGTGGGGGCTGGGGGAGCGTGATGGGTGGAAGTTGCTGCGGGAGGCCGAAATTCTGCATCGTGGCCAGAAAACATTTGTGCCGGATTTTCTGCTGCAGCATGTTTCCGGTCGACGAGTGCTGATGGAGATCGTCGGCTTCTGGACTCCGGAATATCTGACAGCAAGGCTGGAGACGCTGCAAATCTTTCGTGACGTTCCGATCCTGCTGGCGATCCCGGAGAGCACGGTGCGGCATTTTGAAGGCCAGCCGGGGACTGCGATGATTCTGCGATACAAGACCACGATTTTAGTCAGGCAGGTACTGGAGGCACTGGCTGGGATGGACTGACTGGGGGGCAGTTTTCAGTTTTCAGTTTTCAGTTTTCAGTTTTCAGTGCTCAGTGCTCAGTGCTCAGTGCTCAGTTTTCAGTGCTCAGTTTTCAGTGCTCAGTTTTCAGTGCTCAGTTTTCAGTGCTCAGTTTTCAGTGCTCAGTTTTCAGTTTTCAGTTGGCAGTTGGCAGGGGCCACGCGCTGACATGTATGAATTGTGCTGCGCGAGCTGTCTGCGGGAGTCGCATGACTGTGGGTGGTTAGTGCACAGGGACGGCTTTGATCCGGGAATGCACGAACTTGAGTTTCTCGTCCATTCCTGACGTCAGTGATAAGAGTCGTTTGACGTGAGGGGGTATCTGCCCGGGCTGAAGCGAGGCTACGGTTTGGGCCCCGTGTGTCGGGAACGCGCGGGCTATCGTTGGGAGGTGTCTTCCAGCAGTGCCAGCGCGGTTGCGTGAATCAGCGATCTGACAGGGTAGTGGTTGGCGGCCGTTTGCTGCAGGATGCGGCGGACGGTCAACTGGTCGCCGGGCTGCAGGGGACGTGCCAGTGCGTAGCGCAACAGATGTTCGACAAACGCGTGGGCAATGCGGTCCTGTTCCGCTGCCAGTGTGCGACGAAACTGGACTGCGTTCGTAAACAGGTGCAGTCTCAGCAGAGTGCCACTGGAATCGATCTCGCGACCATTGTCGTAACGGTCACGCCAGCGTCCGACAATATCGTAGTTTTCCAGTGCAAAACCGAGTGGATCAAGTCGCGAGTGGCAGCCGGCACATGACGGATTGCGACGATGTTCCGCGAACTGTTCGCGGATCGTCAGAGATTTGTCAGCGCTGGCTTCATTCAGTGGCGGGATGTCGTTGGGGGGCGGTGGTGGCGGATCGTTGAAAATGACACTGCTGATCCACGCGCCCCGAGCCACGGGGTGCGTTCGGTCAGGACCTGTGGTCATGCTCAGCATTGCCGCATTGGCAATCACACCGCCAAATCGCTCGTCCGTGGTCGGTATGCGGCTGAAGACTGCTTCCTGCTGTTGTTGTCGCAGTTGTTCAGTGAATTCTCTGAGTCGCTGTTGCTGCAGTGTTTCAGGGGAAACATCCGGTGGTACGGCCTGCAGTTTCTGGCGGGCCGAACTGATGGCGTTCTGCAATGCAGCTCGCTGCTGCTGCTGTGTGGCGGACAGCGCCTGGTGCAGAGCGTCACGACTGACACTGAAAACCTGTCCGGCAGCAGCTTCCGCAGCCTGTTCGGCAGTGAGTGCCTCGTTGTAGAGCCGCGCCTGAGCGATCTCGACATGCAGCCCGCGATTGCCGCCGGCCGGCTGATGCCGCAGTCCCAGCAGCACCGTGGATTCTGTGGCAGGAAACGTGTGGCTGCCTTTGCGATAGGATTGTCCCCATGGAAGTCCGTTGCGATACAGTTGAGTGGTTCCGTCCGCCTGATAGACCATCAACAGATGCAGTTCGTGGCCAGTGATGGTTTCGGGAGCATCAGCCGGGAAGTCCAGCGTGCGGCTGAATGTGTTGCTGCCGGAGATCCAGTGGCGGGGCCTTCGTTCACCCAGAACAATGGTGTCGAAGACGCTGCCCGGTCCTTCGATTCCCATCAGCCCCCCGCCCGGCTGGTCCAGATTGTGCAGCAGGAATCTCACTTCGAGTGATTTGGCGGTCAGTGATTCGGGCAGTGCAGGGCTCTGCAGCCACGCCCCATTCAGCACAACTCGCCCGTTTTCAAATCGCACGTCACCGTGAGCCTGCAGGTCGAGGCCCTGTACAGAGTCCTGCAGGTTGTTTTCGAAGTCCCACGCTGCCATGGGTTCCGCGTCACTGAGCCCTGCGGCCGGCAAAGTGACTCCGGCCACCTGCAGTAACTGTTGGCGAACAGGGCGGATCAGTTGCTGCAACTGCTGCTGCAATGACTGCAGCTCGGCCGTCAACTGCTGTCGCTGTGCCCCTCTGGCCGCGTTCTCAGTTGCAATGGCAGCAGCATCGACTGTCTCAGGCTGCAGGCGATCGCTGTACCACGACTGCAGAAAACGACTGCGGTAAGTGAAGGAGGGATTGATCAGTTCCTGCAGGGGCAGATTTTCGAGAAACGCCGCATCGAACAGCAGCAGCGGCTCAAGCACCATGTGCAGGCTGGCCGGACGCTGCGGATCCAGCCGAAACCACGGGGCTCGTGCGGGATCCGGAGTGGCCGCCAGCACATTCTGCAACTGCAGCCACTGCGAAGGGAACGCGTCCAGAAATCGCTCGATGCGGTTATCAGTCAGCAGTCGGTCAATCTGGGCATTCTGCACGGTTGTGTCGGTGAGCCTGTTCTGGTCGGCCAGATCGAGCAGTTCCTGGTCAGGGATGGAACCCCAGAGGAACAGGGCGAGTTTTGCGGCTGCCGCATGCTGACTGTGTGACGGCTGCGACGGTGATGCGCTGACATGAAACAGAAACGCGGGCGATGACAGAATGGCAGCGGCCGTTTTCTTCATGGCGTCGGTCAGGGAGTCGCCGGCAAGGCATCTGTCGTGTGCCCACGTCACGTAGCGAGCCAGCAATTCGGGCTGCAGCGGTCGCCGAAATGCTCGACGCAGAAACGTGCGAAGCCGACGTTCGATTTCGGGCTGCAGTGCAGTGCCGGTCGGTACGTCGGCAAAGAAATCGTTCCAGATGCCGACTGTATTCTGATTGAAGTCCGGGCTGTCGACGATCGAAAAACTGAGCCTTAGGAAGGCGTCAAGCAGCAGCGGCGACATGGTTAACTGATCGGCCTGATTGTCAAACCCGTGCTCGGCGCGCAGATCCGCAGGAAACGGACTGACTCCGGCAAGCCCCGGTTGTGGATTGAAGGAATCGCAACGGGCTTCCACCTGTGGTGGCATCCGGTTGAGCGGAGTGCCAGCGGGGGACGGCTGCAGCCAGTTGCTCGAGCGGGTGATCAGTTTTTCAGCAAGTGGCAGCACCGGGCGATTGAGTTGGAACAGATCGCGAACGGCGTTGTTGTATTGAAACCGATTCATACGCCAGACAGGAGCGGTTGCAGGCGGTGAGTGGCTGGCGTTCTGCAGCAGTGTCAGCAGTTGGCTGGAGGCCTGCTGGCGGAGTGTCAGCGGCAGCGGCGGTTCTGTCTCCGGCGGCATCGCTCCGGAATCGACAGCTTTCAGCAGCTTATGAATCAATGCGGGCTGGTTGAGCAGTGATGCGGGGGAGGTGATATCTGCAAGGTTGAGTTGCCCGGCGGGTTCGCTGCCGGCATGGCAGGTGGCACAGCGTTCAGCGATGAGCGGGAGGAGCGCATTTTCATCTGAGGCCGCGGCAACTGACCGGGACAGCACGAGGGCCAGCAGCAGGCTGACAGTCAGAAAGTTGGGCGAGGCCATAGAGTTTTCAGTTTTCAGTGTTCAGTGTTCAGTGTTCAGTTTTCAGTTTTCAGTTTTCAGTTGGCAGTTGGCAGTGTTCTTTTTGCCACGGAAGGACACGGAAAATCGTGTGGGCAGGGTGGGGCTGTTGCAACCACGAAGATCACAGGTTGCCTCGAGGGATAATCGCTTGCGATTGAGGTGTTTGGTGTCTTCGGTCGTACTTGAATTGATCCTTGAGTTGCTGCCGGCACCTGAATTGTTTGCGTGGTCTAAGGTACTGGATGTCAGTTCTCAGTTTTCCGGGGGTGCGTCAGTTCCAGAGGTCCGTGAGGACTCCGGAGCTGTCAGCGAAGGATGTCATTTCCAGTCCCATCAGTTGTGCGAAGGTGAGCCAGAGGCTGGAGGTGAGGGTTCCTGGTGGCAGTTGGATGGTGCGTCCGTGTCGAATCTGTCCCTGTGCGGTTCCGGCGATCAGCATGGGCAGGTCGTAATACTGGTGGGTGGCACCATCTCCCAGTCCCGCACCGAGGGAGACGATGGAGTTATCGAGGAGTGAGCTGCCGTCTGGTTCCCGGATTTCCTTCATGCGGCGGATCAGCCACGCAAACTGCTGCATATGAAACAGGTCGATTTTCTGCAGGTCTTTCCAGCCATCACCCTTTTGATTGTGAGTCATATTGTGGTGCTGTACGGGTTGTTCAAAGACGCCTTCGTACATCAGGGTGGCGTCCCAGCGTTCGGGACCGATCATGAAGGTGCAGACGCTGGTGATCCCGGTCTGCAGCGCGGCCAGCATCAGGTCCATCTGCAGTCGGATGTATTCACCGCGTGGCAGGATTTCATTTTTGGGGACTTTGACATCGGCGGAGCGGAGCATTTCGTCCATGCGTTTGATGCGTTGTTCGATGCCGCGGATGAGTTCCATGAATTCATCCATCTGGCGACGATCATCAGCGGCCAGTTGTCTGGAGAGGTCGCGGGCATCGGCGAGGACGAGGTCCGTGACACTGCTGACATGGCGGCGGTAATCTTCGCGAAGAAACAGACGCTCGTAGAGTTTCTGCGGATCGCGGACAGCGGGTGCGATGCGTCCCGGGCCATACCATGAGATGTTGTCAAATTCGATGGGTTCTTTGGGGGCGGTGAAGCCGTTGCAGCTGATTTCGAGGGTGTTTAAGACAGTTGCATGTCCGACGTGGTCTCCGACGATCTGGTCAAGCGTTCTTCCGTTCGGGTGTGCGATCCCGCTGTCAGCAGCCTGTTGCGGAGAGAGGCTGCTGAGGTAGCAGGAGGCCCCCTGTGCGTGGACGTCCTGGCCGTGTTTGAATGAGCGATCGAGTCCGATCAGCATGGTGAGGTCATTGCTGAGTTCGGCCAGTGGCTGCAGTGTGGATGTGAGCTGCAGGGGCCGGATTCCGGGCTGTCCTTTGAGCCGTCTTTCAGCCTTGACGCGATCGGCGTCAAAGCCACCGATGAAGTCGGGCAGTTCGGCCTGTTCTTCGCCTGGGAAGAAGCAGCGTCTGACGATGCCATTGGGCAGGTAGACGATGACCATGCGGCGAGCCGGTTTTTCGGCGGCTTTGCGGGCGGCGGCGGAGGCGATGGAAGGGAGGAAGGGCAGCAGGACGGCAGCCCCGGGGCCTTTCAGGAAGTGACGTCTGGGGAGTTTCATGTGTGGCGGACTTTGGGACTGGCGGGTTTAACCGGAGCTGTCCGGCGAGGGCAGTGGGGAGTGAGTGCTTCGGACAGCTTACGCGGGCGCATAGCGGATTGCAACGGGAAGCCTGTTGTCCGGATTCACCGGTTTTGCAGAAATCTCTGGAATTGCCGAACTTTTTGTGTTGCCGGAGCCTGTGAGGGGAAGATGTTCCTTGCGGTGATCCGGGCCTTCTGCAAGACTCTGGCATCATCCCTGCCCGCGTTGTACCTGCCGTTCCTTCCGGCCCTGCTTCCGGAGTTTTCGATGCTGAATTCTGTGGATTCTGCTGCAGCCCTCTGCGATGGACGCAGTCGCCGTTCGGCATTGCGAGTGGGCGGGTTGCAGGCTCTGGGACTGTCGCTGCCGGGATTGCTGGCGGCGCGGCAGACGCGAGCGGCGTCTCCGCAGCGGGACCAGTCACCGGGGTTTGGGTCTGCGAAGTCCGTGATTCTGGTGTGGCTCACCGGGGGGCCTCCGCAGCACGAGACGTGGGATCCCAAGCCGCAGGCTCCGGCGGAAATTCGGGGTGAGTTTGGCAGCATCGAATCTGTGGTACCGGGTCTGCGGGTGGGCGAACTGATGCCGGGCCTCGCGCTGCACACGGATAAGTTGTCGGTGCTGCGGGCCGTGGTGACTCAGGATCAGGCACATTCTTCAAGTGGGTATCAGATGCTGACGGGTGTGCCGCATCAGCCGCTCAGCCAGGAAAACGTTGTCTCCAAAGCCCCGAATCTTTCACCCTCGCACGGGGCTATCATGCGGGCTCTGCGTGCCGATCGTGATGGGCTGCCCTCTGCAATTACTCTGCCACGGCACATTGCCAACGATGGTGAGATTCTGTGGCCGGGCCAGACGGCTGGTGTGCTGGGGCGACAATTTGATCCGTGGCTGATCACCTGCGATCCTTCGCTGCCGGATTTTCAGGTGCCGGATCTTTCGTTACCGGCGGAAATCAGCGGTGCCCGTTTCAGTTCGCGACGGCAGCTGCTGGCGGCTCTTGATGCCGGGCAGCGGCAGGCTGATCTGGCGTCGACCGGCGGGCGTTTTTCGCATCATGCGCGACAGGCATTTGATCTGCTGGCTGGCCGGGCAGCGCGGCGGGCCTTTGAGATCAGCGAGGAATCAGATGTGGTGCGGGAGCAGTACGGCCGCAACCGTTTCGGGCAGTCGTTGCTGCTGGCACGGCGTCTGGTGCAGGCGGGGGTGTCACTGGTGCAGGTCAACTGGACAAAAATCGAAGAAGTCAAAAACAACGGTTCGTGGGACACTCATAACAACCACTTCAGCGATCTCAAGGGCTTTCTGATGCCGCGGATGGACAAGGCCTGCTCGGCGCTGCTGCAGGATCTGCAGCAGCGGGGGTTGCTGGATGAGACGCTGGTGGTGTGGATCGGCGAATTCGGGCATACTCCGAAAATCAACGGGAACGCCGGTCGCGATCACTGGGGCAACTGCTTTTCGATTGCTTTGGGAGGAGCGGGTGTTCGTCGCGGATTTGTCCTCGGTGAATCGGACGGGCATGCGGCGTTTCCGGTCGCTGGAGCCGTGTCGGCAGCAGACATTACAGCGACCATCTTTCACTGCCTCGGGTTTGCTCCGGAAACCCTGCTGTACGACCAGAGTGGCCGTCCGTTTCCACTGATTCGTGGCGGTGTGATTCGGGAGATCCTCGCGTGACGCCAGGCCCGCTGATCACTCCGGCATCAGTAATCTGCGAAGAACCGCCCGCCCCGATTTATCGAACGTGATTTCAACAAAGAGGCGATCCGATGCTACGGCCTGTCGAAAAGTCTGTTTGAGATCTTCCGGCACTGTCAACTGCTCGATGCCACACTGCAACTGTCCAGCGGGCGTCACCCGGCCTTTGATGAAGCGACCTGTGTCCGGTTTATTC
>Ga0255095_1000639_pt1 | contig 17068 bp, 10 predicted proteins | sample Colum_Law_RepC_8_2_FD_188435 | JGI IMG/M metagenome (GOLD analysis project Ga0255095, IMG submission 188435) | Freshwater microbial communities from Columbia River, Oregon, United States - Colum_Law_RepC_8d | ecosystem: Environmental > Aquatic > Freshwater > River | place: USA: Oregon...
GATCAATCACGACCAGCAGATCGCCGGTCTCCACGCGATTCCCCGGCTGCACGAGGACATCGCGTATCTTTCCGTCCAGTTCCGCATTGATCGCCGTTTCCATCTTCATTGCTTCGAGGCTGAGCAGTTTCTGGCCTTTGCGAATCCGCTCACCCGGCTTCACTGCTACCGTAACAACCATGCCCGGCATCGTTGCACCTACCTGACCAGCAATGGCCGGATCCGCCTTCACCTTTGTCGGAGCAATGGATTCCACTGCCGCATCCGCCACAGTGATTTCGCGAGGCTGACCGTTGAGCTCAAAGAACACCGTGCGAGTTCCATCGGCATGCGGATCACTGACCGTCTGCAGACGGATAATCAGTGTCTTGCCGGGCTCAATATCCACGGCGATCTCTTCACCAGCTTCCAGGCCAAAGAAGAAGTGCGGAGTCGGCAGGATGCTGACGTCCGAGTAGCTGTCCTGGTGCGCTGCAAATTCCTCATAGACCCGCTCGTACAGCACCCACGAAATCACCTCCTGACCCGCAGGCTCCCGGCCCAGCAGCGCTGCAACGCGTTCGCGAGCAGCAGCCATGTCGGTCGGTGGCAGAGTTTCCCCGGGCCGCCCCAGAAACTCCTGCTTGCCCAGCAGAATGCGATTCCGCACAGCCTCGGGAAAACCACCCGGAGGCTGCCCCATGCCGCCGCTGATCAGGTCGATCACACTGCCCGGAAAGGCAATGTCTCGATCCGGATTCAGTACGTCGTCACAACTGAGATTATTTGCCAGCATGAACAGAGCCATGTCGCCGACCGATTTGCTGGTCGGAGTCACCTTGACGATGTCCCCGAACAGCTGATTCACTTCGGCATACAGCCGACAGACCTCAGGCCAGCGGTCCGCCAGACCCAGTGCCCGAGCCTGCTCGAACAGGTTTGTGTACTGCCCGCCAGGCATTTCATGCCGATACAGATCGGCCGTGGCAGCCAGCGAAACACTCTCAAAAGGAGTATAGAACTCACGCACAGCCCGCCAGTATTCCGAGATGCCGTCCAGTGCCTCCACCGGCAGCTGCGGGTCGCGATCGCCGTAACGCAGGGATTCCGCCAGAGTATTCAGGTTGACCTGCGATGTCCCGCCGGACAGCGGAGCCATCGCGGCGTCAGCAATGTCCAGTTTCACCTTCGAACCGTCCAGAATCGAAGCTGCCTGCACCCCCGCTGTGTCATGTGTGTGGAAGTGGATCGGTATCCCCACTTCCTGCTTCAATGCTCTGATCAGCCGCTCCGCCGCAGCCGGCTTGCACAATCCCGCCATGTCCTTGATCGCCAGAATATGAGCCCCCATGTGCTCAAGCTTCTTCGCCATGTCCACGTAATACTGCAGATCGTACTTCGCACGATTCGGATTCGTGATGTCACCGGTGTAGCAGATCGCCGCTTCACAGATCCCGCCAGCCTCCACCACCGCATCCATCGCCACCTGCATGTTGGGCAGCCAGTTGAGACAGTCGAAAATGCGGAACACATCGACGCCGGCATCCGCCGCTTCCTTTACAAACACCCGGACCACATTGTCAGGATAGTTCTTGTAGCCGACGGCATTGGACGACCGCAGCAGCATCTGAAACAGAATGTTCGGAATCCGCTCGCGCATCTGCACCAGACGCTGCCATGGACACTCCTTCAAAAACCTCATTGACGTGTCAAACGTCGCACCTCCCCACATTTCCAGACTGAACAGCCCGGAACAGTTATGAGCATAGGCATCGGAAATCTGCAGCATGTCATAAGTGCGCATGCGGGTCGCCAGCAGCGACTGATGAGCGTCCCGGAAGGTCGTATCCGTCAACAGCAGCGGCTTCTGCTCAAGCACCCACTTTGCAAGCCCCGCAGCACCCTCCCGCAGAAACAGGGTGCGAGTTCCCGGGGGTGGCTGCACCCCCTTCGGGACCTTTGGCAGCGGTGCGGGTGTGCGACGGGCCGAACGCGGACGCCCCTTCACCAGCGGATTCCCGTTGACAATCGTTTCTGCAAGGTATGTCAGCAGTCGCGTCGCCCGGTTGCGACGGTAATCAAACTGAAACAGTTCCGGAGTCTCATCAATGAATCGAGTGATGCACTCGCCACGCACAAACGTCGGATGCGACATCACCTTGCTGAGGAACGGAATGTTGGTCTTCACACCGCGAATCCGGAACTCCCGCAAAGTCCGCTCCATGCGATGCACGGCATCGATGAAACGGCGTCCACGAGTCGTGACTTTCGTCAGCAGCGAATCGTAAAATGGATTCACAACGGCACCGCTGAAGGCGCTCCCCGCATCGAGGCGAATCCCCATCCCGCCAGCAGAACGGTAATGCGTTACACGACCATAATCCGGCATGAAACTGTTGGCCGGATCCTCGGTCGTCACCCGACACTGCACTGCAAAACCACTGACCACAACATTCCTCTGATCGCCCAGCCCGATGTCCTCATGCGACAGAGGCAACCCCTGAGCCGTCAGGATCTGACATTTGACAATGTCAATGTTCGTGACCTCTTCCGTCACCGTATGCTCAACCTGAATTCGCGGATTCACTTCGATGAAGTAAAAGCGGTTGGCCTCTGTATCCACCAGGAATTCCACGGTGCCGGCGCACGAGTAATCGACAGCCCGCCCGATCTTCAGTGCCGCCTCGAGGATTCCGTCCCGCAGTTCACGACTGAGATTCGGCGCAGGCGCCAGTTCCACCACCTTCTGATGGCGTCGCTGCACCGAACAGTCGCGCTCATACAGATGCACCAGATTTCCGTGCTCGTCCCCAAGCAGCTGCACCTCAATGTGCTTGGCCCGGCCAATGAACTTTTCAATGAATACCTCCGGACTGCCAAAGGCGGTACGCGCCTCGTTGCGAGCAGACTCGAAGGCCGCGTCAAACTCGTCAACCGTTTTCACCGCACGCATCCCGCGACCACCACCACCCTTGGCCGCCTTGATCATCACCGGAAATCCGATTTCCGTGGCGCGCGCCCGAGCCTCCGGGGCGGATTCAATGGATTCCTGAGTTCCCCCGAGGACCGGAACTCCCGCAGCGATGGCGATATTTCGAGCCGCAGTTTTATCACCCAAAGCCTCCAGACAATGCACGGAAGGACCGACGAACTTGATCCCCGCCTCGGCACAAGCCCGCGCGAACTCAGGACGCTCCGACAAAAATCCATAACCCGGATGAATCGCGTCCGCACCAATCTCCTTCGCCAGAGAAACGATGGCGGCAATGTCCAGATACGACCGAATCGGCTCACCCGGACGCCCAATCCGATAAGCCTCGTCCGCCTTGAACCGATGCAGCGCGTAACGGTCTTCGTGCGAATAGATGGCCACAGTCCGGATACCCAGTTCCGACGCACTGCGAAACACCCGAATCGCAATTTCCGAACGGTTGGCAACCAGCAGTTTCCTGAATGTCAGCATTTTCGGCGACCCGCAATCTCTGGATAATGAAGCACCTGAATGCATCCAAATACGCAGTCAGGCTGATCTCAAACCCGCGATGGAACGTAGCCGAGGCTTGCTGTGGGTGCAGGGGCCCCGTCGGGCAGATCAACTCTGCCGTGCCGCCCAGAATAGTCCAACCGGCACCCACAATCCACTGCGGGCAGGTCGCGAGAAAAAGCAGACATCGTTTTTTTGAATACCAGTGTTCCGTAAAGTTCCGCCAACCCAACCAGTCCACCGCCAAGAACCACCACACACCCTCATTTTCCAGCCTTTTCCCACACTTCTATCGCGTGGCGATTGCCACACCCACAGTTTTTTCCGACACTGAGGATTCGACGTTTGGGCTCAGATGACACCAGTTTCGGGAAAATCCGAGCGAGGTCGCCTTTTTCTGGCGGACCGCTGGTCGATAGCGGGACTGACAGTCTTTTCATGCCTTTCCTGATAAACCCTCTCGGCACTGCAACCGGATTTCCAGTCCCCCTCCAGAATAAAAGTCGCAGCATTATATGGCGTTCGTCACACTGTCTGTCCTGGAGGGTCTTGAGCGAGGTCGGGTTTACCGCAACCTGCAGCCACCGATCACGATCGGGCGTGAGGAAGTCAACGATGTGCAACTGAATGACGAACGCATCAGTCGCCTGCACGCCAAGCTGCAGGAAGATCATGGCAACATCATCTTCACAGACCTGAACAGCACAAACGGCAGCCGAGTCAATGGGCACCCGGTGCAATTGCACGTGATGCGTCCCGGTGACCACCTGCAGTTGGGCCGCTGCACGCTGCTGTTCGGCTCCGCTGAAGAGATCTCGGACCGCGCACGCAGCCTCGGCATCACTGTCAATGAACTGATGCCCATCAGTCGCACCTTCACTCGCCCCGACGTCTCTCCACCAGCCTCGGCTCCCGGCTTTTTCGCCGAAGCCGGTCGTACCGATCACCTGCCCGCTTCCATGTTCTGCGGCGAATGCCCGCCCCTGCCGGAAAACCTGACGCCGATTCAACGCACCCGCCTCGCCGATCTCTTGCTGTATGCCAGCGAAACCCTGATGCAGATCGTGCTGACATCCGCCGAAACCAATCCCTCCGAAGCCACTGTCACCGTAGACTGGGCCCGTTTCCAGAATCTGCTCAGACTGCAGAAAGACATCGCCGGATGGATTCGCACCACCTGCAATCCCAACAGCGAAGACAGTGATCTCTGAAGCAACCTCGACGCAGACGCTCCACCGCCCATAAACCCGCACTGAGACTGCCCCTGCCGCCCACAAGTGTACTCTGGCAAAGACAAGTTGCCGGCCTTGAGGCCAGTAACAGATGGTCCCGGCCATTGCCCCTCCGGCTGTCACCAACGCACCAGCCTTCAGCCACGACCAACGCCGCCAAAGCCACGAACCGCGACTGCCGGGGCCTGGTAAGTGACTGACGGGTGAATCCGGGAATAACACCTGCAACTGCAGCGTGCAGACAACCCGGCCACTTGAAGAGACCGGGACTGGACCAAAACAAAAGGCTCGGCAGATCTGCCGAGCCTTCGTGGTTTTTGTTCAGGACAGACCGCGAAGATCAGTAATCTCCGACAATCTCACCACCAGCCTTCGTGCCCAGACGCCCCCACACACCATACGGGCTGGCACTGCCGATCACCGTGGCTACACCCAGATTTCCAGTGTCAATGTTCTCTGAGATGAAGCGAACTGAACCGTCAGCCAGGACCACCTGCACGCCACCGGTGTGGAAACTGCTGGGTGCGAATACACCCACCGCCCCATCAGCATTGACGTTACCGTCATTGATGCAGGACGGGCCGTTCGGAGGAGTCACGGTGTAGAACGAGTTGATTTCCGGTTGTCCATCACACCAGATCGAGCTGAAGCGTCCCTTCACAGTCGCCCCATTGGTATAACGGTCACCAGCCCGGATCACCGCAGCAGCAGCGATGCAGGAACCCGGCGAAGTCACAATCGCACCCACGTTCACAATCACACCTTCGCGAACAGTCGGAGTCGCCTTGCCGCCGATACCGAAGGCCGCCTGCACTCGCTCACCCATCGCAATTGTGTTGCTGGTGCCGTCAGTGACGTCACGCATGCTGAAGCAGCGACGCAGACAGAACAGGCCACTGACGTCCTGAGCATCGCGGCCGTTGGCTGCGCTGGTGCCGATGAAGTCGCCACGGCAGAAGGCATAACTGGCAGTTCCGCGAGCAGCCACGATGCCGGGGTCCGTCGGACAATTGAAGAAGGAAATGCGCTGGGTATAGACGGCCGGAGCAGGAGCAGTGCCGCTCCACGGAGCCGGACCGCCTGGCGGAATCGGCGGTGACGTCGCCGGATTGCCAGCGTCAATCTGCTGGTAAAGAGCCGTCTGCTCAAGATACGGCAGCAGCGGAATCAGACCCGTCTTGCGCTCGTAGTTGCCGTCCAGACGGCTTGTGTTGCCATAGCCGAAGGTTCCACCCTTGGCGTACGGAAACATATTGAACACATCGTGGTAATTGTGCAAAGCCAGCCCGAACTGCTTCAGGTTGTTCTTGCACTGAGTGCGGCGGGCTGCCTCGCGCGCCTGCTGTACAGCAGGCAGCAGCAACGCCACCAGAATTGCAATGATGGCAATGACCACCAGCAACTCAATCAAAGTAAAACCGCGTCGACGAACCACAGCTGCAACCTCCACGAACTGAGAAATCAATAAAAATGAAATAAATCGCGTCACCGCGAGCGCAGACCTTCACAAGAATATGACGCAGACTGAACATCTGCAAGCCGGAAAGGTTCTGTTCTGCTCAGGATTTGAGCAAAAATGGCGAATTTGACTGCTTTGGAAGGCTGGCATAAAAGCCAGCGTCCGACTACCATGCGGGGTCATCTCAAAAACGCCCCCGAATTCCCTGACCACGTTCGTTTGGCTTCGTGATTTCAACCAGGATGGCCGGCTATGCATCGCTCTGTCTCGTTCACCCTGCTCATCACCTGCTCGTTGACCATCGCACTGGCAGGCTGTGGCAGCGAAAAACTGAATCGCCCACCGGTATTCAAAGTGACGGGAAAAGTCACACTCAGCGGCAAACCCGTTGCCAACGCCGACGTGACTTTCATCCACGATGAATCAAAGCGTGCGGCATTCGGCAAAACCAATGCTGAAGGCGTCTACAAACTGACCACATTCGCGGCCAATGACGGGGCTGTCGAAGGCAAACACTCCATCAAAGTGGTTGATATCCCACCGCCGGCCACAACGCCGGCGCTTGCCGATACGGAAAGCCCGGAATATCAGCCACCAGGCATCGGTCAGGACACCATGCCAAAGCCTAAATCCAACCTTCCCGCGAAGTACTCCGACGCCGCTACCTCAGGGCTTTTCGGCGTCGTGAATGCGGACGGCGGCGAGAATGTCATTGACCTGCAATTGACGCCCTGAACATCCCCCCCGCCCAAAAGCCGGATATTCACAGTTCCTGCCGACAATACCGCGGATTCTGCCCACAATGTCCGGTCGCTCCGAAGCCCGTCGCTTTATCCTGCAGATGCTGTTCCTGCTGGACCAGAACCCCGAAGCTGATCTTCAGCGGATCGATCGCCACGCGGCCCTCGAATTTCGCGACCCTCAGATTCGAAATTTCATCCGCCGCATCCTGGACGGCATTCGTCAGCAACGCACAAAACTCGATCAGCAGATCCGCCAGACCGCCCACAACTGGCGACTGGAACGCATGGCCATCACCGACCGAAATGTCCTGCGTCTGGGCCTCTATGAGATGCTGCACGAGGGCACTCCCGCCCCAGTGGCCATCAATGAAGCCGTCGAAATCGCCCGCGAATTCGGCTCAGAAAACTCGGCCGCCTTCGTCAACGGAATCCTCGATCGACTCAATCCCCACAGTCGCTCTGCGAAACCACAAAACACCACTGCCCCGGCAACAGAAGAGCCCAACAGCACGGAATCCCAGTCGTAACCCAGGCAGTCGCCAGCGGCCGAAAAACCTGCTTATGCCAGCCACTGAACACGGACGGCAATGATGGGTGGGACAAAAGTCGAATGGGAGTGTGAGACGGACTTCCTTTGGTGGAAAAACGCAGTGTTTTTGGGGTGGTGGGGTGCGTAAGTTGCCCGGGCTGAAGCCCAGGCTACGGTTTTTGTCCTTGGCATCGGGAATGCCCGGGCTACCTGTTTGCCCGTTGCGTCAAGCTTGACAGCCAGTCGCCGTTACTGCTGACCAGATCCACCCGCCGGCCCGGACTCCGCTGCTGCCTGCTTCCGGAAAATGATCACATGCTGCATCGGCAGCACATGCACAGTCTCCAGCCACGACAGACCGAATTCCGGCTGCTCTGCCTCCAGTCGAACCTGTGCCTGAGTCATCTTGTGGACCTCTTTGATCGGTACCGCAGGATCCTCCTTGCGGTACTCCACAAACACCAGCCGACCACCAGGCTTCAGCGCCTTCGAAATATCGGCCAGCATCTCATACGGGTACTCAAACTCATGGTACACATCCACCATGATGGCCATGTCCACACTGGCCGGTTTCAGACCGCTGCGTTTCTGAGTCCCGCGGATGGGTTCCACATTTTCAACTCCCAACTGCTGACAGTACGCCTTCAGCCGATCCAGCATCTCCTGCTGCACATCCACAGCCAGCACTTTTCCGCCCGGCAGAATGGGTTCCGCCATCAGCATGGAGATGACTCCACTGCCAGCCCCGATGTCCGCCACCACATCGCCGGGCTTCAGTCGCAGCGCACGAATCAACAGCGTCAAACGCTCCTCTTCCTCCCGCGTTGACCGTTCGAGCCACGCGGCACCGGCGAAACCCATCACATGCGCAATCTCGCGGCCCATGTAGAATTTGCCGATGCCGTTGGGATCATGAATGCGACGAGTTTCATAGCGGTCCGCTGCTGCAGTTGCCTGCGTCGGATCTGCCGCCGGCTCATCGGCCCGCAACAATCCCCCGCAAACGCTGACGCACACCAGGAAAAATGCCCTGCTCATCACCCCATTCCCCCTGCTGCAGCCCCTCAACCCGTCACACTCAGTCACACTGCACAAACGGCGTTCAGCCTGCCGGAACCACCGTCGCCTTTTTGATGTAGTCCATCTTCGGAAATTCCTTCTTCAGATAGGCATTGCCCTCTTCCTGAATCAGTGGCTGCTGCGGTCGCTGCCCGTACTCAGAAGTGATCTTCTGCACCACATCCAGCCCCTCCACCACTTTGCCGAATGGGGCGAATCCCAGATCATCCAGACGCTGATTGTCCGCAAGGTTGATGAACAACTGACAGGTGCGGGTGTTCGGGCCGCGGGAGGCAAAGGTGATCATTCCCTCGCGATTGCTCTGCGTTACCTTGTCGTCTTTAATCTCCCGATCCTTCCACTTCGCGTAAACAGCCGGATCTCCGTTCATACCCCACTGCACAACAAATCCTGGCACCACCCGAAAGAATCGACACTCGTCATAGAAACCAGCCTGCACCAGTTCGTGAAACCGTTCGGCCCCCAGCGGTGCCCATTCACGCTGCACTTCTACCGTGAAGTCCCCGCAGCTGGTTTCAAACTTCACACGGAATTTTTCCGGAGCCTTTGTGGCCCTGGCTGTTTCCTGAGCCTCCACCAGTCCCGCACCAAACACCAGCAGCATAGCCGCAGCCAGAATTCTCATTCCCGTCTCCAATTGTCTCTCAATCCGTTCGATTTCCATCACCCTCGGACATGCAGCCGAACGCCAGCATGCCCTCCTGTGCTCTCATTGTTACCCGAAACCGGGCCTGTCTGCCACCGAGCGGACTCGGTAAACCGAGCGACCCCAGCTCCGAGTTCCATGCAGAACACCCGATCCACCGCCCAGAAAATCCTGCAGGACCGTCAAATTCGCCCCCCAATAATGAACATCCGCAAAGTTCCAGTATGAGTTATTCCCCCGACCGGGAAGGGAATGGTTGATTACTGGCAGGAACCGCAGATCCAGACCTTGTCGTGGCGACGACCGGCAGCAGAATGCTACAATTCCTGCGGAACACCGTGTGAACTCCTGCCGCCGGATTCGCCTCCCTCCAGGCACTCTTGCCCCATGACTCCCAGACAACCGCATATCCCCGCTGCCCTGCTGTTCACTGTCCTGATCGGCTGCAACTCGGCCGATCAGGTGGTCCGCTACACAGCGGAAAGTGAGCAACAGCAGTTTCTGACCTCCGAACTGATCCGTGACCGTTTTCAGTCGGTTCCATTCAGCTGGAATGTTCCAGGCGAATGGAAATCGGCTCAGAATGACGAGTTCAGCAAGTTTGCGTGGCTGGCTGGTCCCTCCGGGCGGACGCGCATCACAGTCAGTGATCTGCCTGCCACTGCCGGAATTGCCCCACAGGTCACTCGCTGGGGCGGACAGATCGGATTGCAGCCGGAATCACCCGCCGCTCTGATGAACTCCGTCGAACCCCTGCCCCTCACCGGGATGACCGGTCAGTGGGTTGAACTGAAGGGGCCGAACGAAACCATTCTGGGCATGCTGTTGACCTACAGGGAAAAGCTGTGGGTGGTCAAACTTCGTGGCAGTAACGAGGAAGTGGGATCACTCAGGGAACAGTTCCGCAGTTTCTGTCAGTCGTGGAGCTCCGGCTGACGCCGGCAGGACTCATCAAACATTCTCAGCCGTATGGCTTCGCCACACGGCCTGATTCAGGAGTACCCTCATGTCTGTTCTGACAGCTCCAGGCGGAGTCACCGGCCCTGATTCACGTCAGATCGCCCGCGACGCCAACAGTCTGCTGACCCGCTGCATCTCGGCACTGGCTTCACTGAAGCTGACCGTTGTACTGTTTCTGCTGGGGATGGTCATCGTTTTCATCGGCAGTCTCGCACAGGCACGTCGCGACGTCTGGCAGGTGATGGACGACTATTTCCGCTGCTACGTGGCGAAAATCGATGTGCAGGATCTGTTTCCCCCGTCGATGTTCGGCGAGCGCGGCGAGAAACTGGCAGCCGGTCTGGGCCAGTTCCGCTACATCCCGTTTCCCGGTGGCTGGACCATTGGCTGGCTGATGCTGTTCAATCTGCTGGCAGCTCATGCGCTGACCTTCCGCGTACGAGTTCGCGGACTGAAGCTCATTGCCGGCATTGTGTTCGTCACACTGGGCCTCGTAGTGATGGCGGTCACCGTTTACACGGGCAACATGCAGACCGGAGTTGAAACCGGGAATACTCTGCTTTCACCCGGTCAGATCTGGCAACTGATGATGGCCATCCTCGGACTTACCGGTGTCGCCGGGATTGTCTTTGCCGTGCTTGCAAAGCAGGCCTCATTCTCAGGACGAATGCTGCGTGCCAGCATCGGTGCTGTGCTGCTGGTAACGTTTTTGTATTACTTTTTCGGCGGCCCAGCGGTTCAGCCTGACCTGTCCGCCATGCGAATTCTGTGGCAGTTGATGAAGGGCTCGGCCTGCTCAGTCATTCTGCTGCTGGGATCTATGCTGCTGTTTGAAAAACGCGGCGGCATCGCTCTGCTGCACTTTGGTGTGGCCCTGCTGATGATCAGCGAACTGCAGGTGGGACTGGTGGCCAAGGAAACCAATCTGTCGCTGACCGAAGGTGAAGTAGCCAGCTACGCGCGTGATATCCGCGTTCGCGAACTGGCCATCATCAGTCGCCTCAGCGATGGGAAGGATGACGTTGTTGTCGTTCCGGAAAAACTGCTGGTAAATGCAGCACCCGAGGACAAGTCACCCAATGCGGCTCCCCAGGCCAGTATCACTGCGGACCAGAAAATTGAGCTGCCCGATCTGCCGTTCGATATCGCAGTTCGTCGCTTCTATCGCAACAGCGAACTGCGGGCTCTGACGCCGGCCGATTCCCGGCTGGACGAAGGACTCGGTTCGTTTGCCGCCGTGAAGCCACTGCCCCCGGTCACCGGTATGGATGACACCATGGATCAAAGCAGCGTACTGATTGATCTGGTCGATCGCCAATCCGGCTCGGTGCTGAAATCCATGCTGGTGTCCCAGAACGTCAGCGAGCTGAACTCCACACTGGCGGAAAAAGCGACCATCGGTGAAAAGGACTACTACTTCTATCTGCGATTTCAGCGAAACTACAAACCATACTCGGTCAAACTGCTGGACGTCAGTCGCACCACGTACGTCGGGTCCTCCACTCCACGCGATTTCCGCTCCAGCATCGAGATTACTCAGGACAATCGCACCGAACGCTTCACACTGTGGATGAACAATCCCCTGCGGTATCGCGGTGAAACCTTCTACCAGTCCAATTACCTGACACTGCCCAGCGGGCAGGAAGCGTCCACGCTCTCAGTGGTTCGTAACAGTGGCTGGATGCTGCCCTACATCGCCTGTATGGTGGTGGCCTTTGGCATGTTCGCTCAGTTTGGCCAGACACTGATGAGATTTCTGGGTCGGCTGGATCGCCACGCCACAGTTCCGGCAGGCTCCCTGCCAGAAACCCGCTGGAACCCCGCTGCAGGTACTGCTGCGAAAGTCGAGCCCCTGCAACCGGGTGCCGGACCAATTGCCTCCGCGCTGCGTATCTGGCTGCCGATCCTGCTGACCGGCGTCTGCGTGCTCTGGCTGGCTCGCGGTGTTCGCAGTCCTGAGCCCGTCGAGGGAACATTCAATCTGTACGCTGCTGCACAATTGCCGGTGGCCTGGAATGGTCGTGCTCAGCCACTCGATTCCGTAGCCCGCACCCTGCTCCTGATGACATCACATAAGTCAACCCTCGAAATCGAACTCGAAGCATGGCAACTGAACGATGCCGCAGTTCGCGACAAGCTGCTGAATGCGGTTCGGAAAGCGTGGCCGGAAAAAGCCCGTGGGGCGAACTTCGAAAAACTGAATACCCTGCAGGGGTCGTATTCGGACTGGATCACAGCACTGGCTGAGTTCGCCGGTGAAGAGCAGTCTGCCATTGAAGAACGCCTGCGACCATTGATGGTGCGGAAGGCCCCGGCCATTCACTGGCTGCTGGATCTGATTCTGCGGCCTGAACTGGCTGAACGTCATCGCGTCATCAAAATCAACGACGACCAGCTGCTCGCTTTGCTGTCACTCAAACAGCGGCCCGGATTCGTCTACTCGCTGGCCGAAATCCGTCCCAACCTGCAGGCTCTTGACAATGCCTTCCAGAAGGGCAACGAGAAACGCCGCGAGAAACGCGAGTTTGATCTGACCACGCTGGAGCGTCGCGTGGGAGCACTGTTCGACACCATGGGACGCCTGAACCAGGTTGCTCAGGTGTTCCAGAGCCAGCCCGGGGATAACCTGCTGGAAAGCTCAATCACCGTCTGGCGGATCCTGCAGCGTCTGGGAGAAAGCAAGGCGGTCATGGCCGTACCAACCGGGACGGATGATGAAACTCATTCGTGGGAAACCTTCATCGTGGCCAGCAGTCTTGCGCAGCTCAATCAGCAACTGCAGGATGCCGGAATCTCCAGCAGTCAGCAGTTCGCAGACTGGATCCGCGACGTGCGACCACTGCAACTGGTGCAGACTTCAGTCAAAGGTACCTGGGACATCCTCAAAAACACTCCCACCCCCGGTGAAGCCGCCGACGCAGACGGCACTGCGGATGTTGCCAAACGCGCTGCGGATGCGCTGCAGCGAGTCGAAGATCCGTTCCTCAGCAGCGTTCTGAAACTGATTGCTGACGCCGGACCGGGAAAAACCGGAGCGGAGATTGCTGCCAATGTCACAAAAGAGCAGGCCGCTGCACTGGCCAGCCAGCGTATCGCTGCCGAACTGTTCGAGGTCATTTCGGAACTGCAGCAGAATGCCCCGCAGGATCGCCGTGTGGATGCCATCCGTACCAGACTGCAGGCGGCCGGGTCCGCTGATGAAAATTCACTGATGAATGTGGTCAACCAGGAAATTGCCGGACTGATCTGGAGCGATCTGCAGAAGCACGCCGCAGAGGTCATGCCCGGAGGCGCTGCCAGCAAAACCTTCAATGACAGCGCCGCATTTGTCAGCGACATCTTCAATGCATGGAAGGCCAGTGACGCCATTGCCTTCAATACAAAACTGGACGCCTACCAGCAGTGGCTGAAACAGGCCGCGCTGCCGCATGTGGATCTGCAGCGGGTGCAACTGGAAGCATGGTTCAACTACTTCGAACCTTTCTGGAAGGCCATTTATCTGTATGTTCCGATCATCCTGATCGTGTTCGTCGGCTGGCTGTTCCCGCTGAATGGTTCACTGCAGCGATCTGCGTTGTTCCTGCTGGTCCTGTCGTTCATCGTACACACGTTTGCCCTGTGGCTGCGGATGAAAATCTCCGGACGACCGCCCGTCACCAACCTGTACTCGTCAGCCATCTTCATTGGCTGGGGAGTTGTGATTGCGGCATTCTTCGTGGAACTGTTCCTGAAGAATGGCATCGGCAGTCTGGTCGGAGCCTCCACGGGGTCAGCAGCCCTCGTCATCGCGCATTATCTGGCATTGGATGAAGGTGACACGATCGGTGTCATGCAGGCCGTGCTGGATACGGCCTTCTGGCTGGCCACACACGTCGTCTGCATCACTCTGGGATACTCGGCCACCTTCGCCGCCGGATTCCTCGGTGTTGCCTGGTGTACCATTAACCTGCTTGAACGACTGCAGGGGCGTCCAGTGAAGGATTCCCGCAGCCAGCCACTGCTGCCGCACGTGGGACGACTGGTTTACGGTACACTTTGCTTCGCTCTGTTCTTCAGCCTTGTTGGAACCGTTCTCGGTGGCCTGTGGGCCGACGATTCCTGGGGCCGTTTCTGGGGCTGGGACCCGAAGGAAAACGGAGCCATGCTGATCGTCATGTGGAACGCCGTGATTCTGCACGCTCGCTGGGACAGGATGGTGGGAGATTTCGGCACCAGTGTGCTCAGCATGTTCGGTAACATCGTCACGGCCTGGTCGTGGTTTGGTGTGAATGAACTTCGAGCCGGTCTGCACAGTTACGGCTTTACGGAGGGTCGACTTTATGCACTGGCGATGTTCTTCACCGTGCAGATGGCGCTGATTGCCCTGTTCCTCGTGATTGGCAGCGGACGACAGAAAGCCCCACCGAAGCCCGCCGCAGCATGGCAGTAATCAGACCGTGAGTACCATGTCAGCTCAGCAGCAGATTTCTGCAGAACCCATCGTCTGGATCAACGGACGACTGGTTCCATGGAGTCATGCCGCACTGCCGGTGTGGGACCTTGGAGTCGTCGCGGGCGCGGCGGTTACGGAAGCCGGCCGCACCTACGGCGGACGATTTCTGTTCGCCGATCAGCACATCGAACGACTGCTGCATGCACTGCAGGAACTGGATTTTCCTCCAACTCCGGCAAAACATCAGCTTCTGCAGGCTGCCACTGAAATCATTCAACACAACCTGCAATTACTCCCGCACGGCTCTGATCTGGGAGTCGTGATGTTTTCCACGGCGGGAGAAAATTCCACATATCTGGGCCGTCCGGCCGGCCAGCCGACAACGGTGGTACATACCTATCCGCTGCCATTTGCAATGTGGCGAAACGCGTTTGTGTCAGGAGTCCGACTCACTGTCTCGAGGCTGCGACAAATCCCCGCAGACTGCTTTCCAGTATCGCTGAAGGTTCGTAATCGCCTGCACTGGTGGCTGGCCGACCATGCGGCCGAACAGCAGTCACCGGGCAGTCGCGCTCTGCTGCTGAATCGCAATGGGAGCGTTGCCGAAACCAGCACCTCCAGCATTTGTGTCGTCAGCAACGAACACGTGGCCACCCCGGACGGCGATGTGCTGAACAGCCTCAGCAGCCGACTTGTCGAGCGACTGTGTCACGACGCCGGGATTCCATTTACCCGTCGCAGAGTGAATCCGTCCGAGCTGCAGGATGCGGACGAGATCTTCCTGACATCGTCGCCGTCCTGCCTGCTGCCCGTGCTGTCCGTGGATGGCTGCAAAACGCGGATTCCCCCCGGCGAGGGACCAGTCTTTCGGCGACTGCTGCGGGACTGGAGCCTTGCGACCGGAGTGGATCTCGAACGGCAGATGCTGCAATAACGCAGGTCCGCTGTCAGCCCGTAATCTCCCAGCCCCGACGGTACTCCCTCGACAGATATTTTTCCGCAGCGGGGGCATTCAGAATACGGCCCGTCTCCTGGTCAAATTCAATCGTCTGACCGGAACGATAGGCCACATTCGCCAGCAGCACAATTTCCGTAAATGGAGCCGCATAAGCAAAGGCACTACCGGTCCGGGCCCCCGTGCGACAGGCATCCAGCCACTGCCGATGATGTCCCGGAGATTCCGGCAGCGACGGTGCGGGTGCCTTGAAGTCTGCAAACTGAGCCTCTGGCAGCAGTTTCGGAAAACCATCATGAGCAATTGCGATCCGACCTTTGCTGCCGATGAAGAGTGATCCGTTCATCGGCAGCTCGGCTGCAATCTCCGGCTTCGGCTTCGTCTCACCCTCGTACCAGTAAAGGGTGACCGGCGGCAGATCACCACGCTGTCCGAATTCAAACTTTGTTTCCATCCATGCCGGAGCACTCCACAGTGACGGTGCAGGACCTCGCGATGTCACCTTCACACGTCCCCCCAGTCGCAGTGCCCAGAATGCGGGATCAGCGAGATGGATGGCCATGTCTCCCACCGCTCCGCAGCCGAAATCCCACCAGCCACGCCACTTGAACGGCACGTAGGCCGGGTGGTATGGACGTTCGGCCGCAGGACCCAGCCACAGATCCCAGTTGAGCGCACCCGGGACGGCCGCAGTTTCTGTGGGACGATCCATACCCTGCGGCCACCATTTCCCCGGCCGGTCGGTAATCACGTGCACCTCCTGTACATCACCGATGGCCCCTGACTGCAACAGCTCCACCAGCCGCAGATAACCTGGATGCTCATGATTCTGAGTTCCCATTTGCGTGGCGACTTTCTTTTCACGCGTCAGCGCGGAAATCAGTCGAGCCTCCTCAACAGTGTGCGTCAGAGGCTTTTCACAGTATACATGCAGACCACGACGCAGTGCACGAACGGTGGCCGGAGCATGATGATGGTCGGGAGTTGCCACGACCACGGCCTCCAGATCGGTCTGCTCCAGCAGCTGCCGATAGTCCGCATACTTCTTTGCCTGCGGGTGGCGAGTGGCGGCAGCACCCAGTCGATCGGCATCCACGTCACACAGTGCCGTGATGTTTTCCGAGCTGACTGCATCCAGATCACCAGCCCCGCGCCCACCAACACCAATCGCACCGATCTTCAGCCGCTCATTCGCACCCGCAATCCGAGCGTAACTGCTGCGGGAAAATGTGGCCGCCGTGCAGGCAAAAGCGGCAGACTTCAGAAAGTGACGACGTCCGGATGAACGCACCATGATCGGATCTCCCGGGCAGAAAGCAGAGCAGATAAACACGCACCGCCAATTCTGACAGTGCCAGTGCGGCAATGCAACCGCCCGGTTGACATCCACACGTCCAGCAGTCGGCTCGACATTTCGATCATCGACTCAGGACATCCGGAATACAGAAAACATGGCGAGCTGTAAAAGAAGCCCACATCCGGAACGCGAGGCGTCCTGAGTGCCTCGTACGACACTGCCGCGACCGCAATTCGAACATCCGACCATCTGGTGATCACATAACCAGAATC
>Ga0255095_1000642_pt1 | contig 17038 bp, 10 predicted proteins | sample Colum_Law_RepC_8_2_FD_188435 | JGI IMG/M metagenome (GOLD analysis project Ga0255095, IMG submission 188435) | Freshwater microbial communities from Columbia River, Oregon, United States - Colum_Law_RepC_8d | ecosystem: Environmental > Aquatic > Freshwater > River | place: USA: Oregon...
GCGACCGGCGGAACCGCGTGTTTCTGCGGATGGTGCCCGTGGCAGTGTGTCACCGCCGGCACTGCTGAGTGGCATGTTTGTCACGGTTCGCATTCCGATTGAGGCTCCGGTGCCATTGTTTCGCGTACCACCGGAGGCTCTGCGTCCGGGTGGCACGATCTGGCTGGTGCGTGGTGGTCGATTACTTGTTGTGAATGTCTCCCTGTTGCAGATGCTGCAGAATGACGCGATTGTGCATCAGCTGGATCAGCCGCTGGTGGATGGTGATCGGGTGATTGTTTCCCCGCTGGCTGCCATTCAGGACGGCATGGCGGTGCGACTGGCGGAGGTGCAGAAATGAGTGCTTCCGCAGTGCGCTGGGCGATCCGAAATGCCCCGGCCATGAACATGATGGTGGTGGCTGTACTGGTGGTTGGCACAATTTCCGCTTTTCTGCTGCGACGTGAAGTGTTTCCGCAGTTTGAGCTGGAGATTATTCTGGTTTCGGTCCCCTACCCCGGCGCCAGCCCGGACGAGGTGGAAAGCGGCATCTGCCAGAAGGTGGAGGAAGCCGTGCGTTCGGTGGATGGCATTCGCAAGGTGACCTCGGTAGCAGCCGAGGGTGCGGCGAATGTTGTGATTGAAGTCCGCAGCGACGTGCCCAGCGTGCAGAAGGTGCTCAACGAGGTGAAGTCCCAGATCGACAGGATCCCCAGCTTTCCGGATCTGGCAGAGGAACCTGAGGTGCAGCAGATCACCTTTCGTAACAAGGCCATCACGGTGGGCGTGGTGCAGCAGCAGTCGATCGCGACGGATGCGGAACTGCAATTGCGGGAAATTGCCGAGCAGGTACGGGACGATCTGCTGGGGATTCCGGAGATTTCTCAGGCAGAGATCACAGGCGAGCGAAAATTTCAGATTGATGTGGAGGTTCCGGAACGCACGTTGCGGGAGTACGGCCTGACGCTGGGTGACGTGGCGCGACGGATTCGGGCGCGCAACCTGGAACTTCCGGGCGGAACCATTCGTGATCAGGGTGAAACCTATCTGCTGCGCGGGAAGGACAAGCGAGTTCTGGGGGCAGAAATTGCAGAAATCCCGCTGGTGACTCGACCGGACGGTGTGGTGCTGCGAGTGTCCGACGTGGGCCAGGTCCGGGATGAATTTGTCGACACGACATCCATCAGTCGGATCAATGGTCAGCCCGGTCTGGCAATTGACGTGACGGCGGCATCGCGTGAGGATCTGCTGGCGATGTCTGATGCGGTGAAAAAGTACGTGCAGGAAAAGCAGCTGCCCCCGGGTTACTCGTTTCAGATCTGGGGCGACACATCCGTGGAGGTGCGTGAGCGCCTGGATCTGCTGTTGCGCAATGGAATGCAGGGACTGATTCTGGTGTTTGTGATTCTGTCGCTGTTTCTGGACCTGAAGCTGGCTTTCTGGGTGGCCGTGGGCATTCCCATATCGCTGCTGGGGGCCTGTGCAGTGCTGCTGCAGTTTGACCAGACGCTGAATATGCTGTCGCTGTTTTCATTCCTGATTGCACTGGGAATCGTGGTGGACGATGCGATTGTGATTGGCGAGAACGTGTATACGCATCGGGCACTGGGAAAAAGTCCTCTGCAGGCGGCGATTGACGGGACGATCGAGGTGGTGCCTTCGGTGTTTTCCTCGGTGGCGACGACGGTGTTCGCCTTTGTCCCGATGTTTTTTGTTACGGGAGTGATGGGCAAGTTCTTTGCGGTGATGCCGCTGGCGGTGATTGCCATTCTCACGATTTCGCTGCTGGAGGCCTGCTTTGCGCTGCCCTGTCATCTGGCTCACGATTCCGGTCGCCCGTCACCGCTGACCGGCTGGCTGAATTCCGGAACCACGTATGTACTGGAGACATTTCTGCGGGTGATTTATGGGCCGATCATTCGATTCTGTGCGGCATTCCCGGCAATCACCGTCAGTCTGGCAATGACGTTTCTGCTGCTGACAGTGGCTCTGGTGACCAGCGGCACTGTGCCTTCCATTTTTTTTCCGAAACTGGATGCCCCGGAAGTCATTTCCACGGTGATCTTCCCGGATGGAACTCCGGCGCGAATTACCGATGCGGCGACTCAGCGAGTTGAGCAGGCGATTCAGGAGATCAATCAGCGATACAGTGTGCCGGGGCGTCCGCTGGTGCGCATGACTCATCGCATGGTCGGGCTGGTCCGCGACAACATGCCGGGCGGAGGTCAGACGACGGAGGGCAGTCATGCGGGAACCGTCTACGCTGAGCTGGTGGACGGGGCATTGCGGGACGTGACCAGCGAGCAGGTGGTGCAGGAATGGCGAGCGGCGGTCGGGAAGATACCCGGGGCAGAAACGCTGACGTTTGGCTCACAGTCACGAGGTCCGGGTGGCAAGCCGATTGAATTCAAGCTGCTGGCGGCGACGGAAAACATGCGGCAACTGGAGCAGGCGGTTGAGGAAACGAAGCAGCGACTGGCCGGCTTTCGGGGAATCTACGATGTGGCCGATGATTCCACTCCGGGGAAATGGGAACTGCAGCTTCGGGAAAAGCCGGGGGCACAGGCACTTGGCGTCCCATTGGACAGCATCGCGCGCACGGTGCGAGCTTCGTATTACGGTGAAGAAGTGATGAGACTGCAGCGGGGACGGCATGAGGTCAAGCTGATGGTGCGGTATCCGGAGTCAGACCGACAGTCGTTGTCTCGTTTTGACGACATCCGAGTCGATGCCGGCGACGGGATTCAGCGGCCGATTACGGAGCTGGCCGACGTCGCTGTCACTCGCGGCTATTCCGAAATCAATCGGATTGACCAGAAACGATCCATCACAATTTCGGCCGATATCGATGAACAACTGGGGAATGCCAAAGAGATTGTTGCCAGCATGCGGAGTGACTTCATGCCGCAGCTGCTGCAGAAGTATCCGGGGCTGCGAGTTCGCTGGGAGGGTCAGCAGGAGCAGGACGAGGAAAGCGTTCGCAGTCTGGGGATCGGCCTGTTCATCGCCCTGATCGCCATGTACGTGCTGCTGACGATGGAGTTTACTTCATATGGTCAGCCGATGGTGGTGATGGCCATCATTCCATTTGGTATCGTCGGGGCCGTGATTGGTCACTGGATCATGGGGATTCCGCTGACGCTGTTCAGCACTCTGGGGCTGGTAGCCCTGACGGGCATCGTAGTCAATGACTCCATCGTGCTGGTGGACTTCATCAACGGGGCAGTTCGCAGCGGCATTCCGCTGGAGCAGGCAGTGCTGCAGGCCGGCAGCCGCCGCTTCCGTCCGGTGATGCTGACCTCACTGACCACGATCGCCGGACTGGCGCCAATTCTGACGGAAACTTCCTTTCAGGCACAGCTGGTGATCCCCATGGCTGCCAGCCTGTGCTTCGGCCTGGCCACCAGCACGGTGCTGGTGCTGGTACTGGTGCCCGTGTTCTATCTGATTTATGCTCGGATCTTCGGAGTGTCCGTGGATGCTGTGACTGTCGCCGAACGCGGTGCACAGCCTCCGGCGGAAAGCCTTTCAGCCGCGGGAACTGTTGCCTCCGGCTGAAGTGTGGTGGGCGGAAAGGGAGTGCTGGGATGAATCTGCTGGTGGCGTTCACATGTGCCTTGCTGCTGGCGGACGAACCAGTCACGGATTGGCAACAGTTTCGGGGACCTGAGGGGCAGGGAATCGCAGCATCATCGCGACTGCCTGTGACCTGGTCCGACCGGCGGAACATTGTCTGGAAAACACCGATCCAGGGCCTTGGCTACTCCTCACCCGTGGTCCGTGGTGACCGTGTCTGGCTGACCACTGCGGTACCGGACGAGGGACGCCTGCTGGTGCTGGCGCTGGACCTTGCCAGCGGCCGGCAGTTGCTGGAAGTGCCTGTATTTCAGCACGACAAACTGTGGGCCATCCACTGGAAGAACAGTCACGCGTCTCCCACGCCGGTGCTGGCTGATGGTCGCTGCTACGTGCACTTCGGTTCGCACGGCACGGCTGCACTGGACGAGGACGGCAGGGTGCTGTGGAAGCAGCGACTGCTGTACTATCACCATCACGGTCCCGGCAGCAGTCCGGTGCTGAGCGGCAGGACTCTGGTTCTGATCTGCGATGGTCTGGATCATTCGTTCTATGACGATCGCGTGATTCCTGAACCGATTGCTCCGCAGTTCGTCGCGGGCCTTGATGCGGACACCGGAGACATCAAATGGCTGACGCGACGGGAAGGTCGACACTCCTATGCCACACCTCTGGAAATTACGGTGGATGGCAAAAAGCAGGTCGTGTGTCCCGGGGGCAGTTTCGTTGCGGCCTACGATCCGGAAACGGGGTCCGAGCTGTGGCGCGTCCGTCACAATGGCTACTCGCTGGTACCGCGTCCGGTATTCGGACATGGACTGGTTTTCGTCTGCACCGGGTATGATGAGCCCACGCTGCTGGCCATCCGCCCCAACGGCAGTGGCGATGTTACAGACTCACACGTGGCCTGGAGTTCGGATGACGCCGTGCCACTGAATCCATCCCCCGTGCTTGCTGATGATGCACTGTTGACGCTCAGTGACAATGGTGTGTTGACCTGCTACGAGGCGACAACGGGAAAAGTACGCTGGAAAAAACGGGTGGGGGGAAACTATTCGGCGTCTCCACTGCTGGCCGGGCAGAAACTGTACATGCTGAATGAATCCGGTACGACACTGGTTGCGAATGTCGGTGGCAGCTACAAGCTGCTCTCCAGAAATCTGCTGGATGGTCGCACGCTCTCATCGCCGTCGGCCGCCGGCCACTCGCTGCTGCTGCGTACCGATTCCCATCTGCTGCGCATCGAGGGTGCGGCGGGTGATGATGATTCGCCGGACGCTGCGGCCGATGACACAAAACAATCCTCAGACAACGACGCGGAGACCAGCGTGGAGCCGGCCAAGGAGTCCGGAATTCGAATTCGAGGCACTTCCAAAAAGCCGAATCCCTGAACCACAGGTCAGAGCATGGACAGGACATTGCCACTGTTGGCAGGGCTGACAATTGACTCCGGCATACTGCCGTGGCTACTGCTGTTTGTGCCGGCTACACTGATCTTGCTGTGGGACATGCGTACTGCCAATGCCACCTGTCTGCTGCCCGCCCTTGCGTGGGCCACGGCATCGTGGTTCACCGGCGATCGGGAACTTTACTTCGCCTGCAGTCTGAGCCTGGCCACGGCCATGATGCTGACTGAATACGGCAGGATCGCCCTGACCGGAACACTGTGGGCGGTCGCACTGATGGTGGAATTCGTGCTGATTCGGTACCTGCAGCAGGCCACGGGGCGAGTCCTGATGGTCGAGTCATTGTCCGCTGCCGGTATCCTTGTGTTCGCCGCCATTGCAGCGCGTATCAGTGGACCTGGAACAGCATCGCGACTGTATGTGATTCTGCTGTCATCACTGCTGTCCTGCTGGACGCTGGCCATCTGACCGGGCTGTCAGCCGATCAGTTCGCGGAGGGGAGCCCCGCTATCCAGCAGGTACTGTGGTCGACCGGTCGGGTCATTGATGGTAGTCGTGCGGGCGTCAATTCCCAGTGTGCTGTATAGCGTGGCAAAGATGTCCTTGTACGTTACCGGGCGAGACGTTACATCGTCACCGGTCCGATCAGTGTTGCCAATCACCTGACCGGTCCGCAATCCGCCACCGGCCAGCAGCGCAGGCCCGGCCTGCGGCCAGTGGTGCCGACCTCCGGTTTTCGGATCAATACGCGGTGTCCGCCCGAATTCTCCCCAGACCACGATCGCCACCTGATCCAGCAGACCACGTTCTTCCAGATCGGTCATCAGCGCCTGCAGACCAAAATCCACAATCGGCAACAGGTTCCGCATCCGGGGAAAGTTGTCCGAGTGCGTATCAAAATCGCTGATGGAAACGCTGACACAACGCGCCCCCGCTTCGATCAGCCTGCGCGCCAGCAGAAACTTCCGCACCGACTCTGGCCCTTCGCTGGTTGTTGACTGTCGACCGGCCGACGCCGGCGCCGTGTATCGAGCCAGTATCGCCGGATCTTCCCGTTCCAGATCCAGCGCTTCGGCCAGTCGACCGGACAGCAGAATACCGGCTGCCTGGCGACCGAACTGATCCATGGCCTCCATCATGCCGGAATTATCAGCACTGCGACGCAGTCGATCAAGGCTGCCCAGCAACTGCTGACGCTGCCCCAGTCGCTGCTCGGTCAGCGCAGGATTCAGTGTCAGGCTGACAGTATGATCCTTCCCCAGCCGCGTCAGTTCGCCTTTCATCCCCGCTTCCAGTTCACGATGGAACATCTGCGAAATGTCGGGACGAAATGGCTGCATCGAAGGGCCCAGGAATCCCGGGCGAGCACTTTTCCGGACAAGCGGTCGCCCCTGCATCAGATCAATGAAGGCCGGGGCCGTATCGGCGCTGCTGCTGAGCAGTTTTGAAACCACACATCCCACCGCCGGACGACCTCCCAGCGACTTCAGATCCGCCTCAGCATAGCCGCTTTGACACTGAAACGCGTCATGAGCCCCCGCTGAACCGGTCAGTGATCGGATAAAGGCAAAACGATCGGCCAGCGCAGCCAGTCGCGGCATCAGTTCGCAAATCCGCAGCTCAGGAAGCCTCGTCGCAATCGAATCAAATTCGCCCCGTATCTCCACCGGAGCTTCCGGCTTCGGATCAATCGTATCCAGATGCGGCGGGCCACCATCCAGATGAATGTTGATGATCGAACGCCGGGTGGCCCGCTGGCCCGCAGACGACTCGGCCTGCAGCAACTGCGGCAACGACACGGCCGAAGCACCCAGTGCTCCCACCTGGATCATGCCCCGGCGAGTCATCCGCTGGCTGGCCGCATTCAGATTCAGTCGCAACATCTGAGCCTCCACTTCAGTCTTTCCCGAACTATCGGCTGCCCGCCCCCGCAGCAGCAGCCGATTCCACCAGCTGCTGCAGTCGCGTCAGATCAATCTGCTGGCCTGCTGCCGGATACGGAAACCCACCCACACTCCACTCCTCCGTAAACTCTGCCGTCTGCCCCGGCTCAAGTCGCTCACGCGGACCAATCGGCTCCAGCTCAATCATCCCGCCCTGCTGCGGATACCAAACAGACAGTGTCAGCCCCGCTGCCTCGTTGTAAACCCGATCCGGATACGCCGCAAATCGCTTGATGAACACACGGTTCGAAGGCTGCACATATGCCAGCCAGCCACCATAAGTGTCGAACCCCAGTTTCGGTCGACGCGGCGGTGCCAGAATCTCCAGAAAGCCGTCCCGCTCACGAATCCTGTCATCCACCGCCGAAGGATTGATCCCCTGCTCCTCGTACATCACATACTTCGACGGAAATCGACTGGGTCGCGAGCCCAGCGGAATCACACAAATCCCGCCTCCCGGCGAAAACGATCGCCCCCAGTGACAATACTCCACAACCCGATCACTGGTATTCATAATCACCTGGCGACATTCCAGCACCGCACTGCTGACAGTTGCCGCAGAATCACCAGACGGTCGAGCAACCAACGGTCGCAGTCGAAAATCACGCAGCAACTGCACTCCCGTCGCCTCGTCACGCAAACTCACCAGCCGGGCTGCAGCAGGCCCTGTAAGCTCCCAGCTCCACGGTCCCGACCAAAGCGCTGGATGCTTCGGAATCACAAGCTCAGGACCGATATCAAAGCGACCGGCCGAGGCCGACGGCGGAGTTCCCGGTCGCCAGTTCCGCTCACGTTCGTCCACAAACATCATCTCGTCACCATCCGCCGAAAAACTGACCACACGGCCGCCAGCTTCCGGACACAGGACCGCGCGAGTGCTGCCCAGCTGCAAATGTACGGCATTCTGATATCCCAGAAACGGTGCAACTCGCGGCGATTCCCCTGGAATCCCCCGATAACCTGTGATCACAGCCTCGTTGAAAGCGTCCCGGACTTCCGATGCATCACTGTTGCCGAACTCCGTCCGCTGGATCATCAGTAACAGCACCAGACCACGCGCGGGATCCACCCATGCCTGAGTTCCCCACGCGCCACCGTGACCAAAGGTTCCAGGAGACAGCAGGCGAGTCACCCCCTGCGGACGCTGCACCACACACCAGCCCAGTCCCCACGCGTTCCCCGGAGTAAACCCGGTCACCAGATCACCGGTCTGAGGCGCCAGCATCTGACGAACCAGTTCCGTGTTGCCCACAATATTTGCCTCGGCCCCCTGCTGCGCACGCAGAATCGCCTGAAAGAATCTGGCCATATCATCAGCCGTCGAATACAGCCCACCCGACGGATTGGGCATCCGCTCCTGCGTCGGATCCGGAATTTCCACTGGCTGCAGCGTACCTTCAGCCCCCGGACGATACGTCACCGCCAATCGCCCGGACTGTTCCGCTGTCAGTACAAACGCGGTGTCACTCATCCCCAATGGCTGACAGATCTGCTTCTGCAGATACCGCTCATAGGGCATCCCGGACACCACCTCCACAATTCGCCCGGCCACCGTCAGTCCACTGCTGTACTGCCAGCGACTGCCCGGCGCCGACTGCAGGGGCTGAGCCGCAAGAGCATCAACTTCCTGCGCCAGCGTACGGTCGCCACTCAGCCCCGACGAACCCGCCAGTCCGGCCGTGTGAGTCAGTACATCCCGAATGGTGATCTGCCGCACCACTGTCCCGTCCTTCAGCCGCAGGTCAGCAAAGGCAGGCAGGTATTTCGACACCGGATCAGTCGGCTGAACTTTCCCCGTCGCCACCAGTTGCATCAGGGCAGTGGCAGTCATCGGCTTCGTCATCGACGCCACTCGAAAAATCGTATCGCGTTCCATCGCACGACCGCTGGCCAGATCAGCCTGACCATGCGCTGTCGCCAGCACAACAGACTCCGCATTCGCCACCAGCGTCACGGCTCCGGATATTCGCCCGGCCGCGATCAGTCGGGTCATTTCGGCAGAAACGCGGCTTTCCAGGTCGGGCGACCACTGAGACTGCTGGCCAAAGGCCGGCGCCGCAAACACCACGGACAGTACAGTCATCAACAGCAGACGCGGAAACTTCTGAAAAACACTCATTGGGCTGGATCCGGAACAGGAATCAGGACACGGGACCGGGAGCAGGCAGTTCAAACACATGAATCGGAGACGTATTGGCGGGGTAGATGCCTTCTTTGGCCATCGACTTTTGCTGACCATAAGTGCCTTCGTTCGCCAGCACGGCAACCTGCCGCCCCAGCGGATGCAGCGCTGCACTGTGGCAGTTGGCCAGTGGCTGAGGATTCAGACAGAAAGGAGCTTCGCCGGCAGTTCGATGCAGAAAAAATCGACCGCGTCCCGGCTGCCCGCTGCAGACCCCCATCCAGTAATCTTCAGGGTGCCACAGCACCTGATGCACAAATCCTTCCTGGTTGTCACCCAGCTTCAACTGCTGCAGTACAGCACCATCCGCAGCGTTGATCAGACGCAGGGACGGAACGCCCTGCACGAAGCCCCCGTTCTCCGGAATGCAGCCGGCAGCGGCAAGGACAGAACCGTCCCCATTCCACGCCAGCCAACGCACTCCGCCAACTTCCTGGATGTACGACAGCTTGTAAAACTCGGCAGCATCCCACGTCGTCAGATGCTTTCCAGCACGCAGATCGAACACATGAATTCCGCCCCGCAGATCTCCCACCGCCAGTCGCTGACCATCCGGATGGCAGGCTACAGAATACAGATCCTGCCCACCTCCGGAAAACTGCCTCAACAGTGAGCCGTCAGCCGGATTCCACAGACGCACCATCCCATCAGCGCCACAACTGGCAAGGCAACTGCCGTCAGGAGTCATAGCGAGGGCTCGCAGCCAGCCGGCATGAGCCTCCGCGTGCTCCCATTGCGGTCGCTCCACAGTCGGCGTCAACGACCAGCAGGCAAGCCGGCCCCAGGTGTCGGCCGAGATCAGCCACAGGCCGTCTGGCGAAATCTCCAGACTGCTGACCCAGCCATTGTGACCCGCCAGCGGTGGCAACACTTCAGATACGCTGGCATCGGCAGACTTCACATCGGCAGCCGGAACGGGCAAACCGGCAGATGGCAGACGCCAGCGATGAATCCGGCCGTCACGCCCCGCCGCCAGCAGCAGACTGCCATCGAGGCTGTAACGCAGCAACGACAACTGACACGAAGTCGGAATCTTCGCCAGTGCCCGCAGCTCTGCCTGTGAATGATGTATCCCGTGCATGGTTCCAGTCAGATTCAGTTGTCAGAACACAGATTTTCAAACCAACAGCTCAGCCACCGGGTGACAGTGCTCGTGAGCTATCGGCAGCGGTTGTCCGTGATTGTCCCACGCCACTTCACGACTGTTGATCCCCAGCGCGGTGAACCACGTGTGAAACATATGGCCGATGTCGTATGGCTCGGACGTCACCCACGTCCCCTGGTCGCTGGTGCTGCCAACGGCAATTCCCCGACGCACACCGGCCCCCGCCATACACAGCGACCACGCCTCCGGCCAGTGATCACGACCCAGATGCCCGTTCACTCGCGGAGTACGCCCGAACTCACTCATCGCAATCACCAGCACCTGATCCAGAAGACCGGATGCAGCGAGATCCGAGATCAGCGCCGCGAAGGGCTGATCAAATCGCCGCACAAGGCTCAGACTGCCGTTGAAGTTGTCGCCGTGAGTATCCCAGCCGTAACTGTTGACCTTCACAAACTGCACACCGGCTTCCAGCATCCGCCTTGCCAGCAGCATGTGACGCCCCAGATCATGTGTCCCGTATCGCTGCACGTCAGCCGACGAAAATGTGGACTCGTCAAACAACTGACGCCGCTGCATCAGTTCCAACCCCATGCTGTAAACAAATCCGTTGGCTGCAGTACTGGCCGCCGGACGCCCACGCGCATACTGACGGTCCGCAAACGCCCGAATGTCCATTCGCTCCTGCAGAAACCGGTCGCTGACATCAGCGTGCTGCAGCAGATTCTGCGGTGGCTTGCCGTCACCAAATGCCAGTGAACCGTACTGCGGTCCCAGAAAGCCGGCGTCCTTGTGCATGAAACCGCCACTGAGCGGCTTGATCCAGACATAAGGAGGCAGGCCACTGGCATTCGGCCCCAGCAGCTTCGTCACCGCCGAGCCGAAGTATGGATAAACAACGCCGCGGTCCTGCGGGTCACCTCGCTGAATCCGATCCACACCCGACGAATGAGCGTTATCCTGAGTACACAAACTGCGAACAATCGCCAGATGCTGCATCTGCTGCGCGGTCTGCGGCAACAATTCACTGAGATGAATGCCCGGCACGCTGGTGGAAATCGCTCGAAACGGGCCACCGAATTCCGTGTTGGGCTTCGGATCCCAGCTCTCCAGCTGACTGATGCCGCCATCCAGCCAGATAAACAGCACCTGTTTTGCCGAACGCTGCAGCAACGTGGCATGCACTGCCGGATCAAACAACGGCAGCGCAGCCGCAGCAGTACCCGTCGCCGCTGTACCCAGCCAGCGACGACGGGAGAACTGATGCTGATCTGACTGACAATGCGGCTGCAACATGCTTCTGTGATTCAGTACTTCAGTGATTCAGACAAAACTCAGTGGACGCCAGCAAACCCCAGATCAGATTACTGATGGCCTGCTGCCGAATTTCCCGACGCTGAGCCAGATACTCGCACACAAACCGCACTTCCTCAGCTTCAGGTACACGGCTGAGCACTGCACGGTACAATTCATCGGCCACAGCTGTGTCATCACTGCTGATGGCCAGTCGCTCCGCCAGATTTCCACCACGAGGCTGAATCTGTTCCTGCATCAGCGGATCATTCAGAACGAACAACGCGGCTTTCAGTGACGGTGAAAATTCCAGTTCCGGCTCACCCGGAATGTTTCCGAAAGCCTTCACAAACGCATCAGCCCGCTTCTGCTCAGCCTCAGACGCTGCGTCAGCAATCGCAGTCGGGGCTCCGGCGCCACAGGCCGTCAGCACACTGGCCAGCAACTGCTCAGCCGACAGACGTTTTTCCCGGCCGTACTGATACAGCACTGCCTCAGCAGCCGCGCCGCAGGAACTGCGCTGGTACGCGTCGCTGAGCGCCATCTCACGCAGCACCGGACGGAGCCGGAAACCCGCCGCTGTTACCGCATCACCAACAGCCGACAACAGCTCCGGATGAGTGGCCGGATTATCGTCATGCAGCTGATCCAGCGGATTGACAAGCCCCGAGCCAAACATCACGAACCACAGTCGATTGGCAAGATTCTCTGCGAAGCGACGATTCGTGGCTGCCGGCAGCGATTGAGCAATCAGTTGCAGTCCGCGAAACTTCGGGACCCCGGGAAAATTCTTCGCCCGATCCGGTGCCACGGCAAATTCCTGACCCGACTCAAACTGCGGTATCTCCTGCTCAACACCAAACGGGACCCGTGGACCCACCAGCAACGGCTGCTTGTCAAACACCGACATAAAGTCCGTCTTCTTCGTCAACGGCTTCTCAGCAACAGCCGGAAACTTCACGTCCGTTCGAATCGAAGTGTTCCGGTACACCGTATACAACCCCTGAAACTCAATCTGACGGTAATCAGAAATCGTCAGATGATCGTGACACTGAGCACACTGCAGGTCGCAGCCCAGAAACAGACGACCGATATCGCGAGTCAGTCCGGGATAGTCCGTTTCCTGCTGCCCCACCTTTTCCAGACGCCTCGTGATGAACCACGCAGCCCCCCGGATCTGCTCCGGGGCTTCCTGAGGATCGAGGATTTCGCGAACCAGCTGATCCCACGGCTTCTGCTGAGCAAATGACGTGCGCAGAAACAGCGTCCACTCCGGAAGATCCCCACGACGCTCCATCAGCATCACATGAAACAGGTCAGCCATGCGCCGACTATGCTCAGGACTGTCCAGCAGGCGATCCACAAGAACAACCCGCCGCTGCGGATCCGGATCACTGAGAAACTTTGACAGCTCAGCCACGGTCGGTATTCGACCGGCCAGATCCAGCGTCACTCGACGACAGAATTCTGCATCACTGCTGACAGGCCCGGGAGCCACGTGGGCCACAGCCAGCGACTGCTGCAGCAGGGAATCAATCCGCTGAGCGAGATCGTCAGCCGTCACTATCACTATCGGCCGGAACCACACAAACAGCAACAGCAGCACAACTCGCAGCAGTCGCAGCGGCCGGGCAAAACAGGGGGCTGAATGATGCTGCAAACGGAACAACGGAAGCCTCCGACAAAATCTGCCGCAGACGCAACATGCGACTGAAGGACCACTTCACTCACTTCCGGAACTCCCAGACCTTAGCCAATTCACCTTACTGAAACAATCCCACGGTCAGGAAAAGCGACTGTTGTTTTTCCGCTACGCGCCGTTAACTTCGGACCGATGCAGCCCGTTGGGCAATGAACGAGCACGGATTTTTATTGCAATTCGCTGATTTGCTGATCTCCGTCGCAGACCACTGCAACTTTTGATCCTGACAGCCTGGTTGTCACGGGCCACCCCATTCATCAACGTGGTCGAACCAAGGGGGGACACACCTGCAATGCCGTTTGGGAGGGCGAAGCTCCCGCTGAGCCGATCAATTTGGCTCCCATACCACCAACCTGCGGTCAGCTCCGGCTGGAAAGCTCCGGCTGACGCCCGTGAAAACTCGCGGCTCGGCAGGAGCCTCGCCCTCCCAAAGGGGGACACACCTGCATTCGCGATTGGCCCAAGGGGGGACACACCTGCATTCGCGGTTGGCCAAAGGGGGACACACCTGAATTCGCGATTGCGAGGGCGTCCCCCCGCTGAACCGAAAAATCTGGTTCCCACCTCACCAACCTGTGGTCAGCTCCGGCTCGGAAGCTCCGGCTGGAAACTCGGGCTGACGCCCGTGAAAACTCGCGGCTCGGCAGGAGCCTCGCCCTCCCAAAGGGGGACACCCCTGCATTCGCGGTTGTCCAAAGGGGGACACACCTGAATTCGCGATTGCGAGGGCGCCCCCCGCTGAGCCGATCAATTTGGCTCCCATACCACCAACCTGCGGTCAGCTCCGGCTGGAAAGCTCCGGCTGACGCCCGTGAAAACTCGCGCGCTCAGGAGCCTCGCCCTCCCAAAGGGGACACACCTGCATTCGCGATTGGCCCAAGGGGGGACACACCTGCGATGCCGTTTGCGAGGGCGAAACTCCCGCTGAGCCGATCGATTTGGCTCCCATACCACCAACCTGCGGTCAGCTCCGGCTGGAAAGCTCCGGCTGACGCCCGTGAAAACTCGCGGCTCGGCAGGAGCCTCGCCCTCCCACGGAAAACGGGTGGTCCGATCGCAGCGGCAGGCCGCAATGAAAAACACGCTGCGAGCAACTCGCAGCGTGTCAGTTCAGCAGCCGGCCCGAAAAATTGTCGGCTATGGTTCCGGCAAATTACCCGATTATCGCTTTGGTCCACCCTTGCTGCCGACCGCCACGTCCACACTGTTGGACCAATCCGTGAAGGCAGTGCCATTGACGGCCCGCACGCGGAAACGCCAGCTGCCATTCCCCGGTGTCACTGCAGCCGTTGTTGAATCGACCGGCAGGGAACTCGGTGCGTACCAGGTAATCGTATTTTTCACCTTCAGGCCATACTGCAGCTCAAATCCCGTCTCGACGTTGGAATTGTCCTGCCAGGTCAGCGTCACCGTTGCGCCATTCACAGTCCCCAGCAGGTTTGATGGAGCATTGAACACCGGAGCCGGTGGTGGCGGATCCCCACCCGGATTCCACGCCAGCAGCACTGCCGCGTCCGCATCGATCAGGCCAAAGCCGAAAACGTTATCCCGACCCGTGGTTCCCAGATCCAGACTGGTGGACTGCAGCACCCAGCGAGCCTCATCGTTGCGGCGTCCATTCCCGTCAGCGTCCTCAATTCCGGCAGCCAGAATCAGAGCCATGACGCCCGCTGCATGCGGTGATGCCATCGAAGTCCCGCTCATCGTACCCCAGCCACCACCGTTCAGCGTTGAATAGATCGACGAACCTGGTGCAGCAACCTCAACCGTCGGCCCTGTGCTGGAGAAACTGGAAATTGCATCGGTACTGGTGGTGGACCCCACAGCGATCACAGAATCGTAATGCGCCGGGTATCCAACCGTGTCTGCACCCGCACCCGAGTTCCCCGCAGAAGCCACAACCACCAGCCCCGCCGCATACGCGTTGTCAAAGGCCGCCTTCACCGTCGTACCCGGATCTGAACCGGATCCCAGACTCAGATTCACTACCTGCATGCCGTTCGCCACGCACCAGTCCAGACCCGAGATGATTGACGACCACGAACCGCTGCCTGTCGAACTGAGCACCTTGACGGCATACAGATCCACTTCCGGCGCCACTCCCACCACGCCCGCACCGTCAATCAGTGCCGCGATCGTGCCAGACACGTGCGTCCCGTGCCCCTGATCGTCCCGTGGATCAGCATCGTTGTTCACGAAGTCATATCCGCCACGGTAGTTGGCCCACAGGTCCGGATGAGTGTAATCCACCCCGGTATCCATCACCGCCACCCGAATTCCTGCACCCCGCAGCGGAATAGCTGTCGCCCCCGACCACGCCCCCGAATGCACCGCCGGGGCGTGCACACGATTGACTCCCCACACAACATCGTATTCGCCATGAGCTTCCACCACGCCGTCCGGTTCAACCGCGGCAATGCCGGCAGCCCGCTGCAGACCAGCAAGTGCGGGGGCTGGCACACGAGCTGCCACCGCCGGAACAATCCGGAACTGACGCGTAATTGTACCACCGTGGGCACTGACGAGGTCGGCCTCGGCCTGCCCCGGAGCCTGTTGAAAGCGAATCAATACCGGAACCCCGGGAGCATTTTCCGCAGCATTCAGACAAACAGCCTGCAGGGCAAGTGCCGCCGCCAGCAGAAATGGCCATCGCAATGAGATCATCAGTCTTTTCCTTCATTCAACGTTGCAGATACAGAGCGTTTTCGCCTGCCCTAACAGGCCAACAGCACGCTCAAGCACGCCACGCTCCTGAAAAAAATCGCCAGTGAGAATCAAAACACCTGAAAACGCGGAAATTTCGCACGAAAAAGCACCGCCCGGATCCATTGGCGTGATTTCCCGGGATTGCTATGGTCACCAGTGTCGGCAACACCCACAACCCGTCACATCATCGAACGCCACGAAATATTCCTCCACATGCGGCCGTTGCACACCCTGGCCTTAGCGTTACTGCTGGCAGCCACCCTGCCAGCCAGCGTCTCTGCACAGCAGACTTCGACGTGGTGGAGAACTCTGCCCGATGGCTGCCGTCTGTTCACAGAGTGTCCCCTCGAGACACACCGGCCACGGATCCTGGTCCTCTACGCCACCCCCAACGGAAACTCGATCGAGCAGACCCTGGGAGCCCGACCGGAAAATGAGTCCGCATGGCGATTTGATATTCAGCATGTGGCAGCTCAGGTCCGTCGCGTTCGCCAGCTTCGATCAGAGGCCAGCATCGCCTTGTCAGTGATCGAAGCCCCGGGACGCAGCTGGCCGGCATATCTCACCCGACTTCCGCAGGCCACCGCAACAACCATGCGGATTGTCCAGTACCTGCGGAATCAAACGGACGCGGACGAAGTCATCCTCTGCGGGCACAGCGGTGGCGGTTCATTCCTGCTGCGCTGCATCGCCGCCGGCTCCATCCCGCAGTACATCAGGCGATTCGTTTTTCTCGACGCCAATTACTCATGGGACAACAGCCAGCACGCAACGCCCATCCTGCAGTGGCTGCAGAACAACCCGCGAAACCACCTGATCAATGTCGCCTATGACGACCGCTCTGTCGAATTGAACGGACGCCGAGTCGTCAGTGACGATGGCGGCACGTGGCGGGCAACAGAGCGGATGGTGGAGGGACTTGGCGGACGCTCGGCGTTCACCGAAACAGCCCTCGGTCCCTGCCAGCACCTCACCTCAGTCAACGGACAGGTGCAGTTTCTGCTGCACACCAACCCACAGCGCCGAATTCTGCACACAGCGCTGGTCGGCGACATGAATGGACTGATCTGCTCGCTCGCAGAAAATCCGGATGCCAACGGCAATTGGCAACGACTGCTGCAACCGCGAGATTACCAGCCCCTGATC
>Ga0255095_1000643_pt1 | contig 17034 bp, 17 predicted proteins | sample Colum_Law_RepC_8_2_FD_188435 | JGI IMG/M metagenome (GOLD analysis project Ga0255095, IMG submission 188435) | Freshwater microbial communities from Columbia River, Oregon, United States - Colum_Law_RepC_8d | ecosystem: Environmental > Aquatic > Freshwater > River | place: USA: Oregon...
CCCGATACTCGGCCCGGCAAGCGCATTGAGTTGCTGCGGGCCGAGTATCGGGTGCAGGGCAGGGTGGTGCTCAGTGCGCAGGCCTGGCGGCTGCAACAGGCCCCGGGCTCAAGCCCCGCCCGGCCTCCGGTCTTTGAGGTGCCGCCCATCCCCGAAATTGAGACCACCGAGTTCTTTGCGGGCGTGACGTATTTTCCGTATGGCGAGTCGCTCGAATGGCGCTTTGTGCGCAGCAGTTTCACGCAGCCCGGGCCCGCGCTGGTCTGGGCGCGCCCGCGCATTCCTCTGCTCGCCACCGAACCGCTGCACGGGCTGGATGGCTTGCTGATTCTGCTCGACAGCGCCAATGGCGTGAGCGCCGAGCTCGAGGTGCTGCAGCACAGCTTCGTGCCCGTGGATCTCACCCTCAACCTGCATCGACTGCCACAAGGGCCGTGGTTTGGGCTCGATGCGCGCACGGTCATCGATAAGTCCGGAGTCGGTGTGGTGAGCACCACGCCGTTTGATGCGCAAGGTGCTGTCGGGGCGAGCCTGCATACGCTGTTTGTAAGGCCGCGATCATGAAAGACGACTCGCGCGCCCGGATCATCAACGAGAGTCTCGAGCAGCTGGCCGATCAGCTCGGCGATCCGGCCGATCGCATCTACGCGCGGCTGTTCCAACTGCTGCCGCAGACGCAGGCCCTGTTCATCCGCGACACCGGAGGGATCGTTCGTCACGAAATGCTGGCGCGGGCCTTCGAGACCATTCTCGATCTGGTCGATGAGGGCAGGGTGGCTCGAGGCCTGCTGCTGTCTGAATATGTCAATCACCAGCAGATCGGTGTGCCGACCGGTGCTTTTGAAGTGTTCTTTGATGCGCTGGTGCAGGTGCTGCGCGAGGTGATGGCCGAGCAATGGACACCCGCACACGAACAGGCCTGGGATTCAGTTCTGACTGATATCCGGGATATCGTGGCCCGCGGTCATGGTGGCGTGAGCATGGCTTGAACTGACGGTTGCGCTCCAATCAATCGGCGGTGCGCAGCACCGTCTTGCCCAGGCCCTGGCCTGAGAAGGCGTAGTCAAGCGCCTGACGGAAGTCTTCGAACCCAAACACGCGCCCGACCGGCGGGCAGATCCTGCCCTGGGCCGACCACTGCAACAGATCCAGTACATCCTGGCGCGCGGCTTCAGGTTCCTTGAGCACGTACTGACGCACATCCACACCTACCAGCGCAGCCCCCTTGAGCAGGGGCAGATTGGCCTTGAGCGCAGGAATGGCCCCACCCACAAAGCCGATCACCAGATGCATGCCACGCCAGTGCAGGGACCGAAAGGCGGGCTCAAACAGCGGGCCGCACACCGGGTCGAACACCACATCCGGACCACGACCACCACAGGCTTCGCTCAGTCGCTCGCGCCAGCCCTCAGGTTGCGTATCGATCACGGCACTTGCGCCCTGATCCAGGGCAAATCGCCGTTTTTCTTCGGTCGATGCGCAGGCTATCACGCGAGCGCCCAACGCCCTTGCCACCTGAATCGCAGCCACACCCGTGCCCCCCGCAGCACCGAGCACCAGCACCTGCTGACTCGGCTGCAGGCGGGCCCGGTCGCGCAGGGCATGCAGGGCCGTGCGGTAATTGAGCACCAACCCCGAGGCTTGCTCAAAACTCAGGGTGTCTGGCAAGCGAAACACCGTGGCTTCGGCCGCACAGGCCCGCTCGGCAAAGCCCCCTCGCGCCGTACCGAGCACCCGATCGCCGATCGACAGGCCCCTCACCGCGGGCCCCAGGGCCAGGACCCGTCCGGCAATCTCGGAACCCGGCGTGTGGGGCGGCTCAGGTCGGACCTGATAGCGCCCGAGCGCAATCAGGGCATCCACATAGCCAATCCCACAGGCTGCCACCTCGATCAGAACCTCATCATCGGCGGGTGAGGGCGTTGAGACGGTCTTGAGCTCGTAGGCCGAGAGATCGCCCAGTTGATCGGCCTGAACCTGACGGTGTTGGGTTGAAATCATGCTCAGCCTCAAACGAAGTTCCGCCGTTGCAACCAGGCGATCAATTCATTTTCGAAGCGTTCAGCCTGTTCCAGATTGACGGAATGTCCCGCCGGCAGATCGATCACCTCGAGGTCGTTGATCCGGCGGGCGGCTTCATCGCGCAGGGGCTGAAAGGCCCGCTCCCATTGCCCGTTGAGCAGCAGGGTGGGGCATTGAATGCGCTCGAGATCCGGGTTGGCCGTGAGTTCGGGCGAGGTGATACGCGTGATGCGAGCCAGTGCCTGCGGGTTGGTCCTGTCGGCCACGGCCACCAAATCGTCATACACCTCCTGAGGCAAGCGACTGGCCTTGGACGGATGAAAGCGCATGTCGCGCACGGCAGCCACACCGCGGGCCAACAGGTCAGCAGCCCGCTCGGCGCGCTCTGCATCATTGCCCAAGGTGCCCGGAGGCGACAGACCCGAGAGCGAATTGGTAAAGACCTGGCCCATCACATGCTGCGGATACGTAATGGAATAGCGAAGTGAAAAGCACGCGCCAAAGGAATGCCCGCACAGCAGCCAGCGCTCGATGCCGAGTTGCTCGCGAATGCCGTCGAACTGGGCAACCGCGTGGGCCATCCGGTAGGCGGCATCGTCGTCAGGTGCTGGCGAATCGCCATGGCCCCAGAGATCGACCATGACCGGCCGTACATAAGGCCAGAGCCGGTCCAGATGCCGGATCCACTGCCGATGACTGGCCAGCATGCCATGCACCATGAAGAGGACAGGTCGGGGATCCTGGGCCTGCCAATCCGCCTGCCGCCAGACATGGCTGGCCATCGGCGCATGTTGCGTTTGGCCAGTCTCCAATCCTTTATTTGACATAATATGCATTATACGCAAAAGATAGACTTGATCCGTCATGCAGGATGCCCCACGATCGCGACATTGAACAAACCAGACTGACCCTTCGTGGATCGGGACCCTAAACCTTGGCACGCCCCAGGCCAAGAAACCCCTGGAACTGGAATCGGTCAGCGCAGGACATCGGGAGACACACCGTGATCGGACGCTTCGCGCGAGCCTTTGCAAAAGCGCTGGGATTGCTCGGGCTGCTGGGCCTGCTGGATATGGCCGCATTGGCCCAAGCCCAGACGGCCGCGGACTGGAGGCCCCAGCGGCCGGTCACCCTGATCGTGCCGTACAGCCCTGGTGGCGGCACCGATGCGCTGGCGCGATTCCTGGCCCGCGAGTTGTCAAGGACCTGGGAGGTGGCGGTCAATGTCGAGAATCACCCGGGGGCTGACGGCCTGATCGGCTCAAGGCGCGCCGTGGAGGCCAAGCCCGATGGCCATACCCTGCTCGTGCAATTGCCCTCCTTGCTGCTCAATCGGCATACGCCCGGATTCAAGGGAGTCGATCCTGCGACCCAACTGCTTCCGGTATCGGCCTTTGCGGTGCTCTCGGGCGTGGTCGTGGCGCATACGGGCATCCCGGCCAACACCATGGGCGAGCTCATGACCTACTGCAAGGCTGCAGCCAAGCCCTGCTCCTTTGGCACCACCGAGAACACTGCACGGATGCGCGCCCGCATGCTGGCCGAAGATGTTCCATCCATGGTGATCGTCAATTACAAGGGCGGCGGCCAACTCATCACCGATCTGGTCAGCCGCAACCTCGATGTGGCGCTCATGGGCTATACCGCGGTCATTCCTCACATGAAGACCGGCTCACTCAAACTCATCATGACGGTGGGAAGGGAGCGCTCCCCCGTGATTCCCGAAGTGCCGGCGTCGATTGAATCCGGCTTTCCGAACATGACTTCGGAGACCTGGTACGCGCTTTTTGCACCCCCGGGAACGCCCGCCCCTGCGATTCAGGCGATTGCGGCCGCCGCGCAGAGCGCCACCCGAGACGAAGGCTTTCGTCGATCGATTGCGACGCTGGGCGCTACGCCCATTGGCAACACGCCAGAGCAGTTTGCCCGCATGCTTGAAGAAGAAACCCGCCGGCTCGCCGATCTGGTGCGCCGATATCCAATCCAGTAACTCAGAGACCTGCCATGACCCGAGCCTTTCGTCTTCGCACACTGCTCTCACAGAACAAGCTGATCGTGGCCCCCGGCGTGATCGACGGCATCACCGCCAAGGCCGTTGAACGGGCTGGCTTTGCCGCTGCCTACATGACGGGGGCAGGCACATCGGCCACCCTGGGCTATCCCGATTACGGGCTACTCACCATGACCGAAATGGTGGCCAACACCACCCGCATCACCAATGCCATGAGCCTGCCGCTCATCAGCGATGCCGACACCGGCTATGGCAATGAACTCAATGTCTATCGCACGGTCCAGGAATTCGAGCGGGCCGGTGTGGCTGCCATTCACATCGAAGACCAGGTGTTCCCCAAGCGCTGTGGTCACCTCGACAACAAGGAAGTCACCTCGCGCGAAGACTGGATCGCCAAGATTCGCGCCGCCGCAGCGGCTCGGCAGTCACCCGATTTTGTGGTGATCGCCCGTACGGATTCGCGCGCCGTGATCGGTCTGGATGAAGCGTTGATCCGTGCGCGCCTGGCATTGGCCAATGGCGCCGATGTGGCCTTTGTGGAAGCCCCGCAGACCCTTGAAGAAGTGGCCAACATTCCACGCTGGGTGGGTGGCCCTTGCCTGCTCAACATGGTCAAGGGCGGCAAGACCCCCGAGGTGCCTCTGGCTGACGCCGAGGCCATGGGTTATGCCATTGCCATCCTGCCGGGTCTGCTGCTGGGCGGCATCATGCAGGTGTGCGACGAGCTGCTCGAGTCGGTCAAGACCGAGGGGCGCTACCCGGAATTCAAGGCACCGGTCTCACCTGCGCGTACCTTCGCGCGATTTGGTTCAGCCGACTGGGATGAGCGTCGAACGGCCTTTCGCGGCCCGCTCCAGGATCTGTCCGTGAAGGCAAACTGACGGCGCGCGCCTGCGCCAAATCTCGTCACCGGAATCGGGCTTGACCCGCCCGCGTTCGGAGGCAAATCGCCATTCCCCTTCAACCCCCACCTTACCGAAGAGCCCAGCTTCATGGACAGCACAGCCGTGCAATGGATGGCCGCCATCGTGTTTGCGATTGCCATCACCCACACCTTCTCAACCAAGTTCTTCGAGCGTCTGGCGCATCGCGATCCCCGGCACGCGGGCGCCTGGCACTTTATGGCCGAGGTGGAAGCCGTCTTCGGGTTCTGGGCCTTCGTGATGATCGTGATTGCAGCAATCATGGTGACGCCCAAGGCAGCAGTGGAGTATCTGGACACGCGCAACTTCACCGAGCCCATGTTCGTGTTCGCGATCATGGTGGTGGCGGCCAGTCGGGCCGTGCTTCACATGGCCCGGCGCCTCGTCGAGACCGTCGCCGGCTTTGTGCCGCTGCCCGGGGCGCTGTCGTATTACATCGTCACGCTCTCGATCGTTCCCTTGCTGGGCTCCTTCATTACCGAGCCTGCAGCCATGACGCTGGGCGCCCTGATGCTGCGTGAGCGCTTTGCCGCTGCGACGGTCTCCCAGAAGCTCAAATACGCCACGCTCGGGCTGCTCTTTGTGAACATCTCGATTGGCGGCGTGCTCACCCCCTATGCGGCACCGCCCGTGCTGATGGTGGCGGGTAAATGGAACTGGGACATCTTCTACATGCTGACCCATTTCGGCTGGAAGATGGCACTGGCGGTCACCATCAACGCGGTGGTCACCGCCTTCGTGTTCCGCAAGGAACTGTCGGCCCTGGATGCAGTCGCCGATATTCCTTCAGCCTCCATGCCGTTTGCGGTGCAGGCGATCCATATCGTTTTTCTGGCGGGTATCGTGATCTTTGCCCACCATCCTGCCGCCTTCATGGGGCTGTTCCTGTTCTTCATGGGTTTTGCGACGGCCTATCCGCAGTTTCAGGATCGCCTCATCCTGCGCGAAGGACTGATGGTCGCGTTCTTTCTGGCCGGACTGGTCGTTCTCGGAGGGCAGCAGGCCTGGTGGCTGGAGCCCTTGCTGCACAGCATGAATGCCGACACGGTCTACTTTGGCGCCACCGCCCTCACCGCGATTACCGACAATGCCGCCCTCACCTACCTCGGGTCCCAGGTGGAAGGGTTGTCCGAGGAGTTCAAGCGTGCCCTGCTGGCCGGTGCGATTACCGGAGGGGGGCTGACCGTGATCGCCAATGCGCCCAATCCGGCAGGCTATGCCATCCTGCGAGGCCAGTTCGAAGGCGGCGTGATCAGCCCGCTGGGCCTGCTGGTGGCAGCTGCACCGCCCACACTGACCGCCATTCTGGCGTTTCGTCTGCTCTGAAAGCGGGCATTTTCGATCCCGCGGGCGCGGTCCAGGCTGCCCCGCGGGAGATGCAGCTCAGGCGCCTGGATTCAAGCGAAAGCAGCGGTCAAAGTTGCGGCTGGTGAGGTGCGCAAACGACTCGGCATCCGTGCCACGCAGGGCCGCCAGATAGTCGCCCACATGGCTCACGAAGGCGGGCTCGTTGGTCTTGCCGCGGTGGGGCACCGGAGCCAGGTAGGGCGAATCGGTCTCGATGAGCAGACGATCGAGCGGCACAAAGCGGGCCACCTCGCGCAGCTCGTCGGCGTTCTTGAAGGTCACGATGCCCGAGAACGAAATGTAAAAACCCAGATTTAGTGCCGCCCGAGCCACGGCCAGGCTTTCGGTGAAGCAGTGCATCACACCGCCCACGGTATCGGCCTGCTCTTCGGTCATGATGCGGATCGTGTCGCTTGAGGCGGCTCGGGTGTGAATGATCAGAGGCTTGCCGGTGGCGCGCGCAGCCCGGATGTGCACTCTGAAGCGCTCGCGCTGCCACTCGTGGGTTTGAGCCGGATCAGTGCTGGCACGGAAATAGTCGAGCCCGGTCTCCCCGGTGGCGATGATCCAGGGCGAATCGGAGAGACGAACCAGCGTCTCGACCGAGGGCTCTTCGCAATCCGGATAGTCGGGATGAACGCCGACTGAAGCGTAAAGCTGTGGCTCGCCCAACGGTCCGGGCTCATTCAGGATGGCCAGCTTTGAGTGGTCTGACACTGAATTGCGCTGGGTCAACGCGAGAACCTGCGGGAAGTCCTCCAGGGTCACGCTCACGCACAGGGCCCGCGTGACCCGGGCCAGCATCATCCGCTGAAGAACCTCCGTCAGCTGTTCACGAAGCCCAGAGAAGTCCAGGTGGCAATGCGAATCGGTGTACATGGTGCGAATGCTCGCAAATTGCCCCGGCAGACAGGTCAGTCCGAGCGATGGAACCAACGAATCAAAGCAGAGGAATCGAAAAACGCAGGCGCGGGGTCAAAACGTGTGGGTCGGCCCCGCACTGCGGGGCAGGCCGGCGATCAGGTTCTCGATCCGCGCACGGATCTGCTCTCCTGCCTCGGATTTGGCGAACTGTACACCGAGCCCCTGCTGCCTGGACCCGCTGCCACTGGGGGTGATCCAGACCACCTTGCCTGAAACTGCATGCCTGGCTGGGTCTTCAGGAAGGGTCATGATGAGATAGAGATCATCCCCGATCCGCGCCGACCGATTCGTCGGCACAAAGAGTCCCCCGCCCTCGATGAAAGGCATGTAGGCCGCGAGCAACGCCGCGCGATCCCGGATCGTGAGATTGATCAGACTCGAAGCGCGCCCTGGCTCGCTCGATGCGCCCGATCCGTTCAGGTTCATGGACATGGCACGCTCAGTCTAGCCTGCGCGTGCCCTTGGCGCTTGACCACCCGACGGGCGCCGTGCGCCGCTGGCGAAGGCCGATGCCAGGATGGCCAACGACTCCTCGCAGAACAGGCGCGGGTTCAGCGGATGGCTGATCCCCCGGAACTGTCGAGTGAGCCCGCGGGCCGCCTCCGTCAGCTGCGCCGGACTGGCGATGCGTGTGGCGAGTTGGCTCAGACGCTCGTGCTGTTGCGGAAAGTAACGAGGTTCGGCACCTGCTGCCACCCGGGCCAGATCCATCAGCCAGCGCTGACCCAGCGGCAACCACAGCGCGGGTTCGACTGCGCTGAGACCATCGGCCACCTGACTCACGGGGTCATCAGGCAATCGTGAAAGCGCCTGCAGCGCCTGGGCATGCGAACGCGTGGTGGCCGGCTCGGCGAGCGCCAGGGCCTGCAGAGGAGCGCCACCTGCAGCTGCGAGCCAAGCCCTCGCCTGCTCGGCCGAACAGCCGCTGGCCCCTTGCAGCCAGTCCTGCGCTGGCTGCAATGCGGGCGCGGAAAAAGCCACCTGCTGGCATCGGGAACGGATGGTGGGCAGGAGCATTTCCGGGCAATCGCTCACCAACACAAAGATCACGCGATCGCCGGGTTCCTCGAGCGATTTGAGCAAGGCGTTGGCCGCGATCCCGTTCATGGCCTGCGCGGGATCAATCAGCACCACGCGACGCCCGCCTCGGTGACCGCCCACAGTCAGGAACCCGGCCAGAGCGCGAACCGCATCCACCGAAATCTGAGTGCTCACCTTGCCATCGTCGGCCACAACCAGACCGAGCTTGCGGGCATCCGGATGGGATTCGGCGGCCATCCACTGACAGGCCTGGCAGGCGTGACAGGCACGGCCATCGGCTGCAGGCTGTTCGCAAAGCAAGGCCATGCTGAGCTCCTGCGCGCATTCACTGAGACCGCAACCCGGGGGTGAAGTCAGCAACAGGGCATGAGGCAAACGGTCCTTGCGGTTCAGTAGCTCAGAAATTACCTGAACTTGCCATGGGTATATATTATTCATTTGAACCAATTGCTTGGAAATGATTGCTCAAGTACTGCGCGAATCTGATCGATGGACTGGGCACTGTCGATCAGGGCGAATCGATGAGGATGCGCCGAGCGCCTGGCCTGATAGCCCGCGCGCACCCGCGAAAAGAACGCCACATCCTCCGCCTCGAAGCGATCGGCCTCTCGGGCCGCTGCCCGCCGCTGCGCGGCCGTCATCGGGTCAAGATCAAAGAGCAGGGTCCGATCGGGCTGCAGGTCAGGATGGACCCAACGCTCCAGCAGTTCGATATCCTCTGTTGCCATGCCGCGACCGGCGCCCTGGTAGGCGGCAGTGGAGTCGGTAAAGCGATCACACAGCACCCATTGGCCTGCGCTGAGCGCCGGGCGAATCACCCGGTCGAGATGATCCTGGCGAGCGGCAAAGACCAGCAAGGCCTCGGTTCGCATGCTCATCGGTCGGTGAAGCACCCAGTCCCGAATCGCTTCGGCGAGCTCGGTCCCACCCGGCTCACGGGTCTGGATCACCTGAACCCCTTTGCGCTGCAGCCACTCCATCAGCCAAGGAATGTGGGTGCTCTTGCCCGCGCCATCGATGCCTTCGAGGGTGATGAAGCGCCCCCGGTTGATGGCAGGTGCGGAAACGGACTCGGCTGAATCGGTCATGGCAGGACACTCAGGGGGCTGGATTCGACGGGGGTCTGCGCGACTTCTGGTATCGCGCAACCGCCCGGTTATGGGCATCAAGGTCGTTGGAGAATTCCGAGCTGCCGTCACCCCGGGCCACAAAGTAGAGTGCGGACGTGGGCTCGGGTGCGAGCGCGGCTCGCAGGGCGGCCCGACCGGGCATGGCGATCGGCGTGGGCGGCAGGCCTGCTCGGGTGTAGGTATTCCAGGGCGTGTCGGCCTGCAGGTCGCGCCGGCGAAGATTGCCGTCAAATGATTCGCCCAGACCGTAAATCGTGGTCGGATCGCTCTGCAGGCGCATGCCGATCCTCAGCCGGTTGGTGAATACGCCCGCGATCCGTCCTCGGTCCGAGGCCCTGCCCGTCTCCTTTTCGATGATCGAAGCCAGGATGAGGGCCTGATAGGGTGAGTCCAGTGCGGGCCCTTCGGGTGGCCTCTGGCGTTGTGACCAGACCTGCTCAAGGCGCTTGTTCTGCTGCCGATAGGCCCGTTGCAGCAGATCCAGATCGCTGCTGCCCTTCACCCAGGCATAGGTATCGGGTGCAAAGAGGCCTTCCGGATGGTCATGTGATGCGCCGATGGCCTGCAGGATCTGCGCATCGCTCAGCCCTGCGGTGAGGGGTTTGAGTTCGGGCTGCTTCGCAAGGGCCTGCCTGACCTGGCGAAAGTTCCAGCCCTCGATCAGCGCAAATTCGCGTTGAGCAGGATCGCCGCGGGTCAGTCGATCGAGCAGGCCCTTGAGGGTAGGCGCCTGGTGAAAGTCATACAGACCTGCCTTGATGCGGGGGGCATCTCCGCGCAACCGCAGCGCCACCGACAGCATCCAGGCGGGCACATCGAATCCCTGAGATTGGAGGCTGCGGGCCAACGCCGGACCGACCGTGCCACGTTCGATTTCCAGATCGACCGGCAAGGCTGCCATGGGCACGGCCCGTGCGGAATAGCCCCAAATCAGGACGGCCAGCACCACAGCGCACAGGCCTGCGACCACGCCAAGGACAGGGAACCACCGAATCGAGCGCTTCATCGGGCCTATCATAAGGCGGTGTTTCAGGAAGCCCCCCGCGTATGACCTCCAATCCTTCGCCAGATCGCCCCGTTTTGCAGCCCCTGCCCTGGATGAGTCCACCCGACTGTGTGGTCCGGCTGAGCCCGGATTCGCTCGCCGGGTTGGGCCTGGTCAGGATCAGTGGCGAGCAGGCCGCGAGCTTTCTTCACGGTCAGCTCACCCAGGATGTGATCGGACTGCCCGAGGGGCAGGCGCGCTGGGCCGGGTACTGCTCTGCGAAGGGTCGACTGAGCGCCACGGCGCGGCTGTGGCGGACCTCGGAGGGCTATTGGCTGGCGGTTTCCGGGGACCTTGCTGCGGGGTTGGCCAAACGGCTGTCGATGTTCGTGCTCCGCGCCAAGGCCAAGGTGCAGGACTGCAGTGCCGACTGGATGATCTTTGGTGTGATGGGCACAGCGGCTCACGCACAGATGCAGCGCTGGCTGCAGCCCGAGGTCAGCGGCCCGGGCAATGATTCAGCGGATGCGGTTGTCTCCACGGACATGGGAGTGCGGGTGGGGCTGCCTGCAATCAATACCCCTGCAGGCTCCCTGCCCCGCTCCCTGCTCATCGTCGCGCAGGAGCGTATGGCGTCAGTGCCCGCCGATTGGCTCAACGAACGATCACAGGACCTGCAGCACTGGCATCAGGCCGAGGTGCTCGCCGCCATCCCGCGAATCAACGCTCGCACGGCCGACTGCTTCGTGCCGCAGATGGTCAACTTCGAATCGGTCGATGGGGTCAACTTCACCAAGGGCTGTTACCCCGGCCAGGAGGTGGTCGCCCGCAGCCAGTATCTGGGCAAGCTGCGGCGAAGGATGTTTCTGGCCCAGGGCCAAGGGCCAGCCCCCGAGCCGGCATCCGATCTGACGATCCCGGGCGAGACCGAACCTGCGGGCCAGTTTGTGATGTCGGCTGCGACCGATGATGGATTTCTTGCGCTGTTTGAGTGCCGTACCGATCGGGCCGATCAGGTCGGTCTGCATGTGCTGCCCCTGCCCTATCCGCTTCGCGCTCAGGAGTAAGGAGCGAGCCGCTTCATGGAACCGCTCCGTGTGAATCGCAAGATTCTCGATCGGGCGTCGTGATCAGGACTGCAGCGCCTTGACCATATCCTGGTGCGGGATGCCCACATCGTCATAGACCGGTCCCTCAGCAATGAAGCCATGGCCCCGATAGAACGACAGGGCGTGCACCTGGGCTGAAAGCACCACGCGGTCATGGCCCCGCGCCCTGGCCGCCTCCATCAGCGCGACGAGCACCCGCCCGCCCAGGCCACTGCGGCGCTGATTCGCAAGCACGGCCATGCGCCCGATATGACCATCGGGCAGCAGTCGACCGGTCGCCACCGGATGTTGACGCGCATCAAAGATCACCGCGTGCAGGCAGTGCGAGTCAGCTTCATCCCACTCAAGCGACTGGGGAATGCCCTGCTCATGCACGAATACCGCCTGACGCACGGCGCCGGCTGCATCACGAAGCTCGTCCCACGAGCCCAGCGTCAGAGACAACCCTGCGGGGAGCGATCCATCGCCCCCTGCACCCTCAGACGGATTGGCGGGATGCGAACTCATGGATGAGATCGGCCACGCGGGCGGGGTCTTCGTGGGTCAGCCAGTGAGTGGCCTTGGGCAGACGCACCACCTCAAGATCCGGAACCACCTCGTCGAGACCGACCAGCAGAGCAGGCAGCAGGGCCCGATCGCGCTCACCCCAGATCACCCGGGTGGGCATGCGCACCATGAACGCGGCCGGATCGAGCGAGACCGGTTTATCCGCCCCGGAACGCAAAGCCGTGGCCCGATAGTAGTTGACGCCGCCCCGAATTGCACCCGGCTGTCCCCAGGCCGCGTGGTAGGCCGCGCGGGTCGCTGCGTCGTACCAGGCCGGGGCCGTCCCGCCCGCAGCCAGGAAGGATTCGATCATGGCAAAGTCGTTTGCAGCCAGTTGGGCTTCGGAGCCCTCCGAGCGCAAGAATCCCATGTAGGTGCTGGCCTTTTGCTGGTTGGGGTCACTGGCCAGCAGCCGCGCGAACGGCACCGGATGCGGCGCATTGAGAATGACCAGCCTGCGCACCCGATGCGGCCTGCTGATGGCCACCGCCCAGCCCACTGCGCCACCCCAGTCGTGAGCGACCAGCACGCAGTCCTGGTGCCCCAGCGCGGTGATCAGCCCCTCGATATCGGCCACCAGATGATCGATCCGGTAATCGCTCACCTCGGCCGGCTTGCTCGACAGGTTGTAGCCCCGCATGTCGGGAGCAACGGCATGCCAGCCCTGCGCGAAACGGGGCAGGATGTCCTTCCAGGCGCCCCAGAACTCCGGAAACCCGTGCAGAAAGACGATCAGCGGCGCACCGGGGGTGCCAGTTTCCGCGCAATGCAGATGGATGCCCGGTTGGACTTCCACCCGCCGGCCGGTACGAATCGAGGGATGCATGATGGGCGCCGTTGGTGATGAACCGGGTGATTGCCTGACCGAGACGGTTACTGGTCGTAGCCCGGATTGCGCCGATCGAGCTTGCGAAGCAGCGCGGCAAAGACCTCCTCACTGCTGAGCGCCGTGCGCTGCACGCTGATCGCATGCGCGACCGTGTCGAGCACCGACTGACCCACCTCGATGAGTTCGGCACCTCCCGATTGCGCGGCCAGTTGGGCCTGGCAGGCGGTCTCGAGCGTGTACATCGACTGGAAAGCCTCAGCCATGGTGCGCCCCACGGTGAGCAGACCGTGGTTGCGCAGGATCATGAAGCGGGCGGTGCCCAGGTCCGCCTGCAGACGCTTTTTTTCGTCATCGCGCACCGCGATGCCTTCATAGTCGTGATAGGCCAGCGACGACATGATGGTGCTCGCCTGCTGCGAAATCGGCAGCAGACCGGCCTTCTGGGCCGACACGCCAATGCCCGAGCGGGTGTGGGTGTGCAGCACACAACCCGCATCTTCACGAACCTCATGAATGGCGCTGTGAATCACAAAGCCCGCCGGATTCACCTTGTAGGGTGTGGGATGCAGCGGCTTGCAGTCCATGTCGATCTTGACCAGCGACGAAGCCGTGATCTCCTCGAACATCAGGCCGTAAGGGTTGATCAGGAAGTGATGCTCGGGGCCGGGAATCCGGGCCGAGATATGGGTGAACACCAGATCGTCCCAGCCATACAGCGCCACCAGTCGATACACGGCGGCGAGTTCGACGCGAAGTTTCCACTCCTGCTCGCTGACCTGGGCGCGCAGGGAGGATTGGGGTGCATTCATGAGGGTCTCCTTGAAATGAATGAGGTGGCGTGACCAATCTGTGGCGCACTCGGCTTGCTCATGCGGGCTTGCTGGCCGCAGGCCTGTGACCCGGCTCCAGCTTAGACCAGATGCACCAGCTGCTTGCCGAAATTTTCACCCCGCAGCAGCCCGATGAAGGCCTGCGGGGCCGAATCGAGTCCTTTCGAAATGGTCTCGCTGTATTTCAGGCGACCGTCGCCCACGGCCTGGGCGAGCTCCGCGAGCGCAGGCGGCCAGGCATCGGGAAACTCCGACACGATGAAACCCTGCACCTTGAGGCGGCTGATCAGCACATGCCGGAACTGCTGCACCGGGATCGGCTCGCCGTTGTAGCCTGCAATCAGGCCGCAGACCGCAATCCGGCCGAAGGCGTTCATCTGGGGCAACACGGCATCCAGCACTTCACCGCCCACGTTCTCAAAGTAACCATCGATGCCATTGGGCGCTGCGGCCTGAAGGTCCTTGTAGACCCGACCGGCCTTGTAATCGACGCAGGCATCGAAGCCGTAGTCGCGGATCACCGCCTGGCATTTGATTGGCCCGCCGGCCACGCCCACCACTCGACATCCCTGGGCCTTGGCCAGTTGTCCAACCACCGAGCCCACCGCCCCCGAGGCGGCTGACACCACCACGGTATTGCCTGCCTGGGGCTGGATGATGCGGTTCAGACCGACCCAGGCCGTGACACCGGGCATGCCGGCCACGCCCAGATAGGCCTGCATCGGCACGCGCGAGGTATCGACCTTGCGCAGGCCCTCGCCGCGCGACTGACCATAAAGCTGCCAGCCGTAGCCCCCGACCACCACATCTCCAACCGCGAACTTGGGGTTGCGAGACTCCACCACCTCGCCCACTGTGCCCCCGACCATGGTGTCGTTGAGGGCCTGGGCCGCCCGATAGGACTTACCCTCGTTCATCGCCCCCCGCATGTAGGGGTCGAGCGAGAGGTAGTGGTTGCGAACCCGGACCTGACCGTCCTCGAGCGGTGCGAGCGGCACAGACTCAAGTCGAAAATGCTCGGGCTTGACGGGGCCGTCGGGTCGAGCAGCCAGAACGATGCGTTGGTTCAGGGTCATGAGGTTTCCTTGGGGGCGGTTCAATGCTCAGCGAGGGAGGTGCCGTCGCCGGTGACTTCGCGTCATCCGGCGACCGAGAGGCAAAAAAGGTTGCTGGATCAGGCGATCTCGAACAGACCCGCCGCGCCCATGCCACCGCCGATGCACATGGTGACGACACCGAGTCGGGCCTTGCGGCGTTTGCCTTCAATCAGCAGATGACCCGTCAGGCGCTGGCCCGACATGCCATAAGGATGGCCCACGGCGATTGCGCCGCCATTGACATTAAGCTTGTCGTTGTCGATGCCCAGATGATCACGGATGTAGAGCACCTGAACGGCGAAGGCCTCGTTGAGTTCCCACAGATCGATGTCCGAGACCTTCAGGCCGTGACGCTTGAGCAGCTTCGGGATGGCATAGATCGGACCAATGCCCATTTCGTCAGGCTCGCAGCCCGCCACCGCAAACCCGCGAAAGATGCCCAGCGGCTGCAGGCCACGGCGCTCGGCCAGACTGCGCTCCATGATCACGCAGGCGCCTGCGCCATCGGAGAACTGGCTGGCGTTGCCTGCGGCAATGACTCCACCCTCGACCGCCGGACGGATCTGGGACACCCCCTCGTAGGTGGTGTCGGCCCGGATGCCTTCATCCCGGTCGAGCACGACCTCCTTGAGGGTCTCGGTGCCTGTCTGCTTGTCGACTACCTTGGTGGTGACCGTGACCGGCACGATCTCGTCGCGAGTCTTGCCGGCTGCGGCCGCAGCCGAGGCCCGCTGCTGGCTCTGCACGCCATACCGGTCCTGAAGCTCGCGGGCAATGTTGTAGCGCTTGGCCACACACTCGGCGGTTTGCAGCATGGGCCAGTAGATCTCAGGCTTGTTGGCCTTGAGCCAGGGGTCGATCAGGTTCTGGGTGTTCATCTCGTTTTGCACGAGCGAGATGGATTCCACGCCGCCAGCAACATACACGTCGCCCTCACCCGCCATCACGCGCTGGGCCGCCAGGGCAATGGTCTGCAGACCCGAGGAGCAAAAGCGGTTGACCGTCATGCCCGACACCGTGATCGGCATGCCCGCACGCAACGCGATCTGGCGGGCGATGTTCTGACCCGTGGCGCCTTCGGGATTGGCGCAACCCATGATCACGTCCTCCACCTCGGCTGCATCAACCTGGGCCCGCTCGAGGGCCGCCTTGACGACCGCACCGCCCATGGTGGCGCCATGGGTCATGTTGAGAGAGCCTTTCCAGGACTTGGCCAGACCGGTCCGGGCGGTCGAAACAATGACGGCTTCACGCATGATGGGATTCCTTGCTTATTGATTGAATGAGCGGCCTTCGGCGGCGAGCCTGGCCAGCAACGGAGCGGGCTTCCAGAAGTCGGGATCGGCGTTGGGGTTGGCGGCGAAGCCCTGCATGATCTTGACCACCTGGGGCAGACCCAGCGAGTCGGCATAGAACATCGGGCCACCGCGGAAGCGGGCCAGACCGTAGCCCGTGAGATAGATGATGTCGATGTCCGAGGCCCGCAGCGCAATGCCTTCGTCGAGCAGTTGAGCGCCCTCATTGACGAGTGCCAGCACCAGGCGATTGACGATTTCCTCGTCGCTCACCTGCCGGGGCGTGATGCCCAGGCGCGCGCGCTCCTTGACCAGCAGGTCATCCACCACCGGTGAGGGGTAGGCGGTGCGATCCCCCGGCTTGTAGTCGTACCAGCCGGCCGAGGTCTTCTGGCCATAGCGACCCAGTTCGCATACCAGATCTGCGGTCTTGCTGTAGCGCAGATCGGGTTTTTCGAGATAGCGGCGCTTGCGGATGTACCAGCCCACGTCGTTGCCGGCCAGGTCGGCCATGCGGAAGGGGCCCATCGAAAAGCCCCAGCGCTCGATGGCCGCATCGACCTGCTGCGGCGTGCAGCCCTCTTCAAGCAGGAATCCGGCCTGACGCGAGTACTGCTCAATCATGCGATTGCCGATGAAACCATCGCACACGCCAGCCACCACGCCCACCTTGCGAATGCGCTTGGACAGGGCCATGGTGGTGGCCAGCACATCCTTGCCCGTCTTGGCGCCGCGCACAATCTCGAGCAGGCGCATGACATTGGCGGGCGAAAAGAAGTGCGTGCCGATCACATCCTGTGGACGCTTCGTGAAGGCTGCGATGCGATCGACATCCAGCGTGGAGGTGTTGGAAGCCAGAATGGCGCCCGGCTTCATGGTGGCGTCCAGCGTCTCGAAGACCTTCTGCTTGACGTCCATGTCTTCAAACACAGCCTCAACCACGAC